>Ga0194037_1002171_pt1 | contig 13355 bp, 14 predicted proteins | sample JunL306m_MetaG_FD_148653 | JGI IMG/M metagenome (GOLD analysis project Ga0194037, IMG submission 148653) | Anoxic zone freshwater microbial communities from boreal shield lake in IISD Experimental Lakes Area, Ontario, Canada - Jun2016-L304-6m | ecosystem: Environmental > Aquatic > Freshwater >...
TCAACACGCTGCACTTGCGACAGCACAAATAGCCAGTGCCAAGCCTAAGGTCCAAAATGACTTTCTCATTATTTCTCTCTATCTAGGATCGACATGGCTGTTGCGGGAGCCAAAGTTGACATACTCGGGATACTGCCGCATCACAAACTCACCGACGCAAGCGGGTTTGGAATGTCCCTGAATTTCAACCGTAACCGTCCATACTGACTGAAATCCACCTTGCTCGATAGGCTCGGCTGAAAGCAAATGCAAGTGCCCGCGCAAATGGCTGTTGACAGCCACAGGCGCTATAAAACGCACTTTATTTAGTCCATAGTTCACGCCCATCCGAACATCTTGGATCTGCAGCGCCCGTTCAAAAAATTGTGGAAGCAAGGACAAGGTTAAAAATCCGTGAGCGATCGGTGTACCAAATGGGCCATGGGACGCGCGTTGGAGGTCGGTATGAATCCATTGCTGGTCACCCGTCGCATCGGCGAATTGCTGAATGTGTTGCTGCGTAATGGTTACCCAATCGCTGATGGCAATATCCTGACCCGCACAGGCGGCCAATTCGGAAAGGTTTTCAAAGACACGCACATTTTTCTCCATTGAGGGGCTCATTGATGAAGTGCCGTCAATGCGCCGTTCAAGCGCACGTATTGGCAAGGTTCCCAAAAAACCACTTTGAGGGCCTCTTCATGTACTGACACTATAAATGTCAATACTTTGAAAGTCAACGCCCCTTTTTTGGAACATTGAGCGCATAAAAAAAACCCAACGTAATCAGATATCAGTGGCCGTTTAGGGAAAACCCCAGATTGACCAATATACAATTGACATTTATAGTGTCATAACTTTGGAGGTCCAATGAATACACCATTAAATGCTGCAGCGCGTCAATTTAGATTGCGCGAATATCCCGTCAATGCCGTCAACTCCAATACTTGGCAATTGACTAGTGATGCACCAGAAGAGCCTTTAGCGGGTCAGTTGCTGGTGCGCAACCGCTGGCTTTCTGTAGATCCCGGCATGCGTGGCTGGATTACGCCTAAGCGTAGCTACATGCCACCTGTGCAACCGGGAGAGGTGATGCGTGCGTTTGGCGTAGCAGAAGTGGTGCATTCCAACGCCGAGAACTTTAAATCTGGCGATGTGGTGACCGGGTTTACAGGTGTACAGACCCTAGGATTGGTCGATGCTGCAATGGTTCGCAAAGTGGATTTGCGCTATGCGTCAGAGCAACAATACCTGAGTGGCCTAGGGATGACGGGCTACACCGCTTACTTTGGCTTGCTCGATGTGGGTAAACCACAGGCGGGTCAAACCGTGGTGGTTTCGGCTGCCGCAGGTGCCGTTGGCTCCATCGTGTGTCAGATTGCAAAAATCAAGGGTTGTAGGGTAGTTGGCATTGCAGGAGGTGAGGAAAAGACGCAGTACCTTAAGAACACGCTGGGCCTGGACGCTGTCATCGACTACAAAGCAGGTCCCATCGCTAGCGCCCTCAAAGCCGCCGCCCCCCAAGGCATTGATGTCTATTTTGACAATGTGGGCGGCGACATACTTGACGCAGTCTTAATGCAAATCAACCGTCATGCGCGCATCGTAGTGTGCGGCGGTATTTCTCAATACCTCGATATCGACCAAGTTCGCGGCCCAGCCAATTACCTGCAACTGATAGCGCAGAGCGGAACGATGCAAGGCTTTACGATGCGCGATTACATGAGCCGTGTTCCTGAAGCTTTCATGGCACTTGCCGGATGGAATGCAAAGGGTGAAGTTAAGTTCCGTGATCATGTGCTGCAGGGCATTGAGTCTTTTCCGCAAGCCTTTGACATGCTTTTTAGTGGTGCCAACCAAGGTAAGTTGCTGATCCAGCTCCCGTCGGAGAATGCCTGATGGTTGGCGCTTGGTGGGCATGGTTGCTTGCGTTGGCTCTGTACGGCGCTTTTCGCTTTTGGTACGACAACTGGCGCGGGCCATTGACCAAAGATGAAATCGACCATTTCATGGCCAAGGCTGATGAAACCAAAATGGGCGAGTACAGTGATCCGGCGGTAATCCGGGCCTTTTTGGAAGCCGACGATGGACGCGAGTTCATCATGAGTAACTTGGTGGGGGTGCATCTGGGTGCAGTACCGCATCCTGTAACAGGCGTTCCCACGCAGGGCCTCCTCCTCCTGCAGGAATACGGCAAGCGCTTTATCAAGGTGCTGCTACGCCATGGCGGGCATCCGATGTTGGCGATGCGCAAGGCGGGTGGCTATGTAGACAGCTGGAATACACCGCCCGACCCGGGCTGGCATGTGGTGGGCGCAATGCGCTATCGCAGCCGACGGGACATGATGGAGCTTGCTACCGACCCCACTTTGCGAGACGTGCACCCTCTGAAGACAGCAGGAACAGCCGTGACCTTTTCCTTCCCGACGCAAGTCATCGTGGGATTCGCAATGCGCCCCCGCGCTTGGGTTGCGCTGTTACTGGCCCTGCTTGCTGCCTTGGCGCACTTGATCAGCGTGATCGCACTTTTAAATCCCTAAAACTATGCAAATATTACGAACCCCAGACTCCCAGTTCGAAGGCCTGCCCGAGTGGCCCTTCGAGCCTCACTACACCACCATCGCGGCCGATGATGGAACCCCAATCCGTATTGCCCATGCGGAGATGGGGCCGGCGCAGGGTGAACCGATTTTGCTAATGCATGGCAATCCAAGTTGGTCCTACTTGCACCGCCATATGATGGCGCCATTGGCCGCTACCGGGCGGCGTGTGATCGCGGTAGACCTAGTCGGCCACGGCCGTTCTGACAAGCCAGCGTCCAAGGATGACTACACGCTTGCACGCCATATAGATTGGATGTCTAAGTGGTTAGTGGCGATGCAATTGCAACACATCACCCTGTACTGCCAAGACTGGGGCGGCACTATTGGGCTGCACTTGGTGGCCAACTTCCCAGAGCGCTTTGACCGGGTGGTCGTCTCCAATAGTGGTATGCCGCTGGGTGACCGCTCGAACTGGTTTCTCAAGCTGTGGACTAATTTAATGGGACGCGCGACGCGCTTTCCCTGGTTTGTTTTCAAACCGGGCTTTGCCAAACCCATTAGCGATGCGACCTATCGGGCTTACCGTGCACCTTATCCCACGCCTGCATATGAAAAAGGCTTGACAAAATTTCCCGTGCTGATCGCCGTGACACCCGATAACCCTGGAGTTCCACTCAACCGTGCGGCCTGGGCAAAGCTGAAAACTTTTGATAAGCCATTCCTCACACTCTACGGTGCCAAAGACATTGTTGCTCCTGGTGCCGATGCGCGATTGCAAAAGCACATTCCAGGTGCTGCGGGGCAAGCCCATGAAATTATGCCAACGGCAAAACATTTCATCCAAGAGGATGAGCCGCAATGGCTAGTGGAGCGACTCATCCGCTTTGTACAGATGAAGTCGTGAACACTTTGTTGGAAACCTTGTTACCTGCCAGCTATACGGGCCACTATGCATCGTTGGTCTTTCTTGGCCTCTGTGGTGTCATCACCTTCATCCCAGGATTGATCCACCATTTCAAGCACGATGGGGGCGCCGAGTCGATAGCAGGGCTGACACTGGGTGATCAGCGCGAATTGGTGATAGAAGTCTTTGGCTGGCTCGGCGCTGCCCAGATTACCTGGGGTCTTCTAATGTTGGTCGTATCGCTGCATTACCAAATGCTGGCGCCGCTGCTTTTACTTTTGATTGTTCTTGAGCGTGGCCTGCTTGTGTGGCGCTGGTGGGTTAGGAACCGTAGCCTTAGACACCGGCCACCAGAACATTACGCCAGCTTGGTCTTATTGCCGGTCGGCGGGCTTTTCTTGTTTCTGGCGCTTACCAAAAACACCTAACGCGGGACTCAAATTCAAAGATCCTATGACGCAAGCAAAGACCATAAACCCCGACATAACCCTCTACGGCGCACCCGTGGGCTTGTGGACTGGCAAGATTCGGAGCTATCTGCGAAAGCAGGCAATTCCATACATCGAGCGCCTGCCCACAGACCCTGCATTCCAGGGCGAAGTAATGCCCATCGTAAAGCGGTTCATCAATCCGGTCATTCGCTTTAGCGACGGCACCTTGGTTCAGGATACGGCCGACATCATTGACCACCTCGAGCAGGGCGGTCACGCGCGTTTTAGTGTGTACCCAAAACAACCGTTGCAATATGCTGTCGCACGTACTTTAGACCTCTTTGGCGGCGAAGGTTTGGTACGCGCTGCCATGCACTACCGATGGAGTTACCGAGATTACAACGAGTCGTTCTTACGGCATGAATTTGGCCTGGCCTACCGCGCGGCTGGAATGCCCCAAAAGGTAATTGACCAGCAACTTGATGGCTTCATGGGCTATCTGAACGCTTACCTGCCTAAGTTGGGAATCACTGCCGCTACTGCACCTGTGGTAGAGGCCGCCTATGAAGATTTGCTTTTGGCGCTTGATGCACATTTCAGGGTGTGCCCCTACCTTTTAGGCGGACAACCCACTGTGGCCGACTTCGGATTCATCGCTAACATGTTTGCCCACTTGGGCCGCGACCCTTACCCAGCAGACTTGATGAGGCGCAAGGCTCCCAGCGTCTTTCGGTGGACCGAGCGCATGATGGCCAACGACCCCGACATGCCAGAATTTCCAGACGTGGCCTTTGAACTGTCGGATAAAGATGAAGTGCCCGAGACGCTGTCCCCAGTGCTGAAGCTGATGGCGCAGGATTACCTACCAGAACTGAAGATGGCGGTGGCCTACACCGATGCATGGCTGGAGCAACAAGGTGATGTAGCTAGTGGCTCAATCGTGGGGGGCAAGCCCACCTCGCGCGCAATTGGTCAGGACCGCTTTCTTATGCGTGGTGTAGAAATCGACACCATGGTGGTGCCCTACACCTTGAGCCGCCTGCAATGCGTCACCGATGGATTTGAGCAGAACAGCCCAACCGACCGGGCACACCTAGGCGCTTACTTTGAAGCGCAAGGCCTGTCCGAGCTTCTCACGCTTAAAGCCTCGCGCCGCGTTGAGCGCAGCGGACATCTGGAAGTTTGGGCCTGATGCAGACAGATCAGCCAGTCACCTCAAGGTGGCGCACAGCGGCGCGCCTCCTTTGGAGCCTGGTTGGCGCCGCGGCCGGGATTAGCGCTGCGCTTTTCGTGGCCGGTCCGACTATGTCCCCCTTTCTGCTGGCCTCGCTTGGTGGATCCACGGTGTTCTTGTTCGGGCTGACCCGCGCACCCGCTGCGCAACCACGTGCACTCCTGGGCGGCCACTTGGGTGCCGCAGCCATCGGCGTTGTGTGCGGTCAATGCTTTGGCGACGCGTTGTGGGTTTACGCACTGGCCCAAACCCTCACGCTGGCTTTTATGCTGCTTAGCGGCACAGTGCATCCTCCTGCCGGCGCCAATGCGCTGATCATGATCCACGCGCACGCTGATACCAGCGCCTTGTGGATGCCTGTCTTTATCGGTGTGGCCACACTCGCTTTGGTCGCGGCAGGGTGGAGCCGCCTCGGTTCGTACTGGTTCGCTGAGCAAACGCGTTACCCCACTCGGTGGATGGATCGATCACCGCCGAGCTTGCTGTGGGGCATCACTAACGATAGGGTTTTTGAAGAGACGACCTAGATGACAAAGCCCCGCTCTTTCTATCTTTTTTCTTTTTTTCCAAGGACGCTACAACATGAACATACTGCGCACCCCAGATTCCCGTTTTGAAAATCTGCTGGACTGGCCTTACAAACCCCACTACACCCAGATTACCGATGCAGCCACCGGCCAATCCTTGCGACTAGCCTGCGTGGATGAAGGCCCACGTGACGGCCCTACCGTCTTGCTGATGCATGGCGAGCCGACTTGGTCTTACCTGTATCGCCACATCATCCCAAAATTAGTTGAATTAGGCTACCGCGTCGTCGCCCCAGACCTGATCGGCTTTGGTCGCTCGGACAAGCTGGCCGAACGAAACGACTACACCTACGAACGCCACGTAGCATGGCTCAGCACTTGGCTCACGACCATGGACCTGCGGGAAATTACCCTTTTTTGCCAAGACTGGGGCGGCCTGCTCGGGCTGCGCCTAGTTGCCGCTTTCCCGGAACGTTTCGCCCGAGTCCTTGCCGGTAACACCGTACTGCCAGTGGGAACTGCCCCGGGCAAGGGGTTCATGGATTGGCTGGCGTACAGCCAAACTACCAACGACCTCCCGATTGGCCAGATCGTTACCATGGGTGTCACCCGTAAGCTGAGCCGCGACGAGATCGCGGCCTACGACGCACCTTTTCCCGACGCCAGTTACAAGGCTGGCGCTTGCCAGTTCCCCACGCTGGTACCCATCACGCCACAGCATGCTTCGGTGACCGAAAATCTTGCGGCATGGCGCGTGCTTTCTGCATTTGACAAGCCTTTTATTACCGCATTCAGCGACAACGATCCAGTCACCAAAGGGGGAGATTTGGTTTTTCAAAAGCGAATTTCAGGTGCCAAGGGTCAAGCACACGTCACCCTCAAAGGTGGGCATTTTTTGCAGGAAGACAGCCCAGACGACATCGTGGCCGTCATCGATGGTGCGATGAAGAGAAGTCACGTCTGATGTGAGCCGAAGAGAAAATGGAATCAATTCTTCTGAAGCGTGATGGGGCAATTGCCACCGTCACCCTGAACCGTCCAGCGGCGTTGAACGCACTGTCTGCGCAAATGAACCAGGAGTTATCCCAGGTTACATCTGAACTGGAGCATGATGAAAGTGTGCGCTGCGTTGTCTTACAGGGTGCTGGTGAGCACTTTATGGCTGGTGGCGATGTTAAGAGTTTTAACGAGGCAACGCTCGATCCACAATTGCGCAAGCTGGCACTGGAGCGGGGCATTGCAGAAACCCACAGCATCATTACGCGCTTGCGTCGCATGCCTAAGCCGGTAATTGCCAGTGTCAAAGGTGCTGTAGCAGGTTTCGGGGTCTCTCTGATGAGCGCCTGCGATCTGGTAATCGCCGCGGACAACAGCTTTTTCACTCTTGCCTACTGCCACATTGGCACTTCTCCCGATGGTGGCGCAACCTACGCTTTGCCGCGTTTGGTTAGCGTCAAGTTGGCGATGGAAATCGCGCTTCTCGGAGATCGTTTTGATGCACAGCGTGCATTGGCATTAGGGATGGTCAACCGCGTCGTCACACTGAACGAAGTCGAAATCGAAACCAATAAGTTGGCGGCCCGACTAGCCATGGGACCAACTGCGGTTTATGGCCGCACCAAGAGCCTGATCAACGAGTCGCTTGACCACACGTTGGCAGAACATTTGCAAGCGGAGCAGAACAGTTTCGTCGCTTCTGCCCAAGGCGCAGACTTTGCAGAAGGTGTACGGGCCTTTGTGGAGAAGCGAAAGCCGATCTTTTTTGGGAAATAGTTTTATTTAAGACAAGCAAATGAGGAATGCATCATGAAGACACGAATAACCGAATTGTTCGGGATTGAGCACCCGATCATCCAGGGCGGTATGCACTATGTCGGCTACGCCAAGCTAGCAGCGGCAGTTTCCAATGCTGGTGGTCTGGGCATCATCACCGCCTTGACACTTGGCAGCCCAGAGCTCCTAGCCAAGGAAATTGCACTTTGCAGGCAGATGACAGATAAGCCCTTCGGCGTCAACCTAACTTTCTTACCCGCCTTTTCCGAACCGCCCTACCCCGAATACATCCGCGCGATCATCGAAGGTGGCGTAAAGATCGTAGAGACCTCAGGTCGTAATCCTCAAGCCTACATGCCCTACCTGCAGCAGGCGGGAATCAAGGTAATCCACAAATGCACATCGGTAAGACATGCCCTGAAGGCGCAGTCAATTGGCTGTGACGCTATAAGCGTTGACGGGTTTGAGTGTGGTGGGCATCCTGGCGAGGACGATGTGACCAACTTCATTCTGCTACCGCGCGCAGCCGAAGAATTGCAGATCCCCTTTGTGGCATCTGGCGGTATGGCTGATGGACGGAGCCTGGTTGCGGCACTGGCACTAGGGGCAGAGGGCATCAGCATGGGCACGCGCTTCATCGCGACAAAGGAAGCACCGGTTCACGATAACGTTAAGAACGCGATCGTCGCAGCCTCTGAGCTGGACACGCGTCTGGTCATGCGCAAGCTACAAAATACCGAACGCGTGATGATCAATTCGAGCGTTAAACGTCTTCTCGAAATCGAGAGGAACAAAGGCGATGCGCTGACCATCGCTGACGTCTACGAACACGTGGCGGGCGTCTATCCGAAGATCATGCGCGACGGAGACATGGAAGCCGGCGCTTGTCATCGCTTTACGCATTTGCGTAGGACAATTGGCCTCCAACCAGGCACGGGTGTTGTTGCGGAATTCAGAGATTTCTATCGTTTGGTTCATCGCTCACGTTCTCTAAGAATAGATATGCCAAGCCGTTGGCGCTGTCGCAGCAAAAGGTGTCTATACAAGTTGGACTAGCCGCGTTCACGTAACTCGCGGCGCAAGACCTTGCCCACCGGGCTCTTGGGTAGTTCGTCCAAAAACTCTACTTCGCGCGGAACTTTGTAAGCGGTGAGGTTTTCGCGGCAATGCGCGATGACCATCTCTTGGGTCAGTGCAGGCGATTTTTTGACCACAAAGAGTTTGATTTTCTCCCCTGTGCCATCGCTCTTATTGCCCACCGCTGCGACCTCGAGCACGCCAGGGTGCGACATGACCACTTCTTCCACTTCGTTGGGATAAACGTTGAAGCCGGAGACGAGGATCATGTCCTTGATCCGGTCCACGATTTTCATGTAGCCATCGATCTCCATGACGGCGATATCGCCGGTGCGCAAAAAGCCATCAGCCGTCATGACTGCAGCCGTTTCCTGGGGGCGCTGCCAGTAACCCTTCATAACCTGGGGACCACGCACGCAAAGTTCACCAGGTTGGCCGATCGGCAGTTCTACCCCCTCTTCATTGCGGATGGAAACCTCGGTGGACGGTAACGGAAACCCAATGCCACCGCGAAATTCATTGGTGTTGTAGGGGTTGACACTGACGGTGGGGGAACATTCCGTCAGGCCAAATCCTTCCAGCAAAGGCTTACCCGTAACCTGCTGCCACTGCTCGGCTACGGTACGCTGCGTAGCGGCACCGCCGCCCACACCAAAAATCAGCTTGCTAAAGTCGAGCTTGGCAAAGTTGGGGTCGTTTAATAAGCCGATAAAGAGGGTGTTGACCGCAGGCAAACTAGCGAATTTGTATTGTGACAACACCTGGACAAAAGCGGGGATATTGCGTGGGTCGGATACCAGCACGTTCGTGCCCCCCGCGTTGAGACCACTCAGACAAGTGCCTAGCGCGTAGATGTGGTAGAGCGGAATCGCCGTGATGCCTATCATGGCCTCGGTCTTGTCAATGATGGGGTCAAACCAAACTCTTCCCTGCTCTACGTTGGACAGCACGTTGCGGTGCGTCAACATGGCACCTTTGGAGACACCCGTAGTTCCGCCGGTGTATTGCAAAAAGGCCAAATCGTCAGCCTGGAAAGTCACAGGGTGAAATGCGGACTGCGAACCCATTGCCATTGCATCGCGTAAGTTCGTACTACCCGGCAGGCTATACGGGGGAACTGCTTTTTTAACATGGCGAATCAGAAAGTTGCCAACCACCCGCTTTGCCAACGGCATCATGTCGGTCAGCGCGGTGACCACCACGTGCTTGACTGATGTGGTCGCGATGACTTTAGCCAAAGTGTGGGCAAACATCTCGACGACAACCATCGCCTCGGCGCCTGAATCCTTGAGTTGGTGCTCTAATTCGCGGGGCGTGTACATGGGGTTGACATTGACCACCACGTAGCCTGCGCGGAGTAGCCCGAACAGACAGACTGGATACTGCAGCAAGTTGGGGATCATCAGTGCAACCCGCGCGCCCTTAGGAAGCTTTAAAACAGACTGGAAATAGGCCGCCACCTGCAGGCTCAACATGTCAAGTTGCGCGTACGTCAGCGCTACACCTGTCGAGCCGCTGATAAAAGCTTTGCGCTGCGGGTATTTCGCAAAAGCAGTGTTGACGTAATCCGAAATGGAGCCCAGTGCGCTGGTATCTATCTCTTTTGGGACGCCGGGTGGATAGCTGTTGAGCCAGATCTTATCCATTGCGAATACCCCATAATCTGTGGTTATGTGAACCGTGAACAAAACAAATTGACAAAGCTGCGGTTCGATCTAACTCCGCTGCTGTCGCAAGGACAACACCAAAAATACAATTGAAAGCACAAGAACGACGTAGGTCCCATATGCGCCCGGGGGAGCTGACTCGATCTGCAAGGGCTTCAAGTAGCCAGCCAACATGCGCAACAACTGCTCTAAGGCAACCAAAGCCAACGTTGCAGGTATCAAAAACCGATACCGAAGCACTACCACCCACTGCACGCAGGAAAAGATCAATTGGCTAGCACCCCATTGTGAAAATATCGCCACGATATTCGGACCTCCCGCTACATCAAGAGCAATGTGCGCGATGCTGCCAGCGCCCCCATCGGGTGCAAACAAGTGCACCAAGCTGCGCGCGGTACTGATCACAGTGGTAAGCACCAAGAACCACAAAGCCCAACGCGACCCTTCGTATTGCAGGCTGGTACGAGGGAGCAATTCGTCAAACGGCATACCGTGCCTCAACCTCCGGCTGCCAGAAGCGAATTCACCAGATCCACGTACTTGCGTTGGGCGTCTTCTTGCGACAAGCCTAAAAGCCCTGCCCAAGCTTTGTGCTTGAACATACCCATCATGTCTCCTGGACTTTCGGAGGGCGCATCGCCCTGAGTGCCTTGTTTATAAAGTGCATACAGCTTCAACATAGTTTCATCGTCGGGACGGCTTGACATGGATTTTGACCCTGCTAAGGCATCTAGGAATTGTTGATTCAGATCTGACATTGTTTACTCCAATTTCTGTTAAAAATACGCTGCAAATAAATATATTGGCACTAATCATGCCACAACATTTCTCATTCTGCGATCAGGGTAAACCCTCGACTGATGGCTTGCATCTGGTCCAAGATTGCCACAAAAGGTGAATCAATCATTTGACACTATAAATGTCATAACATATGATTAACTACCGAGAGCGGTGAGGAGACGGTGTGGTTGCGTTACTTCGAGGCGCATGCGCTTAGGCAGAAAAAATGGACAGGAGACGTCGAACATGCTAAAAAAATTGACCTGGGCTTTGATGCTCACTCTGGTTCTTGGAGCCGCAGGCTTCTTCGCCGTAGGCGGAACTTCTGGCGTCGCGCTGCTGATGGTGAAGTACGTCGTTCGCAAGAACTATGGCCCGCCGCAGACCATCGAGTGGCAGGCAGGCCCTACTGCAGTTGCCACCCACAATACTGGCGGGAATTTGGTTCGCAGACCACCCAACGTGATTTTGATTGTGGCTGACGACTTGGGCTTCAACGACATTACTCACAATGGAGGCGGCTTAGCAGGCGGCAAGGTGCCTACCCCAAATATCGACAGCATCGCTTCGCAAGGCGCTGACTTCATTAACGGCTACTCCGCCAACGCGACTTGTGCGCCATCACGTGCCTCCCTTATGACTGGGCGCTACGCAACACGCTTTGGATTTGAGTTCACGCCAACGCCCAAGCAGTTCATGAAATTGGTTGCGGGAATCCCCGATGCCCAGCAAACACATCCCGCCATTTACCACGCAGAGCGTGAAAATGAACTCATTGCCTATGAAAACATGGGCTTGCCGACCAAGGAAATTACCCTGGCCAAGTTGCTTCAAGGGGGTGGATACCATTCGGTGCACTTGGGCAAATGGCATTTGGGCGACAGCCCGCAATTCCGCCCCTACAACCGTGGATTTGACGAGTCGCTCTCGCTTCTCCATGGCGGATCCATGTACCTGCCGTCCAAAGATCCGAACGTAGTGAACTCGAGACAGGACTTTGACACCATTGACAAATTTATATGGGCTGCAGAACCATGGGGAATACGCTTCAATGACCGAGAACCGTTTCAGCCTCCCAAATACCTTACCGACTACCTCACCGATGAAGCGGTCAAGGTCGTGCAAACCAACAAAAATCGGCCCTTTTTTATGTACCTTGCCTATAACGCACCGCACACTCCTTTGCAGGCTACGCGAGAAGACTTCGATGCACTGAGCTTCATACCTGACCACGCCACACGGGTGTATGCCGCAATGATTCGCAACCTGGATCGCAACATCGGCCGCGTACTGCAGTCGCTAAAAGACCAGGGTGTCGATGACAACACACTGGTGATATTTAGCAGTGACAATGGTGGCGCAAATTACATTGGCGTTGACGGGATCAACGCGCCGTACCGCGGTTGGAAGGCTACTTTTTTTGAAGGCGGCATTCGTGTGCCATTCTTTATGCGTTGGCCTAGTGCAATCCCCAAAGGCATGAAGGTGAATTCTGCGGTCAATCACTTTGACATTTTTGCCACGGCAGCGGCAGCGGCAGGATTGGAAGTTCCCAAGGACCGCCCCATAGATGGCGTCAATCTGCTGCCCTTTGCCAAAGGTAAGTCTACTGGCAATGCGCATGAATCGCTATTCTGGCGCACGGACTCTTACCGCGTCATGCGCACCAATGAGTGGAAACTGCAAGTCACGGAAAGACCGAAAAAGGAGTGGCTCTATCACCTGTCGGTTGATCCGACCGAGCGCAATAACCTCGCCGAGAAGGAACCTGCACAACTGGCGTCAATGAAGGCACAGTTGGCAGCATGGGACAAGCAGCAGGTTAAGCCTCTTTGGCCTTCGCTTGGCGAAGGTGCTGTCGCCATCGACCGCACCCTCAAGTCACCCCCAGTGCCCAACGAAGATTACATCTACTACGCCAATTGATTATGCAAACATTGCCCATCTTATATGGCATGCCCGCTTCGCTTTACACCGCTAAGGTGCGCGCATACCTGCGCAAACAACGAATCTCATTTGAGGAGCGCGCAGTCGGTGACCCGCGCTTTCGAAGCGAGATACTCCCGCAAATCGGACGTTGGATTATCCCGGTAGTGCAACTCCCTGACGGCACCTTACTCCAGGATAGCACCGTGATCATCGATCATTTTGAAGCTCAGGAGATGGGGCATGGCCCGCGCGCCTTGCCTGAAGATCCACTTCTGGCCGTGCTAGCCCATTTGTTTGAACTCTTTGGCGGCGAAGGACTACTGCGCTCGGCCATGCACTATCGCTGGAATTTCGATGCAGAAAACCTCGATTTTCTACGCGCCGATTTCGGGAGCACCTTGGCACCAGGCGCGTCAACGGCTCAACAAAACGAAGTGTTTCAATTCGCCAGCAAGCGTATGCGAGCAGCGACCGTGGCCTTTGGCGTCAATGCCACCACCCTATCTGAAGT
>Ga0194037_1002172_pt1 | contig 13351 bp, 10 predicted proteins | sample JunL306m_MetaG_FD_148653 | JGI IMG/M metagenome (GOLD analysis project Ga0194037, IMG submission 148653) | Anoxic zone freshwater microbial communities from boreal shield lake in IISD Experimental Lakes Area, Ontario, Canada - Jun2016-L304-6m | ecosystem: Environmental > Aquatic > Freshwater >...
AGCGCCTTACCGAAAATGATCTCGCTGCATCTTTTGTTGAGGGAGATCGAATTGGTGCTGTACTCAATCGCGAAACTGGAAATGTAACTCTGCCGGAAAGTTTTAAGAAATCTTACAAAGCTTATGTCGATGGTGAATGGTGGCGCCTTGATGCACCTGTTGATTTAGGTGGGATGAAAATTCCACAATCTGTTCGGTGGGCAATTGCTGAGATGGTTCTTGGTTCTAACCCTGGAATTCATCTCTATGCATCTGGTTATGCATTCGCGCAAGTTGCCTATGTTTTAGGAACAGAAGATCAGAAGACGATGGCAAAGCACATGGTCGAACGTCACTGGGGCGCAACGATGCAATTGACAGAACCTGATGCCGGTTCAGATGTTGGTGCAGGTCGTACTAAAGCTGCGCAACAGGCAGATGGAACGTGGCACATCACAGGAAATAAGCGATACATCACATCAGGCGATGCCGACTTCTATGAAAATGTGATGCACTTTGTACTCGCTCGCCGCGAAGGTGGTGGACCAGGAACGAAAGGTTTATCTCTATTCCTCATTCCAAAATTTATGTTCGATTTTGAAACTGGAGATCTGGGAAAGCGCAACGGTGTCTATGTCACAGCGCTCGAAGATAAAATGGGTCTCAATGTTTCTGCAACGTGCGAAGTAAATCTCGGCGAGAAAGAACCAGCAGTCGGTTACCTGCTTGGTGATGTGCACGAAGGTATTGCACAGATGTTTAAGATCATTGAGTTCGCTCGCATGATGGTTGGCACCAAAGCAATTGCAACGCTATCTGCTGGCTACCAACAAGCACTTTCCTATGCCAAGACCCGTGTGCAAGGTGGCGATATGAAGGTCATGAACGATAAGGCCAGCCCGCGCGTCACCATTATTAAGCACCCAGATGTGCGTCGTTCGCTCATGGTGCAGAAGGCTTACTCCGAAGGTATGCGCGCACTCGTTCTCTACACCGCCTCCATTCAAGATGAGATTGAACTTGCCCGCGAAGCAGGAGATGCCGAAAAGCTTGAAACTATGGAGAAGCTCAACGATTTACTTCTTCCTGTCGTTAAGGGTTTTGGTTCAGAAAAATCATGGACGCTCCTTGGCACCGAATCCCTTCAAACATTTGGTGGCGCAGGGTTCACACGAGATTGGCCACTAGAACAATATGTGCGCGATGCCAAGATCGACACCTTGTATGAAGGCACCACAGCAATCCAAGGTCTCGACTTCTTCTTCCGCAAAGTTGTTAAAGATGGTGGACGTTCACTCGGTCTACTAGGAAAAGAGATTCAAACATTTGCTGAAGCTGGCGGAACTCATGCAGAAGAGAAGCAGGCGCTTCTTAAGGCGCTCGGCGATCTCAATGGAATCATCGGAGTGCTTGTCGGACATGCCATGGCATCACAAGAAAAGTCTGAAGAGATTTACAAGGTTGGTCTCAACACTTCTCGTGCACTGATGGCCGTTGGTGACATCATCATCTCTTGGCTACTTCTTCGCCAGGCAGATATCGCTGCAGCAAAGCTTGCTGCCGGTGCAGGTAAAGATGCTGATTTCTATACAGGCAAAGTCGCATCAGCGAAGTTCTTTGTCACTACAGTGCTTCCTCACATCACAGCAGATCGCAAGATTGTCGAAGCAACTGATTCAGCAATCATGGAGTTACCTGAGTCTGCTTTCTAAGCAACTAAGTTAGACTCCGTAAGTGCTCACCAAACATCGCGGAGAATTTCTCCTTGTCCTGGGAGCTTTCTTCTTCTCGCTCTCGGGAATCGTTGTTACCGTTGTCATGAAACACCTTCCAGCGCTGCGACTTGCTGAAGTTCGCTCTGTATCTGCGGTGGTGATTCTCGGTACCTATGTGCTTTGTACTCGCCCTGAAATTATCAAGGTCAAGAAATCCGAAATCCCTCGCCTTGCTCTCTATGGCGTGGTGGGCTTTGCCTTTGTGAACTTCGGTTACTTATATGGGATTCAACGCGGAGTTCCACTAGGGCTGGTTCTTATTATTGAATTTACAGCGCCGATCTGGATTGCGCTCTGGATCAAGATTGTGCGCAGGGGTTTTGTTGCCAATGAGATGTGGTTGGCAGTTGCGCTCTCATTTGCTGGTCTCATCCTCGTTGCCAAGGTCTGGGAAGGTTTTAAGTTTGACCTGATTGGTCTTATCGCTGCCTCAATCTGCGCATTCTGTCTCGCTGCATACTTTTTAATGAGTGAAAAGATCGGTAAGAGCCGCGAGCCAATTGCAACGATGATCTTCGGAATGGGCTTTGCCTCAATCTTCTGGCTTGTAGTTCTTCCGCCGTGGACATTTCCCTTCCATGTATTTACGGAGAAGATGGATCTTGGTGGAATCGCCGCGGGCACGATGCTCCCTGGCTGGTTACTGATCGGAACAGCTGCAATCTTCGGAACTGTTGTCCCTTATATGTTGGTCTTATCTGGAATGAAGATGTTAACTGCATCAACCAGTAGCGTGATTGGAATGCTCGAGCCAGTTATTGCTGGTGCATTTGCCTGGATCTGGTTCGGTCAAAGTTGGGATTGGATTCAACTTATCGGGGCTGCAATTGTTTTGATAGGAATCTACTTGGCAGATCGCGCTAAAACAGTTCAATAAAGAGAGAAGTTACTCGTTCCAGCCGCCATCGCCAGGTGAAGATGGTTGTATATCTGATGGGCCCGATGATTGAGTGAAGTCGCGACCTGAGCCAACATTCGGCGCCATATCGAAGAATCGTGCAAAGTGAAGTTGTGCTGAAACTGTAATAGTACGAGTTGGTCCGTTACGGTGCTTGGCAACGATGAAATCTGCTTCACCTGATCGGTTCTGTGAATCGTACATATCATCGCGGTGCAACAAGATAACTACGTCGGCATCTTGTTCGATAGAACCAGATTCACGTAGATCAGAGAGCATCGGTTTCTTATCTGATCTCTGTTCTGGCGAACGATTGAGCTGAGAGATAGCGATAACAGGGACATTGAGCTCTTTTGCCATAAGTTTAAGGTGGCGCGAAAATTCAGAGACTTCTTGTTGACGGTTTTCAACGCGCTTACCTGATGACATCAATTGCAGGTAGTCAATGACAATAAGTTTGAGATCGTGGCGCTGCTTAAGGCGTCGCGCCTTGGCGCGGATCTCCATCATGGAAAGGTTTGGTGAATCATCGATAAATAATGGTGCATCGGAGATTTCACCCATTCGACGAGCCAGCTTGGCCCATTCGTCATCGCTGAGTTGTCCGGAGCGAATATTGTTAAGACCCACGCGAGCCTCGGCAGACAACATACGCATCGTAATTTCAGATTTCGACATTTCGAGAGAGAAGATGACAGCTGCTTGATTTTCATGAATCGCAGCATGGCGCGCGATATCAAGGCCGAGCGTTGACTTACCGACTGCAGGACGCGCCGCGATAATAATCATATTGCCGGGATGGAGACCATGTGTCAGTAAATCTAAATCGCGGAAACCGGTCTTAACGCCTTCGATACCAATTCCTTTTGAGATTGCTTCAATCTCATCGAGGGCTGCAGGTAGCAAAGTGCTGAGTTGGACATAATCTTCAGATGCGCGTCGTTCGGTAACTGCATAGACCTCAGCTTGCGCAGCATCGACAGCGTCGTCGACCTCGCCGCTTTGATCGTAACCGAGTTGCACAATCTTGGTTCCGGCTTCAACAAGGCGGCGCATGATTGCATGTTCGAGAACAATCTTTGCGTAGTAACTTGCATTCGCCGCTGTGGGAACAGATGAGATAAGTGTGTGTAGATATGGAGCGCCACCTGCGCGCGCGATCTCGCCGTTCTTAGTCAGCTCTGCAGCAACAGTGATTGCATCGGCAGGTTCGCCGCGAGAGTAGAGATCAAGGATCGCGTTATAGATAAGTTCGTGTGCTGGGCGATAGAAGTCGCGCTCTTTCAATACTTCTACAACATCGGCAATTGCATCTTTTGATAACAACATTCCGCCGAGAACAGATTGTTCTGCTTGAAGATCTTGCGGTGGGGTGCGCTCGTATTCAGCACCGACAGTGTTGTAACTTGATCGGGAGTTATTAGGTAGTTCAGCAATGCTCACGCGACATACCTTCCTCTAGACCACTGACATCAACGGGTGAAAGGTATGTCCGCCACGCCTGAATAGACGAAAATCGCTTCAGGTAAATGGGGATAAAGGTGGGGATAAGTAGGTGGATAAGCGTGGATAACTGTGCATAAAGTGTTGACGAATTGTGAGTAACCCCCGCTTTAGGCGTGGAAAGGTGTGGAGGAAAGTAAATATCAACTTCTCAATTGGTGAGATGTCATCTCATATTCATCTTTCTACGCAAGACTTTCCCCATGATCGTTGATTACGCCCTCTATCAAAATGGCAAGCGCTTCAATGAACCATCGAATCTTCCAACGCTTATTCAAAAGGCGAAGAGCGAAGGTGGCTTTGTCTGGTTAGGTCTTGCTGAACCAACGCAGAATGAATTTGAGAAAGTCGTTGCAGATTTCGGTTTCCACCCACTGGCTATTGAAGATGCCGTCACCGCCCATCAACGTCCAAAGTTTGAAGAGTATCCAGGTGTGCAGGCGATGGTCTTAAAGACAGCTTTCTATGAAGAAAAAGGAAGTCAGATTTCAACGGGTGAAATTTTCTGCTTTATCGGAGATCACTTTATTGTCGTGGTGCGTCACGGAAGTGGGGCGCCGTTAGTTAATACTCGCCACCACCTTGAGAATAATCCTGATCAATTAGCTAAAGGGCCTTACGCGGTTATGCATGCAATTCTCGATCATGTTATTGATTGCTATATCGATATCTCAATCGAACTAGAGGCAGATGTTGTACAAGTAGAACATAAAGTCTTTGGAGATACGCGCGATAGCGCTTCTCAAGAAATTTACCTGTTAAAGAGAGAAGTTATTGAGTTCCGCCATGCAATTGATCCATTACTTTCACCGTTGCAACATATTGCAAGTCTTGGAGCGCGAAATGTCCCCACAGAACTTACGCCCTTCTTTCGAGATACCCTGGATCATTTAGCACGTGCATCAGATGCAGCAGCTGGTTTAGATGCGCTGCTTACATCTGCTCTGCAAGCTGAAATTGCAGAGGTACAGTTGCAGCAAAATGAAGATATGCGCAAGATAACTGCCTATGTGGCACTTGCTTCGGTACCAACAATGGTGGCAGGTATTTACGGAATGAACTTCGATACGATGCCTGAATTACGCTGGAAATTCGGTTATCCCGTCGTCATCGCATCTCTTGTGGTCGTCACCGCATTCCTCTACCGGAAATTTAAGAGAGCAGATTGGTTATAAGTTTCTCTAAATAATAAAGCCCGCCGCACGGATGCGACGGGCTTTATTAAGTAAAGATTTATTAAGCAGAGACCACGGTAAGTGAAACTGTTGCAACGATATTGTGTGCAAGAGAGACCTTTACTGTGTGTGTGCCTGTCTTCTTAATGTGGCCAGCTGTCTTGAGGTTATGGCGATCGATACCAAGACCTGTTGCTGACTTGATAGCAGCAGCAATGTCCTTATCTGTGACAGAACCGAAGAGGCGACCAGCTGTGCCGGTCTTTACCTTTACAGTCACTGTTGCCTTTTCCAGGGTTGTCTTGATCTCTTTAGCGTGATCGAGATCGCGGACTTCGCGGGCAGCACGTGCACGACGAATTCCTTCGATCTGCTTCTCGCCACCGAGTGACCAGACGATTGCAACGCCACGTGGCAACAAGAAGTTGCGTGCGTAGCCATCTTTTACAGTGACAACATCGCCGGCGCTACCGACCTTATTTACTTCACGAGTAAGAATGAGTTTCATTGTCATATCTCCTTATCGCGCTGATGATGTGTAAGGCAGGAGAGCAACTTCGCGGCTGTTCTTGACCGCTGTTGCTACTGCGCGCTGATGTTGTGTGCATGCACCTGTTACTCGGCGAGCGCGGATCTTGCCGCGATCTGAGATGTACTTACGAAGGGTCGCGATATCTTTGTAATCGATATATGTGACCTTGTCGCGACAGAAGCTGCATGGCTTCTTCTTGAACTTCTTATTAAGGGCAGCAGCTTTCGCGCCCTTGTTCTTTGGCTCGCGTAGAGCCCGGTTATTTCTTGCTCCCATTGTGGTGCTCCTTTTCGGGTGCCCCTCTATCGCTAGAGGGAATGGATTGTCGGTTGTTTACTTACTAAAAGGGTGGTTCGTCGGTTGTAGATGATCCCCATCCACCACCGGCTGGTGAAGTCGAAGCAGCTGCCCATGGATCGTCATTGAAGGTATCTGCAGCTGGTGCTGCAGCTCCACCGCTTCCGCCAGCACGCTGTGTGCGTGTGACCTTAGCTGTGGCGTTGCGAAGTGATGGACCTACTTCATCAACTTCTACCTCAAAGACTGTGCGCTTTTCGCCCTCTTTTGTTTCGTACGAACGCTGCTTAAGTCGACCAGAGAGAATGACGCGCATTCCCTTTGTGAGTGACTCTGCAACATTCTCTGCAGCTTGACGCCAGATTTGGCATTGAAGGAAGAGGCTCTCGCCATCTTTCCATTCATTTGTAGCCTTATCTAGATAACGAGGTGTTGAGGCAACGCGAAATTTTGCTACCGCTGCACCGCTTGGGGTGAAACGTAGCTCTGGATCGTCAACGAGGTTGCCGATCATTGTGATTGTTGTATCTCCTGCTGCCATTTTTTCCTCTTCTCTAGTTTCTACTCTGGGGGATCTCTACTGGTGGAGTCCGTACGGATAAATTACTCGTCCTAAGTGACTTTTTCTTCGTAAAACGCAGCGCCTGTGGAATGATTCCAATAAGCGAAGCGTTCTGGAATTGAAAGACTATTCGGGGCGCATAACCTTTGTGCGAAGAACAGATTCGTTCAGGTTGAGCTGACGATCTAACTCTTTGATTGCCGCTGGCTCGCAGTGCATATCGACGACTGCGTAGATGCCTTCTGGCTTCTTATTGATTTCAAATGACATACGGCGCTTGCCCCAAACATCGAGCTTGTCGACGCGGCCTCCGCTGTCTTTGATGATCTTGAGATATGTCTCAAGTGATGGTGTGACTGTACGTTCTTCGAGTTCTGGATCGAGAATGACCATTAATTCATAGTGACGCATGCGTTAACCCGACCTCCTTTGGACTAAGACGGCCACGGCATTTCCGTGACAGGAGGGTTAATACTCCTCATAAAGAATCCCGGTGGGACCTTTTACGAGGAGGTTAAGGGTAACTCTCGGCTGTAGATAAGAGAAATTCGCTCGGAAATACGCGGGAATTTCGCTGCCGGGCGGCGAGGCTGAGCAAGAAGGCGATCGAGGCTGCGACGCGGATCAGCGCGATAACGGAATAGATGGTTACCGATAATCCAAATTTTGCACCTGTGACCAACGCCAAGTGTTGCCAGATTGCTAAGTGATAAAGAACTTCTGCACCTTGCCAGAACCAGAAGATTGTTAGATCGCGCTTATCAATAAGAGCGATGATGGCAAGTGGCGTTAACCATAAAACATATTGCGGTGAATACACCTTGCTCACTGCCATCACAATAACCATGACAAAGATTGCGCTCTGCCCAAGAGTTGGAATATTTTGCATTTGTAAAAGAAATATGATGAGAGCTGTAACGCCGATGAGTAAACACAGTACAGATAAATAATTTTGATGTGTTAGATCTAAACCAAGGTTAGAAAGTGCATACCAGATCGATCCCCAATCTGAACCACGATTGAGGTTGAGGTCATAGAAACGCCACCACCCTGTTGGAGTGGTGAGTGCAACCGGGAGATTGATAGCTGCAAAGGTCACAACCGTGATTACAAAGTAAGAGATGAATTTCTTTACCCGCTCTTGGCGGAAAAAGATAATTCCGATGGGGATAAGTAAGAAGATTGGTAAAAATTTAGTGGAGATTGAAACTCCTAAAGCGATTGCGCTAACAACTTCTGCCTTTCGATCAAACCAATAGATAGCTAGTAACATCGTTGCTATTGCCCACAAATCCCAGTTGATATACATCGCCGCTATTGCAGCTGGTGCAAGAGGTAGTAGATATCCGAACTCCGGTTTCATTGTAAAGGTGATGAGTGAGATAGAGATAAAGAGCAGGGCAAGCAATAGCGCGCTTCCATAGAAATAGTTATTAACGCCGTGCGGAATTATCTTCGCGGTAGCCCACATAACTGTTCCTTGAATAACGGGATACTCAACAGATTCTTTGCCACTGCTATAGGCCCAGACCCCTTTATCTAAAGATCTATCGCCGTAGAGCGCTGGAATATCCGAATAACAAGCGTGAATATATTGACTTGGTGATTGCCAGCCAGTCTGTGCGCAGTAATTAAATTTTGCGAAACTAACAAGAGAGGCAAAGATTGCCAGCAGAATTACAACGCGAGACGAAACGCGCATTGATCGCTATTTTGTCTTCATATGTTGGCGGCCACCACTTGTCATGACGACCGGATCTAATCCGCCAATATTTGCTGGGGCTGGGAAGTCCATAACCGGTTGGCCCTTTAGCGCACCTTTCATAAAGGCGGTCCAAATCTTTGTAGGGAAAGTTCCACCCGTGACGGAGTTAAGCCCACCAATTCCATTGAGAGATTCAGATGCGCTATCGCGGAAGAGTGCAACCGATGCCGCTAACTGTGGTGTGTATCCACTGAACCAGGCAGATGCATTCGATTCAGAAGTTCCGGTCTTTCCTGCAGCAGGTCGACCAAGTGCCAACGCCGCAGAACCTGTACCACCATTGACTACCCCTTTGAGTGCATATGTCAGATCTGCCATGACATCAGCTTTAAATACTTGTTGGGTCTCTGACTTGCCTTCGTAGAGCACACCTTTGTTAGGTCCAATTACCTGACCGACCAGGTATGGCTTTGCATAAGTTCCTTGAGATGCAAATGTGGCGTAGGCATTTGCAACATCAATCACGTGTGGGCTAGCAACACCTAATACAACAGATGGAGTTGCAATCATCGCGACGTTATCTGGAATTCCAGCTCGTCGAGCAACATCAACAACTTTATCCATTCCAGCTTTAATACCAAGTGGCACAAAGACTGTATTTACCGAGTGTTGAGTCGCGGTTAATAAATCGATCTGCCCCCAACCTTCATCGCCATAATTTGCAACTGGGTAAGGTTTTCCTAAATCATCAAAGGTCTGCGGTGTATCGCCGTTCCACATTGAAGTAAGTGGAATTCCCGCTTCCAACGCTGCAACCAATGCGAAAGGCTTGAAGGTAGAACCTGCTAGGGCAATTGATTGTGTTGCATCATTAAGTTGGCGCACTACATAATCTTTTCCACCATAGAGAGCAACGATTTCACCTGTTCCGGGGCGAATTGCCACGAGTCCAGTGTGTAGATTGGTTGGCGCTGGCGACGGAGTTAGTTTATTGACCGCATCTACTGCAGCTTCTTGTGCGCCCTGTTCTAGCGTTGTCTTGATGACATATCCGCCGACTAAGAGTTGATCTTGGGTAAAACCAAGCTTCGACAACTCTTTCTCTACCGAGTCAACGATGTAACCCTTAGGGCCGCTCAGTGTTCCGCCCGCTGTGCGTGGTGCAACGACAGGTAACTTGGCGCTCTTAGCTTGAGCAGGAGTGATCCATTTCTGTTGCAACATTCCTTGAATAACATAGTTGAAGCGTCCTTCTAAACGCTTTGCATTCGCTTTTGATAGCGCCGGGTCATAGAGACCTGGAGAGCGCAAAATACTTGCAATGACTGCAGATTGCGAAATAGTTAATTGGCTCGCATCACGGTTGAAATATTGCTGCGCGGCAGTTTGAACACCGTAAGAGCCTCGACCGAAGTAAATAGTATTGAGGTAATTTTCAAAGATTTGATCTTTCGTCATGGCATTCTCTAATTTAAGCGAGATGACGAGCTCTTTAACCTTTCTTGTAATGCTTCGCTCTGAGGTAAGAAAGGCGGTCTTGGCATACTGTTGTGTAATAGTCGAACCACCACGGCCGTTTCCGAGAGTTAAGATATTTGAAACGATTGCGTGTCCAATGCCGGTGATACTAAATGCGCGCTCTGAATAAAAACTTCTATCTTCGGCAGCCATAACGGCATAACGCAATCGAAGTGGAATCTTTGAAATTGGTAACTTTTGGCGGTTCTCTGAACCGATACGTGCAATCTCGGCGCCATTTGAATATTGAATGATCGTTGATTGGCTATTTACATATGCGTTGGGGTCTGGAATTCCCACGGTAAACCACGCGAGGGCGAAGAGCACTGCCCCAGCGACGAAGCCAAAACCTGCTAGGAAGATTCCTGCACGAATTAACTTGGTTTTTAACATGGGCCTAGATTAGCGCCGATTAACGCCTACTTCAGCGTTGCAAAGTCTTCATCTTCTAGTGTTCGTTGGCGACGTGGAGCTTTACGCTCACGGCCATCTCCCAATAAGTAGGTAGAACAGAGATGATTCCATGAACATTGGCGACAGACTTCAACTACATAGACCGAGAACTCTCCAAATTCGGATTCCATATCGAGTAGCTCGTCACCGTTCTTAATGCGCCCTGAGTATTGACCGAGTTGATCGCCAAATGTGTAGCGCAGCTCTACCAGTGAATCTTTTTTACAGACCGGGCAATTGCGGTCAGCCTTTTCTCCGTGGTGCTTGGCAGCGCGCATCAAATAAGGATCAGCATCGCATGCATCAACGACTCCACGAAAGAGTGCGAGCAGGGTCGCTCTCTTATCAAGTGAATAATCGATGAAACCACGTCTAGTTTTCATAGTAGGAGAAGAATAATCGCCTTTCTTTAACTACGCTTACTTTATGAGTTTTTGGCAGTTGATGCGGGATACTCGTTTGGCACGCCTGCTTCGTATTCGCTGGTCAGGGCAGTTAGCAGATGGAATCTTTCAAAGTGCATTGGCTTCATTTGTTCTCTTCTCTCCTGAGCGCCAAGCAACTGCAGTAAGTGCCGCTATTGGTTTCACAGTTGTCTTACTGCCATATTCTATTGTCGGTCCCTTTGTTGGAACTCTCTTAGATCGCATCTCACGTCAAAGAGCGATTCTCTTCTCAAATCTTTTGCGTGTAGTGACGCTGCTTCTACTCTCGTTCTTTATCTTTCAAGGTTACGCCGGATTACCAATTACAGTAATTGTTTTGATTGCATTTGGTGTCAATAGATTAATTCTGGCCGGACTCTCTGCCGGTCTACCTCTTGTTATTGATTCACCATCACTGATCTCAGCTAATGCTCTCGCTGTCACGGGAGGCTCTGTATTTGTTGTAATCGGTGGCGGTATCGGACTGGGTGTAAGGCAATTACTTAATCTGACTGCCACCGCCGACCACGCTGATGCAATTTTGGTTCTGCTCGGTGCTTTTGGTTATTTGATTGCCGCACTATTTACCTCATTTGTCGCTAAATCTGAGATAGGACCGCGTCCCCACGAAGTTGTGAAGGGAAGTTTCACACAAGGTTTTCGTGAGATGCGCGAGGGTTTTCGATTCCTCGAAGATCACGCCGATGCAACTCGTGGAATTGTTGCAACCGCACTACACCGCGGTGGATTAACGGCGCTGACGTTAACCGCACTTTTACTTGAGCGAAATACTTTTCATGATCCAAAAAACAGTGAAGCTGGCCTTGCTGGACTAAGTGTCGACCTCTCGATCGCAGCGCTCGGCTTTGTTATTGGAGCTGTTATGGCACCTTACGGTGTGCGCCGCTTCGGTAGACATCGCTGGATCAGATTATCTATTGCTGCCGCCAGTGCCAGTGTTGTAATACTTATATTTATTCGAAATCCAGTAACTCTCGCAATCACCGCATTTTTAGCTGCTGCTTTTGGGCAGAGTGTAAAAGTGACTAACGATGCGTTAGTTCAATCAAAGATTGATGACTTCTACCGTGGTCGCGTCTTCTCTGTCTATGACGTGATGGTCAATGGTGCCATTGTTCTCGGTGCACTATCGGCTGCAGTTTTATTACCCGTCAGCGGTGATTCTTGGCGCGTTCCAGCTTTCATAGTTCTCGTGTGGTTCTTGGTAGCAGTTGTCTTATTGCGCCCTAAAAAATTCTTTCTTAAGGGTGGCGCCTAGCTTTCCACCATTGCAATAACTCTTGCGTTGCCCGTTCCTCGCCAAGTGGGCCATGTTCCATGCGAAGTTCCATAAGAAAATCCAACGCCTTACCAACATCTGCAGATGGTTTTAATTGCAAGAGCGACATCACTTGTGCGCCATCGAGATCTGGACGAATCTTTGAAAGTTCTTCCTCTTCTGCCAATTTTGCAATGCGCTCTTCCAAACCGTCATAAGTGCGCGCCAGGCGTTCTGCCTTCTTCGCATTACGCGTTGTGCAATCAGCTCGGGTTAAGACGTGTAGATGTGTCAGTAATTCACCGGCATCGCGCACATAGCGCCGCACTGCAGAATCAGTCCACTCACCATCCCCGTAACCATGGAAACGAAGATGAAGCGCCACAAGGGTTTCCACGGCATCAATAGTTTCGTTATCAAAGCGGAGCGCTTTCATACGGTTTTTAGAGAGTCGCGCACCAACAACTTCGTGGTGGTGGAAGGAAACTCCGCCACCCTCAATCAAGTTACGCGTCTTTGGTTTTCCAATGTCGTGCAGAAGCGCTGCTAAGCGAATTACTAAGTTAGGACCACCGAGGCGATCTTCTTGCGCAATCGCTTGCTCTAAGACTGTAATGGAATGTTCGTAGACATCTTTGTGGTGGTGGTGTTCATCAATCTCAAGGCGCAGCTTTGGGATTTCAGGAAGTACTAAATCCGCCAGTCCAGTGTCGACAAGAATTGTTATTCCAACGCGCGGCTGGTTGGACATGAGTAATTTAATAAATTCATCACGGACTCGTTCCGCTGAAATTATGGAAATCCGTCCAGACATTGCTGTCATGGCATCTGTTACATCTGTGCTGATTTCGAATCCGAGTTGGCTGGCAAAACGCGCCGCGCGCATCATGCGCAATGGATCATCGCTAAAAGATTGTGTTGCACTTGTGGGTGTGCGCAGAAGGTTGCTACGTAGATCATCGATACCACCAAAAGGATCGATAAATTCTGGTGTGGCTGTTGTGAGTTCGAGCGCCATAGCATTGACTGTGAAATCTCGTCGCGAGAGATCTCCTTCAATAGTGTCGCCAAATTCAACATCGGGTTTACGAGAATCTTCTTCATACTTTTCGGTGCGGTAGGTCGTTACCTCAACTGTTGTATCTCCACGTTTTCCCGCAACTGTTCCGAAGAGAATTCCAGTATCCCAAGTGTTATCTGCCCACGATTTAAGAATCTTCTTTGTTTGATGAGGATGTGCATCAGTTGTG
>Ga0194037_1002173_pt1 | contig 13350 bp, 5 predicted proteins | sample JunL306m_MetaG_FD_148653 | JGI IMG/M metagenome (GOLD analysis project Ga0194037, IMG submission 148653) | Anoxic zone freshwater microbial communities from boreal shield lake in IISD Experimental Lakes Area, Ontario, Canada - Jun2016-L304-6m | ecosystem: Environmental > Aquatic > Freshwater >...
ATACATGAAGCGATGCACCACAAGCAGAAGTATAGTTAGTATTAGTATACACCATTTCATTATTGTGTATGATACAATTTCTTATAGATGGGAAAGGTGCAGTAGAAGGTAATATTGCTATTAGCATACTTCTAACCTGAGCTGTAGCAGTTGGATTAACGGTTACAAGGTTATTTCGTATTATACTGTTTGAAAAGTTTGTATAATTAATAGCAATAAAAGGATAAGCTGCACTAGTAGTTGTTGTATTGTAGGTTACATTGTTTTTTTCAAACAAACAATTGGATACAGTTGTTGCTCCACCACTCACCGTCCTGAAAAACATTTCAAAAGGTGTTCCTGTAAAATTACTGGGTGTAAAAGTAACCACAGAGAATTTCATGGAATTATTCGTAAACTTAGTACCAGGTACCAGGCTAATCGTTCTCAGATAAATGGTGGTAGTAGTTGCCGCATTTGTTCCAACATGGGTAATGGTAAAACCATCGAAATTGTAGCCTGAGCCACCTAACGTAAACGCAGTTACGTTTGTTGCTCCACCTGAAGCAATTGAAGCAGTAGAATACAACTGCGTTATGTTCTGAAACTCCCACGGTTCTATAATTCCATTTCCATCAGCATCGTATGTTGTACGGGTAGTGGAGGTTCCGGTATTCGATAAATCGCAGCTGCCGTAATAATTGGCAGTTGTACCTGTTGTAAATGCAGTAGAGTAACTGAGTGTTCCGCCTTTTACGTAAATGTTATCGCCGGTGGCAAAACTGGTAGTTTTGCCAGTACCTGTATTAACAGCTTGTTCCAGTGTTTTAACGGCTAGCAACCAAGTAGTACCATTTTGGGTATCTATACCATCTTTTGGGTCCACAAAAATATTTTTGGCATTTGCCATTGATAAAAATACGGTGGCGCAAAGCACCAAAATTGTAACTTTTTTCATGATATAATAATTATTAGACATCTAATCCACTTAAGTGGAATAAGAATAAGTTATGGCTGCAAAAATAGAGGATATGAGATTATACGATGTGATTAAAAAATACATATTATGTACATTATCGTACAAAACTGACGATTGAAAGACTGTTTTTTCAGGTTCAACCGTCTAATAATGAATACTAACTAAATAACTAAAATTTTGTACAATAAACAACAGTGATAGTATTACCAAAAAACCTCATTATACAATCAAAAAAAAGTGCCAGCCTTACAATGTAAAATTGTTTGAGGCTGACACCTAAAATGTCCGAAATCAGTGTTGTAATTACATCGCTTTGATGTTACTTTAGCGCAATAAAATTTCAACGATATTTTTAATGTATTACTGAATCTAAAACTACATTTCCACCGAAACAAGACCTCCCAAACCTACCCATTCGCCTTGCTGACCTTCGGAAACTACGGTTAGTGTTATAGTGGGAGTGCGACCTTTAGTCGCGCCCCCACTTGCTGGAGGAAAAGCTATGGTGACATCTTCCTTGGCAGTTGTGGTTTTGGTAAATACCAATTTATTATCCAACCACACTTCGGCTTTTCCGGCAATTGCTTTTAAAACGATACTTCCGCCGTTTATCTGTTGCGAAGCGTAAGGTTTAAAGCTAGTTTTAAAAACCAGATAACCCGACTCCGACAATTTATTGGTTTGACCCGCTTTCATGTTTACCCAGGTATTCATGTCAAAATCAGCAATTTCCTGTGTAGCGTCGGGTTTGCTGTTATACACCGGAGAAACGCGCCATTTGTTGAGGGTCAGTTTTGGATGGGCAACATCTACTGACGGGATTTGTGCCACTTCTTGTACCGGAATAGTGATTTGTGCCGATTTCAAACCTGCCGATTTGGCAACCAATGTAAGGCTGCCTTTACCGTCGAAACTGCTTTGCGCAATCACTTGTGCCAATCCATTGAATAACTTGCGCTCCGTGCCTTTTTCGGCTTCGTGGGAATTTGGATTACCATTGCCCAGCCCAATAATTGCTCCTGCACCGCTTATTTCGAACTCAACGCGAATATTGGCCGTAGGTACAGGTAGGCCTTTGTCATCCAGCGCCTGCACAGTAATTGGCATAGCATCATTGCCATCGCCCATCAAAGCTGCGCGGTCGGCAATCAATTGCAAACTAGCCGGTTGACCCGTAGTTTCTACTTTAAAGCGTGACACTTCTTTGCCGGCTTTATCATAACCAATGGCTTCAATTTTACCGGGCTGGTAAGGCACTTTCCAATCCACCATTTCGTATTTGTCCACCGCTTTTTCTTCCACCAATTTCCCGTTTACCAGCAATTTTACTTTTGCAGCATTGGTCAAAGCCATTATTTTGATAGGTTTACCAATACTATCGGCAGGCCAGTTCCAATGCGGAATAATTTGTAACACAGGTTTTTCCAACCATTGCGCCTGATGAATGTAAAAAGCCGCTTTGGGGAAACCGCATTGATCCATAATGCCAAAACTTGCTCCGGCAGCCGGCCAACTGTAAGGCTGTGGCTCACCGCGGTAATCGAAACCTGTCCAGACAAAACATCCTGCCAGAAAGGGACGTTCGTTTACTAATTTCCAACCGTTGCGCTGATTGGTGCCCCAGTTTGCCCATTGGGTGTCATACGAATCGTGCAAACACAGTTTTTTGTTGGTCACATATTCGCCGCGTACCATTAATGCCGATGCATCTTCGGAGCTGGTAATGGGCGTATTGGGATAAGTTTCGTGAATTTTATCGTAATTGCGCGATTGATAATTCATGCCAATCACATCCACGGCATGCGCCACATTTTTGGGTGACGAGAGTCCACCACTTGCCGCTGCAGTTACCGGACGGGTGGTATCCAAGGTTTTTACATGCGCACTCATGCGGCGCACCAGCTCGTAGCCATTTTCGGTTCCCTGCATTGGTTCTTCGTTAAATACCGACCAGAGTATTACGCTCGGGTGGTTGCGGTCACGACGAATCAACCACTCTAATTGGGTCACATATTGATCGGAAACATTGAAGTTTCGGTTTTCGTCCATCACCAAAATACCCAATCGGTCGCAAGCATCCAAAAACTCTGCCGCAGGCGGATTGTGTGCGCAACGGTAGGCATTGGCTCCCATTTCTTTCAGCTTGCGCAAGCGGAAATCCCATAGGGCATCGGGCACAGCCACACCTACGCCGGCATGATCTTGATGGTTGCAAACGCCTTTCAGTTTCATCGATTTTCCGTTCAAAAAGAAACCTTCGTTGGCAGTAAAAAGAATGGTGCGAAATCCGCAAGTGGTTACAACTGAATCAATCACGTTGCCCTTTTCGCGAAGTACCGTTTTTACGGTGTACAAAGTGGGTTGCTCACACGACCACAGCTCGGGATTGGTAACCGGTATAGTCAGTTTTGCAACGGTTTCGCCCAGCGTAGCCACTGTGGCTGAAGCATTTCCCGTAAAAATTTGCTTCCCCTTTTTATCAATAAGAGTGGACTCAACACTTATATCAACTGCTGTTTTACCAGAATTTTCGATGGTTGCCTCCACCGGAATAGTCCAGTTGCCCGAAGCATCTTTGATGGGTTGCGCAAAAACGCCATCTGTAGTAATATTCGTTGCCGAACGTTTTACCAACCAAGTGTGTCGGTAAAGCCCGGAGCCTTCGTACCACCAACCTTCTTGTTGCACCGCATCTACGCGTACGGCAATGTTATTCAGTTCATCACCGTAATAAGCGTAAGGCGTTACGTCGATATAAATAGAGTTATAACCGCAAAAATTGCGTGCCACCACCGTTCCATTAAACCAAATAGTGCAGTGTGTGGCAACTCCATCAAATTGTATCTCAATGTGTTTGCCTTTGTCGTCGGGCGAGAGTTTGAAATTGCGGCGATACCATCCAAAACCACGCTTGCGATAGCCCTGCGATAGGTTTTCGGTAATGTCGTAAGGCATTTCCACCGACCAATCGTGCGGTAGATTTACGATGCGCCAATCAGTATCATCGAATTCCGGTGCAGCTGCGCCCCACGATTTTCCAGCTTTGGCATTTCCGTAGGACATACCGTGACCAGTAATAATTGGAAAAGCAATATCGCCGGGAAAGAAACGCCAGCCTTTGTCTAAAGAAAGGCGTTGTCGAGTGTTTTGTGACTGTATTTCTCCTGTCAAAAAGAAACAAAATGCTATTGGTAGCAGAATAATCAAGAATCTTTTCATTTATAATCTGTTGACGAATTAATTCAAATACACTCTATTATTCTTAAGATTGTATTGTTTGAGTTTTTCAGCAGACTAAATAAATTCAAGAGTATTGATTTTAGTGTTGCTGTGTACGTTTTTATGTATCTATGCGGGAACTTAGTGTTTTTGCAATTGTTTGATTTCTTTTTAGTAGAATAGAATTTAGCATTGAAGTAACTGAATCATCCTAATTATTCAGGGTAAAACTGATCCTTTGTAAGTTGTTGACCTATTTTGACACCATAAGCATTTTGATCTTTCAACTGAGTATTTACTGCTGATATTACAGGTGTTACAATTCTTCCCTTTTCCATTAAGAGCACTTCATCCCCTTTTTTAAGAGTAATGGAGAATTCACCAGTTGCCATTTTCTTAATTATCACTTTCTTATTTCCTACAACTATTGCCTTTTCCCAATCAGGAACTTTTACAATACATGGCTCACCGGCAAGGCTTTTTATCTGCACCCATTGCGTTCTCCCATTTTGTCGGACAGCACTCACTAAAAAACCACCTTGTGCCCTCAGTTCGTTGAAAGTAGCTTCTTTCCAACTATGGGGCAATGCTGGAAACACGCGTATTTTATTTCCCCAGCTTTGCAGCAAGAAGTCAATCACTCCTGCAGCACCACTCAATGGCGTTTCAATTACCGGATTTTTGCCACCTGCTTCCACATAAAAAGTATTGGTCAGAATTCTTGATTTATGAAGACTGTCGCCCAGAAATTGATGCATAACATCTAGTGCTTCATTACCCATTCCAAGACTGGTATAAAGCAATGATGCACCTGTAAATGAATATCCTGCCAACGCTTTACCTTTATCAATTTGATGCCAGTGTTTAACTGATTTTACAACCAGTTCTTTATCTTCTTTGTTATCCGGATTCAATTGAAACAATGGATACAATGCCAGCAAATGAGAAAAATGTCTGTGCGACATTTCAACACCTTGATTGCTGCCTATCATCAATCCATTTTCGTTGACCGGATACGGAATTAAATCTTTCAAGGTCTGCTTCCACTTGGCAGCATCCGGATGATTCAATTTTGTTTTGTTGTTCACGTCAATTAATGTATTGAGTAACCATCGTAACAAGGAAAGATTATATGTTGTATTTGGGAAAAGCGTAAAATCCTTGTACTCGGGCGATCCTAAAGGCTTCAGTTCCAATTTACCGTCACTGTTTTTTATTAGTTTGGTATCATACACATTTGCAATTTCAACTGCTTTTGGCAACCATTTTTCTTTCAGTGCCTGCCAATCGCCAGCGTAGGTATATTGCCACCAATAATTGTGCATAGCCCATGCAAAATCACCCAACTGTTTTTCTTTGAACCTATTGAGTAAAGTCCCGAAATTTTCATCAACAATGCTAATATAATTTTCACCCAGTTCTAAATGATTGCTGGCGTAAACCGGCCAATAAGTTAGCTGTATATTCAGATTCCACCAATGGGCTGTCCAACTACTAGTACGGAAATAGGGACCAAACAAATCTACTGCCGGCGATTCCGGCCTTGAACAAGTAGCCATTTTATACAATTGAATCCAGTAGAAAGATTCCATTTTGGCATCCGGAATAGAAAGAAAAGACTTTTTGTAAAAATTGTGCCACCAATCGGCATTTGCTAATTGCACATCTTCCAATGGCTGGTTTATTACTTCATCAATGTATTGTTTTCCTTTAATTCCGGATTGATGGGCAGCAGGTATTTCATTGGCAATGGTCATATAAAGCACTGATTCATTGGGCTTAACATCCACATTCTCTTTCCATACCGTTGCATAATCGCCGCCGGCACTTAAAGACTGTTCACAATAAGAATATCCATCTATGGAAAATAAAACAGGAAGTGGATTTTTGATGTATTTAGTTGAGTCCGATTTGGATGTAAGGAATCTTGAAGGAAAAGCTCTTCCTGGCTTAAATTTCCAATCATAAGATTTGTGGTTATCGAAAGTTTTTTCAGTCGATTTGACTTCAACAATGTTCACATTGTTATTGTACGGACAATAACATTTCAGGTCAACAGTACCGGAATCAGTGATAAAATGAGCGAAAATCTGTGCATTCCAAATATCCTGCCTCAAGGTTCCTGAAATTATTTTCCCTGTGGGTTTCAGTCTCATTTTACCAACATCTAAGCGGGTGAAATCATAAAAACCACTTGCTCCTAAAACCCCTATGGATGATTTTTTATCGGGTGCTTTGCGATGCTCTGTCACATCGGAGCGACCTATATGAAATTCAATGGAATTGCTTTTGTTGTCCACATAAATCATCATTCCAATTGTTCCATTCCCAACAAAAGCTCCTTCATTCCATTGCAAAGGCATTACCTCCCATACCAAATCGTGTTTTTGCATGTAGGATGGCCAATCTATTTTACTGACTGGCTGACTTTTTAGGCTTTGAAATAGAAAACAAAAAAAGATGAATATCAGAACATTTGAGAATTTCATTAGCGAGTTTTTTATTTTTTTAATTGGAATCTTCAATTCTATTATTTACAACTAAAATGCCATTTATTTATGAAATCAATAGGTTATAAGAAAAACAGGGTTGCTGAGTAGTCAGACCTCTTGTGTTACAATAGCTATATCATTCATTTAAACATTCAAACGGATTACTTCGAATAATTATTTCACCTTGATTATGAAATTAGCTTGGGTATGTTGGGTATCCATATAATTCGCGTTGGTAGCTGAAAAGGTGGCATAATATACACCTATATTGCTGTAGGAACAGGTATAGCTTTTAACATCCACCGTTATGTTTTTCACCAATGCTCCTGTGGGAATAAGATCTGTTGGTAGAGGATTTAATAATATAGGAGTACTTATCAGGTAATCCTCGTTTAGCCCAGATCTCGACATAGATGAGCTTATAAACATACTTACCGGATTACTTTTCGACCAAACACCCGCACCTGAAATTGAATAGGCTGAAATTGAATTCAACAGGTCAATTTGCTTGAATCCAAGTGAAGCGGCTAATACTTCAACAGCTGCTTTACTTTTTTGATATTTCACGAATTTCAAATTGGCAATGGTCCATTTGGGTTGAACTGTGTCATTTAGAGTAGTTTTGTACCCGAATTTTAAACAGATATTTTTACTGAGTAATGACATTGCATTCAACTTGACAGATTTTTTAGTGCCGATAGTAATTGGAAAATCACACTGTGCCGTTAAGTCAGTCCAATTATAGTCTTTTGTATTACGTATATTGGCAGAATCATTAGAAAAAGCAGGTGCTGAAGAAATACCGAGTAGCCCCGGGAAATTATCCGAAACTGTCAATGATAAAGTGTTGGCAACATATTTGCTATCAATAGTACCTGTTGTAACACTTGGTGTTACGTCAAATTTAAGGAAACAAGAGTCATACTGACTAGCAGGGATGATGGTGGTATTGTAATAAAAATACTCTTTGCCTGGTTCTCCGCTAAAGTAAGAGATAAACTGCGCATTACCGCTAAAATTAAAAGTAATAGGAATGCCTTTTTTTACAAAAATAGTATCTTTCTTGATAGAATCAATGGTTGTAGGAACAACCTGTGCATCAAAAACCATTTTCTCGGTTAGGACATTGTCGCAGGAGCTGAAAAGCAGCACCAAAAGCGACAAGCATATTATAAAATTGAACGTTTTCATTGTAGTATTTTTGTTTTTATACGTATTGATAAAGTGCTGAACAATATATTGCTGCAGTCAATTACCATCCCGGATTATTGTAATAAATCAGTTTATTTACACTCATTTCGTACGACGGGATAGGAAGATAATAATAGCTTACTGGAACTTTAAAATAATCAGAGGCAAACCCCATAGTTGAAGGCCAGCGTGTTCCTAAATTATTCGTCATTTCTGTACCCACTGCTTTCATCGTTTCAGGATAACCACCCCAACGTATTAAATCGAACCGACGGGTAGCTTCGAAACAAAGCTCCATAGCTCTTTCCTTCTTGATGGCATCGCGAAACTGATCTTTCGTTAGACCCGACAAAGTGTTTATTTTTGCGCGGCTACGTACTTTATTCACACATTCGTAAGCTAGAGTGGTTGGAGCAGCATTAATCTCATTTTCAGCTTCGGATATCATCAACAACACATCAGAATAACGTAATAATGGGAAGTTAATAGGAGTATAGTTTTTATCCTTTGGCAATACCTGTTCGTATTCTCTGCGGTATTTTGCCATACAGCGTGCCGTATTCAGTGTATCGGTTACCGTTCCTACCGAGTATATATATCCGTTGGCATCGGTATAAGTCTTTCCCGGCAATAATAATGTGGACAGACTAGCAGGTATTTTTCCATAAAAATACTTTCGCCCAGTTACTTTTGTAGTGGCTGCCGATCCTGTGTAAGTATAAGTAAATGGTGTAATATTCCAGTTTCCACGGGCCGAATCAGCTTCCGATTTATATATATCAAAGAGTTTAAGTGTGCAGTAGTAATAGCCATAACTATAACCCGGATTGGCCAAACCGGTTTTGTCGGCATCGGGTGCAGCACTTGACTTTAAATCAGCGCCACCATAACCGTAAGTATTACCAATTCTACCTGCTGCTAATATAGATGTGGTTCTGTTTCCAGCAATTTCCACTTCCCATATACTTTCCTTCACTCCGGTACTGTTGTATTTGTCGGAGGATAAATCAATAAACACCTGACTATAGGGAGTTACCAAGTCGTGTAAATTGCTTGTTTTTACTTTCAAAGCCCAGTCTCGGGCATGTGTAAAGTAAGCCGTTATGGAATCTACGCTATTGGTAATTGGATTGCCCACTGCTGCATCGCGATAATTTTCGCCGGCACGGAATAGATATACACGGGCTAATAATCCCCGAACTGCCGATTGATTCAAATGTCCCGGGTTTACGGTTACGGCAGATGGAAGATAAGGCTCTGCGGCTATCATTTCTGATGTGATAAAATCATAAATCTGTTGTTTGGGTGTTCGGGCAAGCAAGAGATTATTTATGTCCGTTGGCGTCTGTGTTCTTAGAGGTACATCACCAAAGTTTTGAATAAGTGTAAAATAATAGAAAGCTCTCAGAATGCGGGCTTCCGAACGATATTGTTCTCGGGCAGCCGAATCTGTTGAAGCCGGTATGGCACGGTCAATGTTTTCTAATAACATATTGGCTCTGTTAATGCCATCGTACAACGTACGCCAAAGGGACTTCAGGCTCGGATCAGAAATACTTGTAGACACACAAGCAACTGACATTGCAGGTGCCGCACGATTATAATATCCCAAGTCATCCGCTGTAATTTTCGTTAAATAGGCATCCCCGTAAAAACTTTCAGTCATTAATGGGGAATACACCGAAATCAGAAATGATTGTACCTGGCTTTTGTCGTGGAAATAGTTATCCTTCGTAATTGTTGTAGGCGTAGTATTCAGGAAATCGCTGCATGAACTCAAACATAACACAAGTTGTAACGAAAGTAATATCTTTATAAAGTTCAGTTGCCATTTTCCTGAAAGTGGGGATTGAATACTACGTGAATTTATTATATGGGTCATCATAGGATTGTTAATTTTTAATTATTAATTTTTAATTGTCAAAAGCTGACACTTACACCACCATTCATAGATAATGCACGTGGATAAGATGAAGAATCATAGCCGGGAGTCAATGCCGAATTCTGAATAGAAACCTCAGGATCATACCCGCCTTTATACCCCGTCAATAACCAGATGTCATTTGCATTGACAAATAAACGCACCTTGCTTAATTTCAGGATTTTAACTATTTTGCTACTTAAATTATAGCTGAGGGTGATATTTTTCAATCTCAGAAAAGAACCATCTTGTATTATCCGATTTGAAGGTACATTTAATGACGCTTTGAAATATGTGAACTTAGGAAAAAAATCCTTTTGATTAACGCTTTGAAAAAAATCAGGTCTATAAGCTACAGGAATATCACTATCAGGGTTTTCGGGTGACCAGTGATCCTGAAAAGTTGTAAATAGATTAGTCAACGTACGACCGTTAAAGGTTTGATAATTTGACAAGTTTCCACTCATTATGTCATTACCATAAGACCATTGAAAGAATATACTTAAATTAAATCCTTTGTAGGTAAAATCATTGATAAAACCTCCGAAATGAATTGGAGTACCCCTGCCAATAACAGTCTGGTCGTTCGAATCAATTTGCCCATCACCGTTCAGGTCACGGTATTTTGGAAAACCCGGCTGAGCGGTAGTTTCTCCCGTAAAGGTCGGAACATCTGGCTTAATGGTATAGGTTCTGTTTAACTCATCGTAATTAAAATCCTTGTATTTATAGGTTCCTTCATAAACATAACCATACATCAAGCCTAAAGGATATCCTATCTGTGTATAATAGTTAGGCAAAGTCATGGTGGAAGATAGCAGGGAAATTTGATTCTCTGTTAATGAAACAACTTTGTTCTGATTGAAGGATATATTGAAACTAGTGAACCATGTGAAGTCTTTGGTTTTTATATTTATTGTCTTCAAGGTGATTTCAATACCCCGATTTTCCGTTTTTCCAATGTTTTTGTATCCACTAGTATAACCCGAGCTATAGGGTAAATTGGCATTCAGCAATAAATCATCCGTGCTTTTTTTGTAAACGTCCAAGGTTAGGAAAAGACGTTGATTCAAAAAAGAAATATCGGTACCTGCATTCCACTGCGATGTTGACTCCCAACGTAAATTTGGATTTCCTAAAGTGCTTGGAATAAAACCAACTGAAGTTAGCGAATTATCAAAAGGGTAAACACCTGAAGAATTTAATTTCGTTAGTTTGGCATAAGTATCAAAGTCGCCCACTCGGTTATTACCCGTTACCCCCCAGCTTAGGCGGAACTTTCCTGAGCTGAAAATGTTGGAGATGGGTTTCATAAAATGTTCTTCGGTGAAATTCCAGGCAAGCGAACCCGAAGGAAAATAACCAAACTGGTTGTCGCCTTTAAAACGGGAAGAACCATCGGCACGAAACGAAGCCGTGGCATAATACCTATTTTTGTAATTGTAATTCACACGACCCAAATACGACATCATTGTCCAGCGTGAAGCACTGGAAGTCATTGTAAATGGTGTGCCGGTACCCATTCCAGCCATTACTAAAGTTTCACTTTCCGATGGTATTTGAATGGTTTGAGATAAATAAGCCACATTATCGGATGCTTGCATTGTATAACCAACCAAAGCATTGATATTATGTGTTTTATCGAACGACTTGGTATATGTTAATGTATTTTCGTTCAACCAGGTTTGACGGGAAGAAGTGTTTTCTGTGGCATTCACGCGGTTGGCAGTGGTTTTGTTTCCGGCACGCGTATTAGAATTGTTATAAGTCTCATCCAATAAATCTTGGTTGGTAAAACCTACTGAAGCTTTTAACAGCAGCCCCTTCGTAAATTCATATTGCAAATAACCGTTGGTTTGCAATTCACTGCGACTAGTTTTTTTAAATTCATTTTGCAAGCTAAGTAATGGATTTACCCGATAGTCAGAAATCATGCTTTCATCAAAGATATCATTCAAAAAGGCATCATTCGATTGATTAGGATAAACAGCGGGACGGTAACCCCATACATTAGAGAAAAGAGTGCCGGCAGCTGTCGAGCCAAACTGTATGCCCCTGGAGTAATTTGCGCCCAGGTAAATGGTCAGATCTTTCTTTTTAATCGTGTTGGATATTTTACCCTGCATACGGTTATAATTCGTATTTTTTATTATTCCGTCCTGATTGAAATACGAAAGGGATGCTGTATAACGGGAGTCTTCTTTACCACCTGATATCATCAGGGAGTGATTTTGAATTGGTGCATCTCTAAATACCATTTTCTCCCAATTGATACTAGGCATATTTTCATAATCGGCCAAGGTCCATTTTTTGCCGTTTGCATCTGTTGAAAAGTAGGGTGAAGGTGCTGATGCGTAGTAAACATCTTGCTGTAATTTCACAAATTCGTATGTACTAAGAACAGGCATCTGTTTGGGTGTTCGCTGAATACCAAACGAACCATCGTAGGTAATTACGGGAGCACCCACCTGTCCTTTTTTAGTAGTAATTATTATCACACCATTGGAACCACGGGCACCATAAATGGCTGTTGCAGAAGCATCTTTCAACACTTCCATCGATTCTATGTCTCTGGGGTTCACTGTTGAAGCCGTGCCATCTTCCATCGGAAATCCATCAATGACATACAAGGGTGCATTGGAACCGGTTATGGAGTTGGTGCCACGTATCACGATGTTCATTTCTTCGCCTGGTGTCCCTTGATTGGAGCTTGCCAGCACGCCGGCTACTCTACCAGCGAGGGCCTGATCCACATTCGAGACATTCATCTTCAACATGTTGTCCAAGTCAGCTTTACCTACCGAACCGGTTAGGTCTCGTTTCTTAATTTCCTGATACCCCACCACCACTACCTCGTCAAGGTCTTTGGAGTTTGAATTCATAATTACGGTCAGTTTGTTCTGCACACCTACTTTCACTTCCTGCGATTCATAACCAATGTAGCTGAAAGCAAGTACAGAGTATGTACCCGGAACAGAAAGTCCAAACTTACCGTTAATGTCGGTAATCGTTCCTTTTGCTGTCCCTTTTATTTTTACACTTACGCCGATTAAAGCTTCTCCGCCCGCATCGGTTACAGTACCCAAAACAGCTTTTTCTGCATTTGCAAATACTATTCCTAAAAATAGCAGCGCAACAACATTCAATAATTTGTTTAATTTCATCATTGTTCAAATATTAGATTTATTATGCTGCAAAATTAGTATTGTTTCCTGAAATAGATGTGATACAAAAATACAGTATTTGTGCTCAATTGTTCAAATTTGAGTATAATGACACAAGATGAACTGTTCAATTCAGTTTAAAGTATCATGCAAATGTATTTGTCAATAAAAGTAGAAGTTTATATTATACGGGGGACAAGCGGTTTCCCAACCGCTTAAAAAGAACTTATATTTTAAGCGACAAGGATGTCGCTTGTCCCTCGTGTGACTTGATATCTACAGTTTTTGATAAAATTGCAAAATCTCTCTGATTTATAGCCTTTTTTTTTTAGGGAGTATTAAAAGTGCAGCAGGATATTTTTTTCGTTATTCAACGGAATTTTCTTCTTGCTCCTCTGCTTCATC
>Ga0194037_1002175_pt1 | contig 13344 bp, 10 predicted proteins | sample JunL306m_MetaG_FD_148653 | JGI IMG/M metagenome (GOLD analysis project Ga0194037, IMG submission 148653) | Anoxic zone freshwater microbial communities from boreal shield lake in IISD Experimental Lakes Area, Ontario, Canada - Jun2016-L304-6m | ecosystem: Environmental > Aquatic > Freshwater >...
TAGCTATCCTGTCGTCCCCCAGGCAACAGCGCGCATCAGGGTGCAGTTATCTGCATCTCATTCGGGCGAAGATATCGAAAAATGCGTTAAAGCCTTCGTCGCTTCGCAGTAGGCTAAAGGTCAGAAAGTGGGAGTTGATTCGTGCTAACAAGTTTGCTTAAGACTTACCTGCGTCCTTATCGCAGAAATGTAATCATTGTTCTTATTTTGCTGCTCATTCAGTCAATTACAAATCTTTACCTACCAACCCTTAACGCAGACCTCATTAATAATGGCGTGGCTAAGGGAGATATCAGCTACATATGGAAAGTCGGCGCCATCATGTTGGCGGCCTCCGCTCTGATCATGGGTGCATCGGTACTGCTCGCTTATCTGAGTTCTCGCGTCTCTATGGCTTTTGGGCGGGATTTACGAGGAGCGGTATTTTCTGCTGTTGAAGGTTTTTCAGCACGTGAACTCAACCAATTTGGAGCTCCATCCCTCATCACTCGCAATACCAATGATGTGCAGCAAGTGCAGATGGTTTTGTTTATGGGACTCACCATGATGCTGGGCGCTCCAATCACGGGAATTGGCGCAGTCATCATGGCCATTCGTACCAACGTGGCCCTTTCTGGATTATTACTGATTGCAGTTCCAGTTATGGGTGTGTTGATCTGGACGTTACTGCGTCGAATAGTGCCCCTTTTTAGAGTGATGCAAGAAAAGATCGACCGAATCAATCTTGTCCTTCGCGAACAAATCAGCGGTGTTCGCGTTATTCGCGCCTTCGTTAAAACTCGATTTGAAGAAGCACGCTTTGCCGAAACCAGTGAAGACTTAATGCAAACTACGCTCGGTGTAACTCGCACTTTCGCGGTGATGTTCCCTGTTCTGATGTTGATCCTTAACTTGTCTAGCGTTGCGGTGATTTGGTTCGGCGGAAAACTTGTTGATAGTGGCCATATGCCGATTGGAAATCTCACGGCATTTCTTGCCTACATCATGCAGATTCTTGGGTCAGTCATGATGGCTGTGATGATGTCGCTCATGATTCCTCGCGCAGCAGCAAGTGCCGAGCGCATTAAGGAAGTTCTTGATACTCCGTCCTCTGTTGTTGATACGTTAACTCCGAAATCTCCAGCCTCGCGATCAGGAATTCTAGAATTTAAAGACGTTGAATTTCGTTATCCCGGGGCGGAACATCCGGTCTTGTCTGAGATTTCATTCACTGCCCAACCTGGCAAAGTGACTGCGATCGTTGGCAGTACTGGTAGCGGCAAGAGCACGCTCTTGAATCTAATCCCTCGATTTATTGATGTGACATCGGGGGAAGTCTTGCTCGATGGACTCAATGTGCGAGAACAATCGCTCGAGGCTATTTGGTCAGATATCGGATTAGTGCCTCAGCGTTCCTTCTTATTCGGCGGAACAATTGCGGAGAATCTTCGTTATGGAGATCCGCTGGCTACCGATGAACAACTATGGGCCGCCCTTGAGATCGCCCAGGCAATGGATTTTGTTACCGAGCTTCCAGAAAAACTAGAGGCCCGAGTTGCACAAGGTGGAACGAATTTCTCTGGTGGACAGCGCCAACGCCTATCGATTGCTCGCGCGATCGTAAAGAACCCTCCACTTTATATTTTGGATGACAGTTTTTCTGCCTTGGATTACACAACAGATTCGAATTTGCGAGCAGCCTTAGCTCGCGCCTCTGGCAATGCCACGGTGATCATTGTTGCCCAACGCGTAAGCACGATCCTCGGCGCGGATCAGATTATTGTTTTGGATGCAGGCAAGATTGTTGGCGTTGGTAGGCATCACGAACTCATGACTTCTTGCGAAACGTACAAGGAGATTGTTCTCTCCCAGCTAAGTCCGGAGGAGGCAGCATGAGCGCCCAACGCCCCATGGCACGTGGCCCAATGGGTGGAATGATGGGCGCGCCAGCCGCGAAGTCGAAAGATTTCAAAGGTTCACTGCGCAAACTTCTGAAGGAGCTTCATCCAGAGCGTCGAACGCTAGTCCTAGTTCTCTCACTAATAACCACCAGCGTCATCATCGGATCATTTGGGCCGAAGATTCTTGGCCGAGCAACGAACTATATTTTTTACGGATTTCTTGGGCGTCGAATGCCTGCGGGTGTGACTAAGGCAGAAGCAATAGCGGGACTTCGCGCAAAAGGAGAAGGTCGCCTTGCCGACATGCTCAACAAGAGTTCGGTGATTCCTGGACAGGGAATAGATTTTCACGCAATCGCGCTTCTACTTTATTTGGCGATAGCTCTTTACGTAGTTTCTTCCCTTTTTATGTGGATTCAGGGTTACCTGATGGCGGGTGTCACACAGCGCACCGTTTATCGTTTACGTCGTCTGGCTGAGGAAAAGATCGGGCGTTTACCGCTGAGTTATTTTGATACTCAGTCCCGAGGTGATTTGCTCAGTCGAGTCACCAATGACATCGATAACATATCAAACTCTCTACAGCAGGGACTCTCGCAGATTCTCAACTCCATTCTTACTGTTGTGTCTGTCCTTGTCATGATGGTCTGGATTAGCCCTGAACTTGCTTTGGTTTCCTTGATCGCAATTCCCTTGAGCATGTTTGTCTCCATTCGCATTGCAAAATATTCGCAAAAGCAGTTCATTGCCCAGTGGGACTGGACTGGAAAACTTAATGGTCACGTAGAAGAGATGCATACGGGCCATGCTCTCGTGAAGGTATTTGGACGGCGCAAGCAAGCTATCGCCGACTTCGAAGTTCTCAATAGCAACCTCTATGAATCAAGTTTCAAAGCGCAATTTGTATCTGGCCTGATCATGCCTGCTACAACACTTATCTCTAACCTAATCTATGTGGCGATCGCAGTTCTGGGTGGCTATCGAGTTGCAACAGGAAGTATGTCCCTCGGAGATGTACAGGCTTTCATTCAATATTCGCGACAATTTGGTATGCCACTAGCTCAAATAGCTGGACTTATGAACACGATTCAATCGGGTGTTGCATCTGCCGAGCGTTTATTCGAATTACTTGAGGCGAAAGAGGAGTCCCCAGACCTCATCGATTCGGTCTCGATAGATCGAGCGATAGGGGAGATCGCCTTCAAGGATGTCTGCTTTAAATATGTGGAAGATCAGCCGCTTATCGAGAATTTCAATCTCACGGTCAAGCCAGGTGAAACTGTCGCAATTGTCGGACCGACTGGTGCTGGCAAGACAACCCTTGTGAACCTCATTATGCGTTTCTACGAAATTGATTCAGGGACAATTACCTTGGATGGAATTGATATCAGAACTCTGACCCGCGATGATCTTCGACGTCAGTTTGGAATGGTTTTGCAAGACACATGGTTATTTACCGGCACTATGAGCGAGAACATTGCATTTGGAAGTTTAGATCCTTCCCATGAGCACGTGGTCGAGGCGGCAAAGGCTGCCAATATCGACCACTTCTTGCGCTCCTTGCCCAATGGATATGACTCGATGCTTACCGATGATAATTCAACGGTCTCCAATGGTGAGAGACAACTACTCACCATTGCACGGGCATTTATGGCAGATCCTGCGATCTTGATTTTGGATGAGGCAACGAGTTCGGTAGATACCCGTACAGAAGTATTGGTCCAGCAGGCGATGTCCAAGTTGCGCACGGGGCGTACTAGTTTTGTGATTGCGCATAGGCTTTCGACGATTCGCGATGCGGACACTATTTTGGTCATGGATAAAGGCCACTTAGTTGAACAAGGTAGTCATGTGCAGTTAATGGCAAGCAAAGGGTTTTATTTCGACTTGTACGCAAGCCAATTCGCTGCGGCTGTAGAGTAGATTTCCCGGTTAGGGATTGCGCCAGCAATCTGCGGCAAGTAGCTCTGCGATAAAGGATTCAGTGAAGTAGCGAACCGCTGGCTCGTCATCGCCCAGATACCTAAGTGCATATGTTGCACCTTCGATATCGGCACCAATGGAAACAACGGTGGATTCTCTTTCAGTGCACCACTTCATTAAATTTGGCTCCCAGACTGATCCGGCAAAGAGCGCCATTCTGTAATCAATGGTCTTTGTGAGGTAGACATCAACGTGTGACCAGTCTCCCGTCTCACAGCCAACTGCTTGTTTTCTGGGACCTTCTCGCATCATTAATGCGGCTTGTTGTGCATTAGCTAGTCGGGCTGCTGGCGCTACGAAATATGAGCCTTGCGCGCTGAGCATCGTCTCGCGAAAACGTGGCAACCAGCCATCACTCGTTTCCAGGAGTTGATTCATTGCATCTGCTGATGAGATGAGATGTGCGGGCAGACTTGAGGTTCGATTAAGTATGGAATCCTCGAGAGCGCTCTCTAAAGCGAGAGTATGAGAGTAGGTTCGGCAAACAACTCCGCCTTCTTCCACTTGGGCATCCATCGAAATTACGCTACTTGCCAAAGCAGCAAGTGGTGACTGCACATCGTTTGTCAAGGCGATTATTCGGTGCGCAGAGAAATGCTCTTGCACGACGTGATTGGTTTCTTCAGACTTTCCACTGGCTGACACGGCGATCACTACGGTCTCTGGCGAAAGTTTAGGGAAGAGCGAATTGCTGGAGAGTTCTGCATTGGCTTGTATGCCGTGAGAGCGAAGTCGAGCCGCCAGCATGCACGATGCGTAGTGCGATGAACCCATGCCCAAAAAAAGATAATTGTTACTCGTTGATAGTTTTTCGGCATCCCAAGGATTCTCCGCGCGAAGGCTCGTTGCAAGCTTTTCAAGAGTTGACGGCTTCCTCACCAGATCGGCATAAAAGAGTTGGGCATCCATTCCTTAATTCTCCTTCATAAGGGCTACCAGGGCTGCTTCTGGAACATAACGCCACACGGGAAGATGTTTTTGCGCATATATAAATTCACGGCATTCTTGCTGAATCTGAAAAATTTTCAGAAGTTTGAGGTCTACGCGGATTCCCAACAAATCTTCGTAGGTTTTCAGGATCAGGTTCTGCGTATGCGCTGACCACTCTTGTAGTTCCTCTGTCCTTGATAAGTTGCGTCGCCTATTCACCACGCGTGCGACATGGTCAATAGATTGGATTAAAGAGGCAAGATCCTGGAGGAGGGGAGTGTTATTAGGCGTTGAGGTTGAATCTGCGACAGGATTCCCATCGAAATCTATGACGAAATACTTATTGTTTGGTGTGCGCAAAATTTGACCCACATGTAAGTCTCCGTGCGTGAATGAAAGAACTTGGCTGAATTGGTGGTCATGTGCGTTAAATCGCTTCGCAATTTCTGGCGCCCAATTTCGAAATACTTCGCCCTCAGGCCCGATCCCCACCTCAAGTGCGAGGGATAAGTCTCGTTCAGCGCGATCCAACCATTGAGATACATCTGCAGCGCTCGATTGGGATGAACCTGTTGCGATAAATGCCTGATGCATCTGCGCAAGGAGTTGGCCCAAAACGACTCCACTTTGTGTCGCTTCGTCCAAGGATGATTTAGCATCGATGAAATTCTGAGCGTCCTCGACTGCCCATGTCCAGCCATCGATGGCATCAGGGATGAATTGGGTCGCCTCCGCAAGCAAGTACATTTTCGTTGAGTTTTTCCACTCTAAACTCAAGAGCGATCTTGGCATAAAGTGGTAATCAGCCTTGCTCAGCGATTGGATCTTTGGAAGTGACGTCAAAGAGCTTTCCACAACTTGCGAAAAATACTTAACAACAGCAACTTCACCCACCACCACGGACTCTTCTGTTTGATCAACAGAGATAGATCGTTCACTTTGTGCAGGAGCGCTTTCGCGAACCGTAATTGTGAAATTGCCTAACTGGTTGATACCTACTGGATACTCGATGATGTGCTGAGCCGTGCCATCGCCTGGAGTTGCTCTTCTTGCGACTCCATTTGCCAAGACCAGCGGGATAGAAAAAAGGTTCTGAGCAGCATCAGAAATAATGCAGAGTCGAAAATTTTTGCCTAAGGGGAGGAAATCAACGATGCGCAACGGTCCTGTAATTACGTAAGAGATTGCACCGAAGCGTTTGGGTAGTAAATCAGAAGGGTTCGCCGCACCTAGTGCATGAGCCCATTCATGATCAGACATATCAGCGCTCTTGGGAGCTTTCGCGGAAGGTACGTGCCACCTTCTCGATGACATCGGCACCTACTTTGATTCCGCTATTTCCTTGTATCCGGGCTTTGGTCTCTCTTAGTAAGTCCTGCAACTTTTGATCATTAAGTAACTGGTCGATCGCATCGACGATCTCCTCATCCTTAAAGTCGTATGTGGCAAGGCGAACCCCGAAACCTGTTTCATCAATGCGCTGTGCATTGTCGTATTGATCCCAAAACAATGGCAGGACGATCATTGGCTTACCAAAGTGAAGTGACTCAGTAACGGTGTTATTCCCACCATGAGTGATGACGAGATCTACTTGAGGAATAATTTTGGTCTGAGGCAGAAACTCTGCACCGTACATATTCTCTGCCACTTCGTATTCGGAGTGCTGAGGTCCCTTACTGACAATGAATCGATGATTGGTCTTGCCAAGAATCGAAACCAACCGACGCATGAGATCCACATCGGCACTTCCCAATGATCCAAGGGAGAGGTAGATCAGAGCGCTGCCTTCAGGGCGATTCTTCATCAAATCAGGGAGTTCGAAGTCTCCATCGGTATCTCGAACGCTGGAATCCATTCGGTGCCAGGTGGCATCCAAGGGGCGTTGATCTGTGTAATCAATCTCCTGTGGGTATACATACATATTTGCATGCTCAGAAGTGTGAATGAATTCGAGTTCTGGCAGAGCCGGTGCGCCTTGTGCAACTACCCAAGCGCTAAAGCTTTCCCACATTTCACGGTGAGTTTCATCGTAGCGCTTCTTGAAGCCATCCCATTCACTTTGATCATCGGCTGGCAACCCCGAGAATGTAGGTGCCACTGCGGGACCCTTCATCTCCAAGGGATTACAGGAGACGATGCGCACAAAAGGAGCAGGGGAGGTCAGTAAGGCAGGAAAAGTAAGCACGTTATCTTCAACGATCACATCGGGTTTTACTCGAGCAATAATGTCTCGCAATTGTGGTTCGCAATACATAGCACCGTCGATGAGCGCCTGCCATGTTGGTTTAATAAAGGTTTCAAGTTGATCAATGGTGGGCTTGCGAAATTCGGGGGATGTGTCGCGAATGAAATCTTTCCAGAATTGTCCTGGATCTTGGTCTCCCGCGTCGGATGGGGCGGCGAGATCAACAAGGTCTTCTTCGAAACCAAAGCCAATAAGTTTGCCCTTCCACGATGCCTCCGCAGCAAATACAACTCGATGTCCTCGCTTGAGCAATTCATTCCCGAGTCCGATGCATTGATTTGTTGGACCGTATGCAGATTCGGGCATAAAGAGAATTGTGAGTTGCTGACTAGTCATGGTTTCTCCTTGGAACGATTGTCTATGAGTTTGTGGGCTGTAGCTAATCGTGCATATTCAAGTATAAGTTCGACAGCGGATTCATACGTCAAAGTTGGGTGACCTGCCATGATCCGATAACCGTAGGCATCTTCAAGGGAGACGAGATTTCGTGCAATGTCCAAGGATGAAGACTTGAGATTGAAATCTGAGAGGGCGCTTCCTGTTTCCAGAATGGATTGATACAGGCTGACTTGGCGATCATAAAGTGATGTCAGGAGGATTGCGTAGATCGTATGCCTAGGAGCGGCCCCCCCGAGTGCGCACAGCAGTTTTACCCCCACATCGGTATCGTCATGAGGAACTCCGCTTGCTATGGTGCGAATCAAACGTTCAGCTGGATCTTCAACTCCCTCGATTGCTCGAACTCGCTCTTCATAAAATCTCTCCGAGACGGCGCGGGTGGCATCTACCAGCAGATCTTGCAGATCGGGGTAGTGGTAGAGGATCGCTCCCGAGGTAAGCCCTGCTTCCTCAGCAACTTGATTCAGACGCACCGCAGTTCCGTGCTCGGCCATGGCCCTTTGGGCAGCAAGGAGCAATCGGTCGCGACGTTCCTTGCTCGGACTGGACACAATCGCCCTTTCTCGCGCTCGCCATGAGGAAAGTGCTGGCTTGGCGGATAAAGTACCTCAGAAACTAACTTTTAGGAAGATTGAATCGCAATTCAGAGAATTAAAAAATACCTTGTTTTTAAGTGTGATTTCGCTTGCAAAAAACTGAATCTGGCGTCAGAATTCACCAAACCTCGAGTCAACGGACCCGCGGGTGAGTCCAGGTCTTTGGCTGGTCTAGATACGGAGGAATAGATGCAACCCATTCTTAGAACACATGGAAGAAAGTTGATAGTTAGTTCTATTGCGGCAGGCGCTCTTTTGCTCATGAGTGCATGCTCAAGCTCTTCAACAAGCACATCAACCGCTCTTGATCCAAAAGCTGATTTAACAAAGCAATCATTAGTAGTTTCCAACTGGGCAAGCTACAACCCGCCTGATTTGGCTGCGAAATTCCAAGCTGCAGTTGGACCAAAAGTAACGATTACAAATCATGCGACCAATGAAGAAATCATGGCCAAGTTAACATCTGGTGCAGATTCTGGAATTGATGTTGCATTCGTTTCTGGGCAATTTGCGCAGGCACTCGCCGCACAAGGCCTTCTTGAGCCAATCGATGCAGCGTTGATCCCAAACCTCAAGAATCTTTATCCTGAGGCAACAAAGCTTCCTTACGATGTAGGAAACAAGTATTCAGTGCCCTACACATGGGGCACTACTGGTATTTGCTACCGTAAAGATCTCACAGGATTTGATCCAACAAGTTGGAACGATCTCCTCAATCCCATTGCAAAACTTAAGGGCAAGACCACGATGCTTGCTACTGAGCGTTGGTTGATGCTCCCTGCGCAGAAACTGCTGGGATATTCAGCGAACACAACCGATGCAGGAGAAATGGCAAAGGTCAAGGCTCAATTGATCGCCACTAAGAAGACTCTCCTTGCCTACGATGACACCACTTTCTACACTCGTCTCGTTTCTGGCGAGGCTGCAATGGTTGAAGCGTGGGATGGTTGGTGCAACTATGGAATCACAGATAATAAGAACATCAAGTTTGTGATTCCAAAAGAAGGCAGCGATCTATGGGTTGACACCATGGTGATCTTGAAGACTTCAAAGAACAAAGAAGCAGCTCATGCATTGATTAACTACATCCTGGATCCAAAAGTTAATTCATGGGTTATTACCAATGTTCTTTACAAGACACCGGATAAGGTCGCTATGGAGCTCACCGCTCCTGGTTTAGGAGCCACCTATCCAAATATATTGATGACTCCTACTGAGCTCCTTAAGCAAGATAATTTAACGGACCTAGGTACTTCCGGTCCGATGTACACGAAGATCGCAACAGAGGTCACCTCTTCTAAGTGACTTCCGCCATTCGTACTCGAGTAGGTCGTGACCCTGAAAAGAGTCGCGACTTACTCGAGCGAATGGTTTTACAAGGTCCCGGATTATTATTTATAACAATCTTCATGGCTATTCCGATCACATTGGTCGCAATTTATGCCATTTTTCAGCGTGGCCGCTTTGGCGGAATCGTCTATAAAGCAACCACAGAGAATTTCACTCGTGCTTTAGATCCCGTCTATTTGAGCGTTCTAACAGACTCAATAAGGATTGCAGGGATTACTACTATTTTGGCGATAGCGATCGGCTATCCCACCGCGTATGCCATCGCAAAATTACCGACGAAATGGCGCTCTGTCGCCCTTGTCATGGTGGTCATGCCTTTTTGGACAAATTTTCTTATCCGCACTTATTCCTGGATCATGTTGCTTAACCGTGAAGGATTACTTAATCACGCACTCCTAAAATTCAACATAATCCATACACCGCTGGATTTGCTCTACACACAGAGCGCTGTTGTTGTGGGACTCCTCTATGGATATTTGCCGCTAATGATCTTGCCACTTTATGCATCTATCGAAAGACTGGATCCGCAACTCGGTGAAGCGGCTGCCAACTTGGGGGCCACCAAGGCACGTGCATTCTTCTCTCTAACGCTTCCTTTGACTGCATCCGGATTAATTGCAGGCTCTATCTTTGTTTTTATCCCAAGCTTGGGAAATTTCATTGTCCCGGAACTCTTGGGCGGTGGAAAAACCGTCATGGTGGGAAACCTTATTCGCGATCAGTTCCTAAAAGCGCGCGATTGGCCATTTGGCTCCGTTCTTGCTCTCTCGGTGATTGCGCTCGTCTTCATCTTCTTTATGCTTCAAAACGCTGTTGAAAAAAGATTCTCAAGTGACGCCAGTGAATAAAACCTTGAAGCAGATACGACCACTCAAAGTAATCCTTTTTGGGACCTTCGCATTTCTCTACATTCCGATCATTGCATTGATGGCAATGTCCTTTAATGGATCCCACTCACCGTTTATTCTCAAAGGATTCTCCTTCAGGTGGTATTCAGTGCTCATTCATGACGACAGAGTGATTCATGGGTTGATCAACACCTTAATTGTTGCCGTTGGATCAACGCTCCTTTCAAGTGTCCTTGGTACCTTGCTTGCCGTTGGACTTCATCGCTACACGAAATCTTCTTTTCTCAATGCTTTTGCGCTAGCACCTGCAATTGTTCCTGACATTGTTTTGGGCATCGGGCTGCTTGCACTCTATGCCTTACTCTCGGTCTCACTTGGACTCTATTCGGTCTTGTTGGCTCACGTCGTTTTCAGTATGGCTTTTGTGACCGCTGTCGTGAAGGCGCGGTTGGCGCACACCGATAAGTATTTACGAGAAGCCTCCATGGATTTGGGCGCAACCCGCACGGCAACATTTATGCGAATTACTGTGCCCTCGCTAGCACCTGCGATTCTGGCTGGTGGACTGCTTGCTTTCACGCTCTCTCTGGATGAGTTCGTTATTGCGTTTTTCACTAACGGACCAACGACGCCAACCTTGCCGATTGTTATTTATTCAATGGTTCGTTTTGGCGTGACGCCAGAGATCAACGCATTAGCAACTCTTTTAATGCTCGTAAGTTTTACCGCAGTCATTTTTGCTCAGCGAATGACACGACCCACGGAGGAACAATGACAACCCAAGCGAAGAACCTCATTGAGATCAGGAATCTCACGCACGACTATGGTTCCGTTCGCGCACTCGATAACGTGAGCCTGGATATCCGTGAAAACGAATTCTTCGCGCTGCTTGGACCATCAGGATGCGGCAAGACAACGTTGCTTCGCATTCTGGCTGGATTTGAGACCCCACTCGAGGGATCGGTATCTTTGGCCGGGGATGATCTCATCGCCTTGCCTGCCAACAAACGTCCCATCAACCTCATGTTTCAAAGCTATGCACTCTTTCCACATATGAACGTTGGTCAAAATATTGCCTATGGACTTGAGCGAGAGAAACTTCCAAAAGCTGAAATAAAAAGTAGGGTAGAAGAAGTTCTAAAAACAGTGGGATTGCAAGACAAAGTTAAAGCTCGGCCAAGCCAACTCTCAGGCGGACAGCGCCAGCGCGTGGCGCTAGCCCGCGCCATCGTCAAGCGACCAAAACTTCTCCTTCTTGATGAACCGTTATCGGCGCTTGATCGCAAGGTTCGATCCGAGATGCAGTTAGAACTCAAGAGACTTCAGCTAGAAGTTGGAATTACCTTCGTAGTTGTGACGCATGATCAAGAAGAGGCAATGTCGATGGCGGATCGAATCGCCGTTATGGTGGAAGGAACTGTTGGGCAAGTTGATTCTCCTGTTGATCTTTATCAGCGGCCACTTACAGCTTACGTGGGTGATTTTATTGGTGAGAGTAATTTCTTTGATGGAATCGTTGTGCCTGAAGGCATCAAACATCCGAGTTTGGGAATTCTGCCTGGCAATCGATATGGAAAAGATATTACGGGTGAAGCTCACCTATTGATTCGTCCTGAAGATTTGAAAGTTGCACAAAATCAAGAACATTCAATTGCCGCCCTTGTGCGCGATGTCCAGTTCTATGGAGGCGCATCAACACTGGTACTTGGCATAGATGGAAGGTCTGCTCCGATTTTGATGTCTCAACCAGGCGCGACTACGGCCCAACGTGGAACCATCGTTAACCTCACGTGGGATCCGCTTAAGGCGATTGTTTTGCCAAAGGATTCACGTAGGAGCACGCTATAAATGAAAATTATGACCCCTGCATCGCAGGCGCTTAAGAGTGCCCAGGACCAACCTTTTTGGACGAGTAACGAGCAAGCACCGGATGCCCTTCCGGCGCTGGAGAAAAATATTACATGTGATTTGGCAATTATTGGCGGGGGCTTAACCGGGCTATGGGCGGCAATTGAAGCCAAGTTAGAGAATCCTTCACTCGATGTCGTTATTTTGGAGGCCCATCACGTTGCCTTTGGTGCATCGGGTCGTAATGGTGGATTCTTCTCGGAGTCTTTGACCCACGGGCTCTCTCATGGGTTATCTCTGTGGCCAAAAGAGATAGATACTCTTTTGCGCCTTGGACGCGAAAATGTCCGAGAGATATTCCAGTTTTTAGAAAGTGAAAAGATTAACGCGGATCAAAATTTTTGCGGCAAGAGTGTGATGGCGCTTCGTCCTCACCATGTAGCTGAATTGGCCGCAGGTTGCAAACAATTGCGTGAGTATGGGGAGAATGTAGAGTTCCTCGACGCGATAGAGACTCGCAAGGATATTAATTCACCTACGTATTTGGCATCTCTGCGTATTCATGATGGAAGTGGAATCTTAGATCCGGCCAAGCTTTCTTGGGGGTTACGGGAGTCAGCCATTAGTAGAGGTGTTCATATATATGAGATGACACCAGTCATTACTCTAAAGCGCGATGGTGGCGCAATGGTTGCCCAGACAGCGCAGGCACAAGTACGTGCGAAGAACATTATCTTGGCCACCAATGCCTTTCATCCTCTGCTTCGGCGCATGCGCAATATGGCAATACCGGTCTTTGACCATGTTCTTGTAACCGAGAAATTAAGTGCGGTGCAAATTGAATCTATTGGATGGAAACAGAATCAAGGGGTAACTGATTCTGGCAATCAGTTTCACTATTACCGACGTACCCCGGATAACAGAATTCTATGGGGCGGCTATGACGCGATCTATTACAAGGGCAGCAAGCGCGATATTTCATCAGATCATTTCGCGCCATCACATCAGCTATTGGCACAACATTTCTTTGAGACCTTCCCTCAGCTTGAAGGGCTGAACTTCACTCACAAATGGGCGGGGATTATTGATACAACCTCCCGATTCACTCCTGTCATTGGTCGAGCCTTTGGTGGCAAGGTTGCTTATGCATTTGGGTACACAGGTTTAGGCGTTACTTCCTCACGCTTTGGCGCGAAAGTAGCCCTAGATTTCATTGCCAATCGCGAAAGTGAACTTACCCAACTGACCCTTGTGAAGCGCAAGCC
>Ga0194037_1002176_pt1 | contig 13339 bp, 12 predicted proteins | sample JunL306m_MetaG_FD_148653 | JGI IMG/M metagenome (GOLD analysis project Ga0194037, IMG submission 148653) | Anoxic zone freshwater microbial communities from boreal shield lake in IISD Experimental Lakes Area, Ontario, Canada - Jun2016-L304-6m | ecosystem: Environmental > Aquatic > Freshwater >...
AGAATGATTGCTGCAGTTGTCATGGAGCAGCGTTTGCTGATTGATATGTTATCTCTCAAAGAACACTCACTCAAAAAGGTGAGGGAGCCGGTGCCGCAACTCGCTTTATTTTAACCGGACACTACTGTTGCCGAAGCAATAAGGCTAACATCGGAAAGTGTTGTTTCGGGAATACGTCAGGGGCACGACCGCAGCAATTGAGGATTTGATGTTATGACCTCTATACCTCCTTTCTGGAAGTCTCCGTCGTTTGTAAGTAGCTTTATGTTTTGCTGTTTGCATATATCAGCCAGTACTGCATCGTTAAAGTCAATTTCTCCTGTTTTAAAATCAGCTATCGCTGTGTGCAAATTGAGTTGATTTGACGGTATCGAATGCAATTCGCATTTTTTAAGTATATCTGACGCGAATACGGCAGCGCTTGATACTATGGGATTGAAATCGGAAGAATTTCTAAATTTTTTGTAGATCGGGTATTTCGAACAAAAATTTGCTTGCCATTCAAACCTGCAGTATCTATTCAAATATTCACTTAATATCAACGGATCAAGTACTGGAACTGAACATGCCCGAATCATCTCAATAAATCCCCTTGAATAACTTTTGGAAATCAACTTTTGAGAGTCGCTTGGGGGCGGAAAAAGGTAATACCATACATTTGCATCAATAAGAATTCGCTCATTAATACTAAATGAATAGGTTGCAATCGAATAAGCCTTATTCCTCATAATCTCCCTCCGTAGCTAACCATGCTTTATCGTATTCTGTCCTATTCGCGTAGTATCTTTTAGCGTTTTCAACAACTCGGCGAAGTATTTCCATGTCATCTCCAGCTAATCCAGTAACTTCGAGTTTAGAACGGATCTGATCTTCAGTAAACTTGCCATATAGCTGCCCTATTGCTGCATTTAAGAAAAGTGAAATCAGCATTGATATCTGCTCGAACGAAATAACTACATGTTTTCCTGTCTGTAGGATAGGAACAATTTTATCAAAAACCTTTTGTCCGTCTTCTGATGAAATACATAGATCCCCACCAATAATATCAGCGACACTGATGGTCTCTGTCTTTGTCATAGTAACTCCTTTTGTGATCTTAGTACTTAAAATATATCTGATGATTTTAGCTCTGATTGTAATGCATAACCGTAAGGATCGTTAGTATTAATCTCAATATTTACACATGTCCCAGGAAAATCATGATCTAATTTGGAAAATGTTTCACCTGAACAAGAAAATTCATAGAACCCATACCTCGAAACTATTTGTACCTTGCCTTTATTTAACATGACAAAGCTCTTAATCAGTTTCAATCCGAGCCCACCAAGCTTATCTTTTTTTGTTGAATGTCCTTCCTCTAGAACCCATTTTATTGCTGGAATGGAATTCATTTTGTTGTTAAGATGCCGGCGTACATTTTCCCGAATGCCCATGCCTGCGTCAGCGATAGTAAAGTCAAGGCGATGTAGATTTGGGAAAAACTGACCACAAACATAAATATCGTAGTCAGAAAATGAATGTTCAACAGCGTTTTGGAAAATTTCTAGAAGACTCCGTAAAAACGCTCTTCTCAATCCCTCAGTCATACTTGGGATGCCTCTTTCCCTCATGTATTCAGAGAGGTAAATGTTGAATTCCTGAATAGAATCAAGCGAAAAACTCCTAAATGGTAATGTGGTTTGGTTTGTATCAGGCAATCTTGGAAATCCTAACTCACAAAGAAAGCCGTTTTTTTGAAAAATCTTTTCTATTTTATTTCGCAAGTTAGTGGTCTTGATTTCACATAAATTATACTTTGTTAGTACAGCGTAAAGCGGAGCTGCCATGTTTGCATCAAAGAAGCTACATTCACAAAAATCCAATTCAAGCGTTTCAAAAGAAAAATCATAAGCTCCTTCAGCCAATGCTGCGATTGCATTGAATCCATTGTTATCAGTTTTTATAGTGCCTATTTTTTTCTGCATGGGTAGGTTAGTACAAGAATGTTTTGTCAAATGGACGTACCCCCGCCTATAAGACCACTTCTTTTTGCAAAAAGCCCAAGTGCGTCAATCCCGTTAACTGTACCGGCGGAACTGTAAACTTATCAAAATAAAGAACAATATTATCGTTAAAGAGCGGATTTCGACTTGAAGAAGGCATATTGGTGCTACCAGTTCCCCGATAACATCTCTTACCCCCCAATTCCCTGCTAACAGGGAAATTAACAGGGAAAATCATAAAATTCTCATAAACAGATGCCCGGAAACCCTCGTGGTTATTGACTTTTTGGCGATTGAGCAAAAAATTATCAGGGAATAACAGCGAAGTGCTCAAAAAATGGCTCTAAGTAACGTATTTTTATTTGATGAAAACAGTGAATATCAGGGTAAATTGCAAAATCAAATTTCTTTGGAAATACCGCAAAAACCTGTTTTCTCAATTCCCTGTTATTTTTTTATCAGGAAATTAAAATGCAGGAAAAGGGAATTCTTAGTTCAGCATTTTTTTTCGCATTTCAAGCAGGTGAATTTACCCGCCATGATTGGTATAGTTTGCAATTATAATGACGGTTTTCAGCTCTATGACGTATGAACGAACAGGTAAAAGTTTGGCTTTTCATGGTGTCCGTTTTTTTCATGCAAGTCCATTATATTCTCAGTTATGCAAGTTTGATTGATAAACATGAGAATATATTATCCGCTTTAACGTTTATTAAAATAATATCCAATAGGAAGGACATGAGCCACGATGAACGGGCCACATAGCACCTTCTTTTTTTTAATATTCACCTTCATGTCGATGTTATTTTCAAAAACCACAATCGGATCGCTCACGCTTCAGAATCATCTGGTCATGGCCCCGATGACTCGCAATCGTGCAATAGGCAGTGTGCCGAATGCACTCATGGCTGAGTACTACGCACAGAGAGCTTCTGCTGGTCTCATCATCACTGAGGGCACATCGTCTTCTCCCAATGGTTTAGGTTATCCCCGTATTCCAGGAATTTTTTCAAGGGAGCAGATCGCTGGATGGAAGCTTGTCACTGATGCTGTTCACGCTAAAAATGCAAAAATATTCATCCAGTTCATGCATTGTGGCAGAATAGGGCATCCGCTCAATCTTCCCTCGGGTGCGCGCTTGCTCGGGCCATCGGCAGTGGCTGCAACCGGTGACATATATACCGACGCTGAGGGAATGAAGCCATACGTCATCCCGCAGGCAATGACCGATGATGATATCAAGATAGCCATCGAAGAATTTGCACAGGCTGCGAGAAACTCCATCGAAGCGGGTTTTGACGGCATCGAGCTGCACAGCGCGAACGGTTATCTGCTTGAACAATTTATCCGCCCAAATTCGAATCAGCGCACAGATCGCTACGGTGGTGTTATAGAGAACCGTGCCCGCTTTGTTCTTGAAGTTGCTGATGCGGTAATCAAGGCAATTGGAAAGGAAAGAGTTGGCATACGCCTGTCGCCTTACGGCATTTTCAACGACATGCCGCTTTACCCAACGATGGACGCTGATTACACCTATCTTGCCAAGCAACTTAATATTCAAGGCTTGCTCTATATACACCTGGTAGATCACTCTTCCATGGGTTCACCACAAGTACCGTCATCAATCAAAGAAATGTTCCGTAACGAGTTTCATGGGAAACTGATTCTTTCCGGCGGCTACGATGCCGCACATGCCGAAAGCGATCTGGCTGCAGGCAAATGTGATCTGATAGCTGTGGGCAGACCATTTCTCGCCAACCCGGATTTGGTTACGAGATGGAAGTCTGGTATTGCGCTCAATGAACCTGATATGAATACATTTTATATGCCTGGGCCTAAGGGGTATACCGATTATCCGGCTTTAAATTAATAAAACGCACGAGCTATGAGTTTCATTAAGCAAGCCGCAACAGGAAGAATTTCAAGTTCAGCAAACGGATTTTTTCCATTAGAGGGTGGTATCGTTCCAACAACTTCTTTGTGACTAAAATGCTTGATTTCAACATTAACAGAAAGAAGTGCACCCGTTGCGGCCAGTGTGTTGCTGATTGCCCTGCAAGGATCATCTTCATCTCGGAGGATAGCTATCCGTCAATTGCTATTGAGACTGAAACCAGTTGTTACAAATGCCAGCACTGCCTGGCGATCTGTCCAACCGGTTCTGTTTCTATACTTGGCTTGGATCCGGCAACCAGTAGTATTCTTGCTGCCGGATATCCCGATCCTGAAAAACTGGAGACACTGATCAAAGGAAGGCGATCTGTGCGTCGTTACAAGGATGAAAATCTTGATCCAGCTCTTTTTCAAAGACTTCTGGAGGTTGCCTGGCACGCACCTACCGGCGTGAACTCTCGTCAGGTTCGTTTCACTGTGTTGGATAGCAAGGATAAGGTTGCACAATTGCGTGATGAAGTTATGGCCGGACTGGTAAGACTGATAAAAGGAAATGCTCTACCGAAAGAAATGGAGTTCTATGCCAACTTTGTCAAGATATGGGAAGAACATCGAATCGATATCATTTTCCGTGGCGCTCCTCATCTTCTGATCACCTCGACACCGATGAAAGTTCCGACACCAGAGCCGGACTGCCTGATAGCCCTTTCGTATTTCGAGCTCTTTGCCCAAAACAATGGGGTTGGCACCCTCTGGAACGGGCTGGCAAAATGGGCCATCAACGACCTGTTACCTGAAACTCGACAGTTCCTCGGCATTCCAGATGATCATATGATTGGTTATGCCATGGTGTTTGGATACCCGGATGTTCACTTCGTCCGTACGGTACAGCATTATCCGGCACTGATACATCGGGCATTATAGGCTATGGCCAGCATAATTTTTGTTAGTCAGGCAAAATTATCAACAATACATTTAATAAAGAACCCTGCCGCAAGCAGTTGGATATTATAGATTTATTTCATTTTAGTTCACACCGGATGCGGCGGGAAATAAGACCCAAGGAACTGAATAAAGGATGATAACCGAATATGCTGTTGATAAAAAAATTATAGCCATTAACACCACTGGCTCATCAAGTATCAAGTTCTCGTTGTATAAGATCGGTGAAACTGAACGCCTTGTTTTTAAAGGTTCACTGACCCAGATTGGTCATCCTATATGCATGTTTTCCGTCTGGGATGCTCAAGGCAACTCTATCGTGAGTGAAAGAATTACAACGCGGTATCATGATACTGCGTGCGATTATGTCTTTTCATGGATTTTTTCACAGGGTGAAGACTGCAAACCTGAACACTTAAGACATAAGTCCCTGCACAATATTTACTCGTTTTCAGTGATGGTTTTTCCCGTTCTTTTTTTAGCGAGCGTAACGGCCATAAACAGGACAACGATGAGGTTGACCAAGACAAAAACGATAGTAATCCACGAAAAACCTTTCATAAGTTCGTACAGTTCGACAGGCAGATAAACTCCTCCGCTGAACAACGCAAACCATTGCGCCCATCGTTTTGCAAACCAGAGGCCGTAAGCCTCGACAAATCGCATAACCGAATACAGGAATGCAAGAACCGCCAGAAACAGTAACCGGCTGTCGGTAAGATTACCGATGGCTTCTGAAAAAATCTCGGGAATGTGTTTTGCCGCATTGAGATGCAGATGCCCTACCATTTGACCCGCAAATACCTGCAAATTCTGATGTGTCATTGCAAACAGCGAAAACCCGGCAACAAGAACGAGAACACCCTTTGCCGCCTCAAAAAAAGCTATTCCTTTGATACCGAACTGCGTCTTGTCATTCAAAACTTTCATACAGAGAACAGTTTTCCCGATACTGTCAAGTTATTAAAATATGGAAAAGTATGCGACTTGCTACATTTTAATTGACAGAGTGTAAAGCTGTATCTGCAACAAAAAAAAGATGGCCATTTGTCATAATTTCATCTCCTCAAAGTTCAAAAACTCAATTCAATCCCATTCTCTTTCAAACATTGCCGACATTTCCGGTATTCAAGAATAAGACACTGCACACGTCTCCAGAAATGAAAGGAGTGATCAAGATAGCTCAGATGGCTGAGTTCGTGAATCACGACATAGTTAACAATCCGGTGTGGTGCAATTAATAACTCGCCAGTTGTAAGCAATATCCCCTGTTCCTGAGCATGAACCCCATCTTGATTTGTAACCCTTGATTCCTATGGAAGCAGGGGCAACACCAAGAATGTTTGAATACCAAAGGGCGGCGACTCCTCGCACTCGGCTTGCAGGAGCGAGGTGCAAACCACCGTAAGCGTCATGGACAACAGCCATGGTCGTGAGCGTTACGGGCTACATGTATCAGGCAGTGTGAAAAGCTGTATTTCCCCTAAAGCACTTTCTTTTTATTCCCCTATTTAACGGCTTTTTAGGGTACTCATTTTTTATAGCAAGTCCAATCCTTGCCCACTTGAAAAAAACATCTCAAAAAAACATTTGCATAAAAGAACGATCGTTCTTAAATACAGTCAAGGAAAACAAATTATGTCAAGACCGAAAAAAGTCACAGACTCAGAAATACTGGACGCAATTGAGCGGGTTGTCGTCAAGCATGGTGCATCCCACCTCTCCATCGATGCCGTGGCTCGGGAGGCAGGAATCAGCAAATCCAGGGTGGTCTACGACTACAAATCCAAGACTGCCCTGCTCGAAGCTCTTATTGATCGGCAGTTTGAGCGGGATACGGCACGCATCGAATCATTGCTCATCGAGTGCGCCGACACCCCTCACCCCGAACTTTTCGCACGTATCAAAATTGCCGAACAGGCCCTGGATGATACGGAACGCGCTATCGCCATGGCCATCACATCGTCAATGTCGAGCGAAGAGTCGCTCAGACAACGGATGCTGAAGTGGATAGAGCGGGACCTGTTAGCTATGGATAGCGGAGCGAAACCTGAAGCTGCCCGCATGGCCTATTTTGCCTTTATCGGTTTCAGTTGCCACGAGTGGTTTGGGCTCGTTGACAGAAGCGACGAGGAGCGTCTGCCGTTCCTAGAACAGATCCGGAAAATGTATCTCGGTTATCCTGAAAGCCATCCGACAACCAAACAAAACCCATAAAAAGGATAAGTTATCAATCATGAAAAGGTCGTATATCATCGCTGGTTTGCTTGTCACCCTGATTGCTTGCTGGTACCTGTGGCCAAAGGGATCGTCAGACCACCTTCAGGATTCAAACATGAAACCGGAGGTCAGTGTCGTGACCATGAAACCCGAACCTCTGGTATTGACAAAAGAGCTGCCAGGCCGGACTTCGGCCTTACGTATGGCCGAGATCCGACCGCAGGTCAGCGGCATTATTACGAAGCGCTTCTTCGTGGAAGGAAGCCTTGTTAAACAGGGTCAGCAACTCTACCAGATTGACCCCGCGACGTATCAAGCAGCCTATAACAGTGCGAAAGCAAATCTCAGCAAAGCCGAGGCCAATGTGAAATCGATCCAAGCCAAAGCGGGCCGCTACGAAGAGCTGGTCAAAATCGGTGGCGTCAGCAAACAGGAGTACGACGATGCTAAAGCGAGCCTTGACCAAGCCAAGGCAGATGTCGCCATCGCCAGATCTGAAGTTTCCACAGCCGGTATCAATCTCGACTACACCAAGGTCATGTCTCCGATTTCCGGGCGAATCGGCCAATCGAAGGTGACTGAGGGGGCTCTGGTCAATGCCAATCAGGCCAACCCCCTTGCTGTGGTGCAACAGCTCGACCAGATCTATGTGGACGTTTCCCAGTCGAGCGAGGAGCTGATACAACTGCGACAACGCCATCAAGGTCAGGTTGGAGATTCCGGCACAGAGAGCGCTTCTGTCCAGCTTTTGGTGGATGGGAAACCCAAAGGACAACCCGGCACGTTGAAATTCTCGGATGTAACGGTCAACCCTAGCACAGGTACGGTCTTGTTGCGAATATTGTTCACCAACCCCGGCAATGAAATCCTCCCCGGAATGTTCGTCCATGCACGTCTTGAACAGTGGAGAGACGACCATGCCATCCTCGTACCGCAAAAATCGGTCAGCAGGAATGCTGACGGGTCGGTTTCGGTCTGGGTTGTCGGACCGGACGGCAAAGCAAACCCTCGCCCGATCATCGTTACGGAGGTTGTCGGAGATAAGTGGCTCTTAAGCAACGGACTCAAAACAGGCGAGAAGGTCGTATACGAAGGCATCATGAAAATCCAGCCCGGCATGGCGGTCAAAACCGTCGAGGCTGCACTGTCAACCATGCCGGCGAGATAATCCATTACATTTCAACACACCAATACTATGTCCGGATTTTTTATCGAACGACCAGTCTTTGCTTGGGTGATCTCCATCTGCATCATGCTCGGCGGAATCATCGCCATCAATACCCTGCCGGTCGAGCAATATCCGCGCATCGCGGCGCCGACCATCAACATCAGCGCCACCTATCCCGGCGCATCTGCTGAAGCGGTTGAAAACAGCGTGACGCAGGTCATAGAACAGGCTCTCACCGGTATCGACCATCTCCGCTACTTCAGTGTCGGGAGCGATTCGAACGGCAACGTAACCATCACGGTGACATTCGAACCCGAAGCCGACCCCGATATTGCCCAGGTGCAGGTGCAGAACAAGTTGCAGTCGATCATGTCGAACTTGCCCCAACAGGTCCAGCAGCAGGGCATCAAGGTCACCAAGGAAGATACCGGGTTCCTGATGGTCGTGGGCGTGTATTCGGACGACGCCCGAGTTGATGAATATGCGATGAACGATTTCATCAACTCGAAGCTCCTTGATCCGCTGAGCCGCGTACCCGGCGTCGGTAACATCCAGGTGTTCGGGCAGCCCTATTCAATGCGTATCTGGCTTGATCCCCACCGCATGGCGAGCTTCAACCTCACCACCACCGAAGTTCAGACAGCTATCACGGCACAGAATGCCGACGTCTCAGCCGGCCAGTTGGGAGGAACGCCGTCAGTTCCGGGCCAGCAACTGAACGCCACCATTACAGCACAGTCACGCCTGAAAAGCGTCGGGGATTTCGAAAAGATTATGCTGAAGGTCAATACAGACGGCTCGCAGGTGCGCCTCAGGGATGTCGCCCGCGTCGAACTCGGCGTGCAGAACTACGACATGACCACGCGCTTCAACGGCAAACCGGCTGCCGGCATGGCCATAACCCTGGCAACCGGGGCAAACGCCCTGAACACCGCCAATCTGGTCAAAGCAAAAATGACTGCCCTTAAACCGCTGCTCCCTCCGGGTGTGCAGATCGTCTACCCATTCGACACGACACCATTCGTAAAGACATCAATCGAAGGAGTTGTCCATACCCTGATCGAGGCGGTCGTCCTCGTTTTTTTCGTCATGTTCCTGTTTCTCCAGAACTTCCGAGCCACGCTGGTCCCTACTATCGCGGTTCCTGTCGTTCTGCTGGGTACCTTTGGGGTGATGTCGGCCTTCGGCTTCTCCATCAACACCCTCAGCATGTTCGCCATGGTACTCGCCATCGGATTACTTGTCGATGACGCCATTGTCGTGGTCGAAAACGTCGAACGCATCATGGAAGAGGAGCGACTCTCCCCACTAGAGGCGACGAGGAAATCTATGAAGCAAATCTCCAGCGCGCTGGTCGGCATAGCCCTTGTGCTTTCGGCCGTATTCGTGCCGATGGCCTTCTTCAAAGGGTCCACGGGGACGATCTACCGTCAGTTCTCGATCACCATCGTGTCAGCGATGCTGCTCTCGGTCCTGGTTGCACTGATCCTGACACCGGCTCTCTGCGCCAGCCTCCTCAGGCCGGTCAGACCGGATGGACATCTGTACGGCTCTGGTCCCCTCGGGCGCTTTTTCGCCTGGTTCAACGGCATGTTCAACCGCAACAGAAAACGCTATGTCGACGGAGCCCGTGTCATGACGGGAAGTGTCAACCGCTCGCTGCTGGGCTTCATGCTGGTCGTGGTGCTGCTTGGCATCGTCCTGACGCGTATCCCGACCTCGTTCCTGCCGGACGAAGATCAGGGGTTCCTCTTCGTCCAGCTTTCCACCCCATCCGGAGCGACCAAGGAGCGGACACTCGAAAGCGTTAAGACAATGGAACGTTACCTCCTCAATCAGGAAAAAGAGAACATTGAAAGCGTCTTCAGCGTGACCGGTTTCAGTTTCGCGGGCCAGGGTCAGAACTCGGCCATGGGTTTCGTCTAGCTCAAGGACTGGTCAAAACGCAAGAAAAAGGGTCAGGATGTTGCCTCGATCGCCGGAAGAACCATGAGCACCATGTCAAGCGTAAAGGACGCCATGATCTTTGCGTTTTACCCGCCGGCTGTCATGGAGCTTGGTAACGCCTCCGGTTTTGACCTTCAGCTTGTAGACCGGACAGGCAAAGGTCATGAGGCTCTCATGGCCGCCCGAAACCAACTGCTGGGAATGGCAGCGAAAAACCCTTCACTGAGCGGCGTGCGTCCCAATGGCCTTGAAGATGTGCCACAATTCAAGATCGATATCGACCACGAAAAGGCAAGCGCCTTTGGAGTATCGATCGCCGACATCAACTCAACGCTGCTGACCGCCTGGGGTTCGAGCTATGTAAACGATTTCGTGCATGAGGGCCGTATCAAGAAAGTGTTCATGCAGGGAGACGCACCGTACCGCATGAACCCATCAGATGTCGATATCTGGCACGTTCGAAACTCGAATGGCGACATGGTTCCCTTCTCATCGTTTTCCTCGGGACGGTGGAGCTTCGGTTCGCCCAAGCTCGAACGGTTCAACGGCATATCGTCGGTCAATATCCAGGGAGCCCCGGCGCCTGGCGTAAGCTCGGGCGATGCCATGGCCATCATGGCGAAACTGGCAGGAAAACTTCCTGAAGGTTTCGGTATCGAATGGACCGGCCTTTCCTATGAAGAACGTGCTGCTGGCCAGCAAACGCTGCTGCTCTACACGCTCTCGCTGCTTTTCGTCTTTCTTTGCCTGGCCGCTCTTTACGAAAGCTGGAGCGTACCGATTGCCGTCATGCTGGTAGTTCCGCTCGGTGTTCTGGGCACAGTTCTGGCAACATTCCTCTCAGGTCTTTCAAACGACGTCTACTTCAAGGTCGGCCTGTTGACAACGGTTGGCCTGACGGCGAAAAATGCCATCCTTATTGTGGAGTTCGCCAAAACCCTCTACGAAAGCGGTATGAACCTGCAGGAGGCAGTACTGTCTGCAGCAGGTCACCGACTTCGACCGATCGTCATGACCTCCATGGCATTCATTCTCGGCGTCATGCCGCTCGCATTCTCCTCCGGAGCAGGATTGGCAAGCCAGCACGCCATCGGCATCGGCGTGATCGGAGGAATGTTGTCCGGTACGATGCTGACGATCTTCTTTGTGCCGCTGTTCTTCATCCTCGTGCAATCCCGGTTTGCCCAAAAAACGGTAACCGAAACAGCAGTAAACCAAAACGCTAAGGAATCGAACCATGAACACTAAGCTGCTGCTTCCTTTATGCCTGGCAGCAACCACCCTGACGGCTTGTTCGCTTGCGCCAGCCTATGTACGCCCAACAGCCCCCGTCACCACGCAATGGCCGGTGGCTTCCGGAATCGGGACGATGCCCTTCACTGCACGGGAATCCGGGAAACAGCCGCGTATCACCGATATCGGATGGCGGAGCATGTTCAGGTCGCCAAAACTGCAAAGCCTTATCGAAGTATCCCTTGCCAACAACCGTGACCTGAGAATAGCCACCATCAACATTGAGGCGGCCCGCAACACCTATCGCATCCAGCGTTCGGATCTCTTTCCATCGATTAACGCCTCAGGCAGCTTCACCCGCCAGGAGTTGTCAAAAAGCAGGAGCGGCACCGGAAAAACGGCAATCACCTCGACATATACCACAGGCATCGGCACAACAGCATATGAACTGGATCTTTTCGGCCGTGTACGCAGCCTCAGCAATCGCGCCATAAACCAGTATCTCGCTACCGAAGAGGGACGCAAAGCCGCCCAGACAAGCCTTGTCGCTGAAGTTGCCAACGCCTATCTCACCTACCTTGCCGATGTCGAACTGCTACGACTGACCGAAAGCACGCTCAAGACAAGGCAGGATGCGTACGATCTCATCAAACACAGCTTCGATCTCGGTGCAAAGTCCCGACTCGATGTAGCACAGTCCGCAACACTGGTCGAATCGGCCCGAGCGAACCGTGCGCAATATCAACGTCAGGTGGAACAGGACAAGAACGCCCTAACCCTGCTGATCGGAAAGGAAATTGATCCGATGCTCCTCGAACCCCAACTCCTGACCGATGTCCAAGTGCTGGACACGCTCCCCGTGGGCATTCCCTCCGTCGTCCTGCTTGATCGTCCGGACATACGGCAGGCGGAATACGCACTGAAGGCAGAAAACGCCAACATCGGAGCAGCACGGGCTTCATTCTTCCCCAGCATAAGCCTTACCGGTTCCGCCGGGTTCGCCAGCGCCAGCTTATCGGATATGTTCGTGACCAGGTCGCGCGGTGTTTGGAACTTCGCCCCACAGATAACGCTCGCGATCTTTCAGGGAGGCCGGTTGCGCTCCAACCTCAAACTGGCTGAAAACAACCGGGATATTGCCATCACCCGATACGAAAAAGCTATCCAGACTGCGTTCCGGGAGGTCGCCGATGCACTGGTCGCCCATGCGACCTACACCGAACAATTGCATGCCCAGAGAGCTCTGGTCAAAGAGAGCGATCAAGCCTGGTCCATCACGAAAGCACGTTACGACCATGGCATCGACAGCCATTTCGCTCTGTTTGACGTCCAACGATCCCGCTTCGAGGCTCAGCAGAACGAAATTCTGATACATCAACAGACTCTTGCCAACCTGATCAACCTCTACAAAGCCCTCGGCGGTGGATGGCAATAACAAGCCACCTCCCCTTACGCACGACGCTATCAGTTTTAGACGGCCAAAAAAGATAATGTTACCCGTTTCGGCAGAACGGTCAAATTCTTTAATTTAGAGCTAAGTAACCTTTTGTGTTGGTAATGTTTGCCAGAACGTATTACTCAAAAATGATTTATGAGAATTTTTTCATACGATTAAAGAAAGATCTGTTTACTCGTATGAAAAAAACGTTGTCCTGCATGTGGTTCCGACATGCAACGGTATGGCAAAACAAGTACTGGTAAGCAGCGTTGGCTGTGTGCTAAGTGCAAGGTCAGTTCGGTACGAAATCGCCCTGATGTTCATATCAGGCATCTTCGTGCTCGATTCATAGGATGGCTCACCGTTACAGGCCCTCTGGCTGATATAGCCCATGACATGAGCTTGTCACGGAAGCAGCTCTGTAAGCTGTTTGAACCGTTCTGGAAGGAACTTCCGCCGTCTCCTTCCAAGTGCACACAAAACGATATGGTACTCATTTTTGACGGGGTGTATCTC
>Ga0194037_1002179_pt1 | contig 13328 bp, 11 predicted proteins | sample JunL306m_MetaG_FD_148653 | JGI IMG/M metagenome (GOLD analysis project Ga0194037, IMG submission 148653) | Anoxic zone freshwater microbial communities from boreal shield lake in IISD Experimental Lakes Area, Ontario, Canada - Jun2016-L304-6m | ecosystem: Environmental > Aquatic > Freshwater >...
CGTATGGATGACCTGCTCAATTTCATTCCGGCCCGGCTGACGGCTGTTCTGATCATTGTTGCAGCGGCGGTCAGTGGCCATTCGGCGAGCAGTGCCCTGCGGATTTTTCTGCGCGACCGGCACAAACACCCCTCACCCAACAGCGCCCATCCCGAAGCAGCTGCCGCCGGAGCGCTGCGGGTCCAGTTGGGCGGCAGCGCCAGTTACGGCGGCGTTGTTTCCTGTAAACAACAACTAGGCGACCCGGAACGGGCTCTGGATGAACGTTCCTATCGCGGCATGATCCAGCTGATGTATATCTCAACATTCCTGATGGCCGCCGTATGTATTGCGGCAGTCTGTTTTCTGCGAGGGTTCCGTGTCCCGTCCCTATAATCACGGTGGCAATATTGCTGCGGTGGCCCGTGCCATGAATCTTCCGGTTACTGCGCTGATCGATTTTTCCGCCAGTATCAATCCATTTGGCATCTCTCCACAGGTTCGTACCTCAATTGTCTCTGCACTCGACAGCCTGATTCACTACCCGGACAGCAGTCATACCGAACTGCGCACGGCGCTGGCACGCTACCACGGCCTGCCGCCGGAAAATTTTACCATCGCCAACGGTTCTACGGAGCTGATCTACAACCTGCCGGCGCTGTTGCCCGGAACGAAAGCACTGCTCATTGCGCCCTGTTTCAACGAATATAGTCAGGCATTGCTTCAGCACGGCTGGCAGGTGGAACAGTTTATTTTGTCGCCGGAGTGTAACTTTTCGATCGATCTTCTACAGCTGGAAAAGGCTCTCTCGGCCGGTATTGATCTGCTCTGTCTCTGTAACCCCGCCAACCCCAGCGGCACGCTCTATCCGCAGCAGGTTATCGAACAGATCGTAGCCCTGTGCAGCTCAAGCGAAACTTTTCTGGTGCTGGATGAGGCTTTCATGGATTTCTGTGAAGAATCCTCCGCCAAGCAGTATATCTTCCGACAGAAACATGCCGTCATACTCCGCTCGATGACCAAGTTTTTCGGCATTCCCGGACTGCGGCTCGGATATGCGATCAGCAACAGCACGCTGGCGGAGCGTTTGGATGCGATGGGTGGGCCCTGGCGTGTCAATACGCTGGCACTGGTGGCTGGGACTGCCGCACTGCAGGATGCTGACTATATCAGGCGTACGGTCGCGGAAACTTCTCTGGAGCGGCAGATCCTCTCGCGGAGATTAGAGCAGTTTCCCTGTTTGCGGGTATATCCATCCAGCGTCAATTATCTGCTGGTTGAAATCAAGGGCGCTACAAGCGCCGCAGAGCTTCAACAGCAGCTGCTGCAGCAGCATATTCTGATCCGTGACTGTGCCGGTTTTACCGGATTGTCCGAACGTTTTTTTCGGGTGGCGGTAAAAAACAGGGTAGATAATCAGCAGTTGACTGATGGGTTGGAAGTGGTATTCAGGCCTTGGGGCGAGTGTCAATACAAAGAATGAGGTGAGTTGTATGCACTGTAACTTTTCTTCACGGTGGGTGATTGTCGCCCGAACTTTCATGGTTGTACTCTGTCTGCTAAGTCTTGGCGGATGCTTCGGAGGTTACCAGCTTGTAGTGAGCAGTTCCGCAGCAACTATTTCCGGCTGGCATCAATACGTCACTCCGCGGGCCCCGTCAAGCCTGGTTGAGACAACCGTTATCGAGGTTGCTCGGACCAAGAAGGATAAGAGTGTTGAAGATCTGGATGTTTTCTTCATAGTCAATGATAACAGCAAAGAGAAGCCTATTCAGGTTGTTGATGTTGTCAGTAGAACCGAGAGTAAAGACCCTTTTCCCGAAAAGAATGTGATTCGCTACCGTATTCTTGACGGCATGATTTCTGCCATGTCGGATCCTGAGTTTGAATTTTATGTCGATGCCAACATGGAACGCGCAATTCTTCGTGCCGTTGCCCTCACCTGGGCCTCTGATCGGGTATTGATTTACAATGACGGCTCGCGTGCTCTGTCCATCGTCAGCCAGGCGGTTAACAAGTGTACGACCGATATTAAAGTCTATAAAGGCGGTACCGTCGGCGGCAGGCCGTCCGCCGAAAAACGGGTTTCCTTCTGTTTTGCCCGCTGATGACATAACAGTAATGACCAGTCATCTTGAGTGTTTTTTAAATATCCCGCAAAAAAAGGGGTTACCTTTCGGTAACCCCTTTCCATTATTCTCTCCACCCTGTCGTCAGAATTAAGGGCCTCCGGCGAGTTCCTTAACTGTGGGAATCAGTATGCTGCTTCAGGCAGGCCCGCGTATTGAGGGTAGCACACCACAGCAGGGAGCAATCCCCGTTTTGTTTAGCATTCCGCCCGGGCGTTACAACCGACGGGCAGGGTAGAGAGAACAAAAGCTGGTCAATTATTACACCTCGGCTCAAGACTTTTCAAGCGTTATTATCCTGCCTTCAACACTCTCCCAAAAAGAGAGTCAAGTGACTTATTTCATTCATTAATTGCTTGAATCCGGGAAAGGTCAGCGACTGGGGCCCATCGGAGAGCGCTTTTTCCGGGTTGGGATGAACCTCGATCAGTATGCCATCCGCTCCGGCTACCAGGGCGGCTTTGGCCATCGGTGCCACCAGCGAGCGTTTACCGGTCGCATGTGATGGATCGACCATGATCGGCAGATGTGACAACTCTTTACTGAGCGGCACGATTGAGAGATCCAGTGTGTTGCGCGTGGCAGTTTCGAAGGTGCGGATACCCCGCTCGCAGAGGATGACCTGCTCATTCCCTTCGGCCAGGATATACTCGGCTGCTGCCAGAAATTCTTCCACGGTGGCGCTCATGCCCCGTTTCAGCAGAACCGGTTTGCGGATACGCCCGACCTCACGCAGCAGGTCGAAGTTCTGCATATTGCGGGCACCGATCTGCAGAAGATCAGCATATTCAGCCAGAAGACCAACGTTATCCGGGCTCATGACCTCGGTCACAATCGGGAGTCCACTCTCTTTGCCGGCCTTGGCCAGCAGTTTTAAGCCCTCTTCACGCAAGCCCTGAAAGGTATGCGGCCCGGTGCGCGGTTTAAAAGCTCCCCCCCGCAGCATATCGGCACCGCAACTCTTGACAAACAGGGCGGTGGTGATGATCTGCTCCTCGCTTTCCACAGCACAGGGACCGGCAACGACAACGGGTCGGCAGCCGCTCCCGACTTTAACACCGGCCACATCGACAATCGTATCTTCGGGGTGGAAATCACGCGAGACAAGTTTGTACGGCTTGGAGACGTGCAGTACTCGCTGAACACCGGGCAGTTCAAGAATTTTAGTGTCATCGACGTAGCCATGATTGCCCAGCACTCCAATCGCGGTCCGCTCGCTGCCGGGAATCGGTTCGGCCCGAAAGCCCATCTCGGCAACGATTCTGGAAATGGCATCAACATCGGCCTGGGTGGCGTTGTGGTTCATAACGATCAGCATATTTTATTTTCCTCCATAAACAGGCGAATGAATTCAAAAGCGGACGTACTATACGTTGTGACCGGCTTTTTGTATAGGAGCATTTTGGGTGATCTGTTCTCAGTTGCTGTCGAAAAACTTTACACTTAATAAAGCTGCAAAGAGTAGTGGAATAATAACTTCAGGAAAAAACCGGCTCATGCTATGATGCGTAAAATTAAATAGTAATTATTATGAATAGTTATTTTTTTGAACGATGCTTTCGGAGCAAGAGGTGATTGTCGAAGAATTTTACATATCAGCGGAGGTGTTTAAAATATTAAGTAAATTAAGTGAATAATTATAAAGTGTTGTGGTGATGGCGCATTAATTGCTTATGTGAAAACGGAGAATGGTTAGTTATTCGGTTAGCTGAGGGGAAAATATGAAAAAGATAATTTTAGCAGTGTTCTTACTTGTCTGCTGCGCTCGTGCAGGGCATGCAACGGTTTTGACGTTTGAGGGACTTCCCGCGCAACAAATAGCGACGGAATATGGTGGCCTTGTCTGGAACAATATGGTTGCCGTAAATACAACCAGTTTATCGTTCCCCAGCGGCCTGAATAAAGGGCGAGTCAGTGGTGATTACGTTGCATTTAATTATAGGAGTTTAGAGGCAAGCGTGTCTATGGCAGAGGGTGCTTTTGACTTCTATGGCGTATTTCTTACTGCTGTCTGGAATAATAATCTTTCGATTGATGTACAGGGCTGGAGAAATGGCAGTCGTGTGTACGACACGGTTGTAACAGTCGGTGCTGACGCTCCTTCATATTTCGATTTCAACTACCAGGATATTGATGCCGTTACGTTCAAATCATATGGCGGAGTCCGGGCCAACTATATCGGAAGTGGCACCCAATTTGCCATGGATAACTTTGCGTTCAAGCCTGTTCCTGAACCGGGTACCATGGCACTGCTTGGGCTTGGGGTAGCATGCCTGGCCGTCTACGGCAAGCGGCGTACCTACAGAACAGAAGTCTGAGAATCTAATCCTACTTCACTCCACTGAATACAAAAAGGGTGCTGCACGTAAAATGCAGCGCCCTTTTTGTATTCTTTTACTCGTACATTTCACTCGTGCCGTTCGCAGAGCTTTTGTAGCTTTTCAAGCTGATGAATCACCACCCGGTTGCCCTGCACATCAATAATACCTTCGTCTTTAAGTTTTTTGAACGTACGTGAGATTGTTTCGCTGGCGGTGCCGAGACGCGAGGCCAGTTCACCCTTTCTGATGCCGAGGTCGATGTAGACGATGCCGCCGTAGCTGGTTGATTTTTCGTCGATGCGACGCAGCAGAAAGGATGCCAGTCGCGAGGTGACATCATTAAAAGAGAGTTCCTCTATCTGGCGAACAAACTGGCGCAGCATCAGCGAGAGCGAAACAACCAGGTTGAGTGCAAAGCCGGGGTTTCTGGCCATTAACGCCATAAAGCCCTCACGCGGGAGATAGAGCACCTCTCCCGATTCCATGGCGCGCGCTTCAGCCGGATACATGCCGTTGCCGAAAAAAGCGGCTTCGGCAAAGGTTTCACGCGGTTTGACGAAGTGCAGCACCTTTTCACGGCCATCGGGAGAAATTCGGCAGAGCTTGATGCTGCCGGAAAGGAGCAGATAAAATCCGGTCGCGGCTTCCCCCTCGCAAAAGAGGGATTCGCCTTTTCGAAACGAGCGTCTGACCGTGATGGTCGCCAACTCCCCCAGATCGGCATCGTTCAACCCGGAGAAGAGCAACGGTTTTTTGAGCTGTTCGATGAGTTCCATCGACTATTTCTTCAGGAACGATTTTATTCTTGCCGCAACCAGTGGAGCGGTAAAGCCGAATTTTTCTGCCAGTACTTTGTCAGGAGCCGAGGCTCCGAAATGCTCGATGCCGATAAAGAGTCCGTCGCAGCCGATCAGGCGGCCCCATGATTCACCGCGACCGGCTTCAAATGCTACGCGCGGCACATCGGATGGCAGAAGTTGTGAACGGTATTCCAACGGCTGATCCAGGAAATTTTCCAGACAGGGGACCGAGACGATCCGGCAGTTGATACCGCCAGCAGTCAGTTGAACAGCCGCCTCGACCGCCACGTGTACTTCTGATCCACTGGCCATGATCACTGCATCAGGCTTGCCCGCCGGGGTAGAGACCAGGTAGCCTCCCGTGCGGATATCATCGTCGCTTGCCGTGCCGCGATCGATGACCGGAAGTTTCTGTCGGGTCAGGATCAAAGCGGTCGGACCATCCTTTTTCTCCAGCGCCGCCTGCCAGGCCAGGGCGGTTTCACGGCCGTCGGCGGGACGAATGACCTGCAGGCCGGGAATCATACGCAGCGAAGCGACATGTTCGATCGGCTGGTGGGTGGGACCATCCTCGCCGACAAAGAAGGAGTCGTGGGTAAAGATGTAGATCGACTGGATCTTCATCAGAGCAGCAAGGCGTATGGCGGGACGACAGTAATCAGAAAAGACCAGGAAGGTGGCACTGTAAGGGATAAAGCAGCCATACAGGGCCATACCGTTGACAACAGCGCCCATAGCATGTTCACGGACACCGAAATGCAGGTTTCTGCCGCCAAATATTCCGGCCTGTACCGACGCCGAGCCTTTGATGTCACTATTATTAGAGGGGGTCAAATCGGCTGAACCGCCAACCAGTGACGGAATCAGAGCCGCCGCACGCTGCAGGACTATTCCGGAAAGAGCCCGGCTAGCGCCGTCCTTACCGGATTCAGCCGCAATCAGCTGCTCAGCCAGATCAGCAGGGGTCTGTTTCTGCCACATCTGTTTCCAAAGCAGCGCTTTTTCCGGATTTGCGGCCTGCCAGATTTTGAAGCCGTTCTGCCACACGGAATACTCCTGCTTCTTGGCTTCAATCTGTTTTTGGCAGGTGGCGCGTACTTCTTCAGGAACTTCGAAGGGGCCATACTGCCACCCCAGATTTTTGCGGGTTGCGGCAAGTTCTTCGGCACCCAGTGGTGAGCCGTGGGCACCTGATGAACCCTGCTTATTGGGAGAACCGAAGGCGATCTGCGTGGTGGCGATGATGATCGATGGCTGGCCGGTTTCCGCTTTAGCAGTGGCAATGGCTGCGACTATCTGAGGGTAGTCATGTCCGTCGATCTTCTGGACATGCCAGCCGCAGGCCGTAAAACGCCCTTCGATATCCTCCGACCAGGCCAGGTCGGTTTTCCCTTCAATGGTGATGCTGTTGCTGTCATACAGGTATACCAGATTACCTAATTTCAGGTGCCCGGCCAGGGCAGCCGCTTCATAGCTGATCCCCTCCTGCAGGCAGCCGTCACCCATCAGGGCGTAAATTGTATGGTTGATCGGACTGAACTCCGGTGTATTGAAGCGCTCGGCTGCCATTTTAGCGGCGATCCCCATGCCGACTCCGTTGGCGAAGCCTTGACCCAGCGGTCCGGTGGTGACTTCAACGCCGGCCGTATGCCCGAATTCGGGATGACCGGGTGTTTTACTGCCCCATTGCCGGAAGTTTTTCAGCTCATCCAACGGCAGGTCGTACCCGAACAGATGCAGCAGCGAATAGAGCAGCATTGAGCCATGACCGGCAGAGAGAATAAAGCGGTCGCGGTTTTCCCAGGTCGGCTGATCCGGGTTGAACGAGAGGAAATTACCCCACAGCGCAAAAGCACAATCAGCTGCCCCCATCGGCAGACCGGGATGACCGGAATTAGCTTTTTCAACTGCATCGGCGGAGAGAAAACGGATGGAATCGGCACACTGGCGGGCCTTATCGGCGGGAATGGTGATCTGCGACATTACTGTTCCTTTCAAGCTGCGTATGGATTAGATAAGATGGCTGAAACTTTTGAAAATCGGTGTATAGCAGCTGCCGTCAGCACGCTGAACGGTTACTCCCGGCAAGCTTAGCACTATACCAACAGCTGTTGCCTGATTGCCACATTTTTTCATGAGTTCGATGATTTTTTCGCGATCTGCCGGAGATGCGGTGAAGCAGAGTTCATAGTCCTCGCCACCTGAAAGCGGCAATTCATACGGAAATCCGCTGAACCTAGCCGAAACATTGCGGAAGCAATCGGACACCGGCAGGTTGTCCAACTGCAGGCAACCACCAACCCCGGACAGTTCGGCGATATGTCCAAAGTCGCCCAGAATGCCATCGCTAACGTCGATCATGGAGGTAACCAAACCGGAAGCGGCCAGAGCCAGACCGGCGGAGACGCGTGGAGTCGGATCGAGCAGGCGGGAGATCACCCCCTCGACTTCGCTTAGGGACCGCCCTTCGACGCCCGGTGACTGAGCGGAACCGCAGTCCAGAAGCTTCAGCCCCAGCGCGGCATCTCCCAGTGTTCCGCTGACCCAGATCTCATCGCCGGCTCGGGCGCCACTACGGCGGATAATCAACTCAGGAAGCTGTTCTCCCATGATCGTGACAGAAATTACCAGCCCTGAACGTGAAGCACAGGTGTCTCCGCCGATCAGGGTTACGGCATGCTCTTCAGCCATAGCCAGAAAACCTTTCGTAAATTCAGAGATGAAATCAGTGGCAAGATCGGCGGGGATGGAAAGTGAGAGCAGCGCCCAGCGCGGGACAGCCCCCATGGCAGCGATATCGGAAATATTGACCGCCAGTGACTTGCGTCCCAGGCGGTAGGGATCGTGCCAGGCACGACAGAAGTGGATATCCTCCAGCAGCATGTCGGTGGAGGTCAAGAGCTGCATTCCTGGAGTAAGGGAGGTGACGGCGGCGTCATCACCGATTCCGGTGATGACGCTCTGATGCGAGTGTACCTGTGCGGCTATGCGGGAAATCAGGCCGAATTCACCGGAATCCCCCGTTTTCAACCCTTGGCCTCAGGCGATATTTCTTTGCGGCGGCGTGGCGGAGTTTTATCGACGGATGCTTTCGTCTGTGATTTTGCAGTTTTTCCCGTGGGTGGAGTCGACCCGGACGGTGGGAAATTTTCAAGCGCCAGTTTGAGCGCTTCGCCGACTTCCGATACCGCCACGATCTTGACCTTCTTCAGAATTTCAGGCGGAATATCTTCGAGGTCTTTTTTGTTCTGCTCCGGAATAATCACCAGTCGCATCCGTGAGCGGACGGCAGCCAGAATTTTTTCCTTGAGACCGCCAATCGGCAGCACTTTACCGCGTAGCGTGATCTCGCCGGTCATGGCAACGTCACTTCTGACCGGAATCTTGCAGAGAATCGAGACCAGTGCCACTGCCATGGCAACACCAGCCGAAGGGCCGTCTTTCGGAATGGCGCCGGCCGGGACATGCACATGGATTTCATGTTTCTGGAACAGTTCCGGTTTCAGACCGAGTGCGTCAGTGTGGGCGCGGATATAGGAATGCGCCGCCTGTACCGATTCCTTCATGACGTCACCCAGTTGGCCGGTCAGTGTCATGCCAGCCTTGCCCTGCATCAGGGTCGCTTCAATATGCAGGATTTCGCCGCCGACCGGTGTCCAGGCCAGACCGTTTACGACGCCGATCTCATTCTTGTCAAGATCCTCTTCGCGAATGAACTTGGGGATACCAAGATAATGGTGCAGTTCCTTGACTGTGATCTTGACAGCATTTTTATTACCTTCGGCCACCTTGCGGGCGACTTTACGGCACACTTTGCCAATTTCGCGTTCTAGGTTGCGCAGCCCCGCTTCGCGGGTGTACTTGGCGATAATTTCGTTGATCGATGCATCATCAAAGCTGATGAGTTTGGCTTTAAGGCCGTTCTCCTTGATCTGGCGCGGTACCAGGTAGCGCTTGGCTATCTGCAGCTTTTCCTCTTCGGTGTAGCCGGACAGATTGATGACCTCCATTCGGTCACGCAGTGCCGAAGGGATCGGGTCCATCTGGTTGGCAGTTGCCACAAACATTACGTTGGAGAGGTCGAAGGGTTGATTGATGTAATGATCTGAAAAGGAGTGATTCTGTTCCGGATCAAGCACCTCCAGGAGTGCCGATGATGGATCGCCCTTGTAGTCGTAGCCCAGCTTGTCGAGTTCATCCAGCATAAAAACCGGATTGTTGGCACCGGCCTGTTTGACCCCCTGTAGAACCCGTCCGGGCAGGGCCCCGATGTAGGTCCGACGGTGACCGCGAATCTCTGCTTCATCACGTACCCCTCCCAGAGAGATACGAACAAATTTACGATTCATGGCCCGCGCGATCGATTTTCCCAGCGACGTTTTACCGACTCCGGGAGGACCAACGAAGCAGAGAATCGGACCTTTCATCTTCTTTTTCAGCTTGCGCACCGCCAGAAATTCAAGGATGCGCTCCTTGATTTTGTCCAGGTAGAAATGGTCGTCATCAAGGATCTTCTTGGCTCGGATGATGTCCAGGTTATCTCGGGTCGATTTACTCCAGGGAAGCTCTACCATCCAGTCCAGATAGGTGCGGATAATACCGGCTTCGGCGGCATCGGGGTGCATATTGTCAAGCCGCCCCAGTTGTTTAAGCGCCTCTTTCTGGACTGCTGCCGGCATTTTGGCCGCTTCGATAGCCTTGCGGATATCGGCCAGTTCCTCTTTACCTTCGTTATCACCAAGTTCGCTCTGAATCGCCTTCATCTGCTCGCGCAGATAATATTCCTTATGATTCTTACCCATCTCTTCGCGGGCGGCGTTCTGGATCTTGGCCTGCACGCTTAAAAGCTCAACTTCACGATTCATAAACTCGTTGACCTTGGTCAGGCGAGCGACAGGGTCGTTGATTTCAAGCAGCTGCTGGGCTTCGGCAACTTTAAGTCCCAGATTGGTGGCAATCAGATCAGCCATGCTGCCGGGATCCTGGATGTTTTCAAGGATAACGATAACTTCGGGTGAAATCTGTTTGCCCAGCTCTATAACCTTATTCAACTGCTCGCGGACAGTGCGTACTAATGCTTCAACTTCCAGCGAGATGTCCTTTAACTGGAGATCATGCTGGCGCTCTACGCGAACCGTGTAAAACGGTTTGTCGGATATAAATTCAGTGATACGAGCCTTGGCCAATCCCTGTACCAGAATCTTGATACGTCCATCCGGCAGTTTCAGCATCCGCATGATCATGGCGACGGTGCCGACCTCATAGATCTTGTCAGCGGGCGGATCCTCGTCACCGACATCGTGCTGCGTTGCCAGCAGGATCATTCGGTCCCCGGCCAGAGCACTGTCGACCGCCTTGACCGACATCTCGCGTCCGACGAAGAGCGGGATGATCATAAAGGGGTACACCACGACATCGCGGATTGGCAGCAGCGGCAGCAGATCCGGTATTTTCAGCTCTTCCGAGCCCTGCTCGGTATCATTTTCGGTCTCTATCTCTATCAATTTAGATCTCCTTAATCGGCACCAGCCGTTCACCGCTTTTTGGACAGATTACTCGCACAACACCCATCCGGTACTCCGCTCTGACCGCACCGGCATCAATATTGCCGGGCAGTTGGACTGAATGCTGGAACGTGCCATGATGGCGTTCGACACGGACATACGTGCCATCGTGAAGGTCCCGTGGCTTGTCTGCTTCAAGAGTCAGCGTCATACCGGACATTCTGAGACTGATCGCATCCAGACAGACTCCCGGCAGATCGAATTCGACAATGACCTCCCCGGCTGTTTCATACATATCCATCGGCGGGCGGTTACCACCCGGTTCGAAGGAGTCCCGCAATTCGAGGGCGTGCAGCAGGCTGCGAATTTCGCCGACGTGTCGGTTGAACATTTCATGCTGAAACACCTTCCGGCCTGAAAATTTTGACATGAGGACACCTGTCGACGAGAGAATATACCTGAATTTATGAACAGTGCCGAAAGTAATCATTCAAATCGCTAAAGTCAAGGCACTCATTACAGCGCCGCTTATTCAGGATGAATTCAATTAAAAATTGACATTGGCAAAAGTATGCCATAGATAAGAATGTTGTTCAGGATTTTAGAAAAACAGGGAAATTGGGGACGTATACATGGAAAAATGGACCGTCAGTGATTCAGCCAAGATTTACAACATTGACAACTGGGGCGCCGACCTGTTTTCGATCAACAAAAAGGGGAACATCTGTGTGCACCCCTCGTCAAACTCCAAACAGTCCATTGATCTGCGCGATCTGGTAGACGACTTGATCAAGCGCAAGATCAAGCCGCCGATCCTGCTGCGCTTTATGGATGTACTGCAGGGGCGCATCGCTTCAATCAACCGCGTCTTCAAAAGCGCGATTCAGGAAAATGATTATCCTGCCAGATATCAGACCTTCTACCCGATCAAGGTCAATCAGCAACGCCAGGTGGTTGAGGCGATTGCCAGCTACGGCAAGCGCTATAATATCGGTCTGGAGGTCGGTTCAAAGCCGGAGTTGGTGGCCGGAATTTCTATCTCCAGCGGTAATAACCTGCCGATCATCTGCAATGGCTACAAGGATGCTGAATATATAGAAACAGTTCTGTATGCCACCAAGATCGGCTTTGACATCACGCTGGTAGTTGAGAAGCTGTTTGAGCTGGAAAAGATCATTACTCTCTCCAAAAAGACCGGCATCACTCCCAAGTTGGGGATCCGCGTCAAACTCTCCTCCAAAGGAACCGGTAAATGGGCCACTTCGGGGGGGGAAGATGCCAAGTTCGGTCTGCGCATGTCCGAGATTATTGCCGCCATTCGCATGCTGGAAGAGCAGGACATGCTGGGTGCCGTCAAACTGCTGCATTCGCATATCGGCAGCCAGATTACCAAGATTGACAAGATCAAGACCGCCCTGATCGAAGTGGCACGGGTCTATACCGAGATGAAAAAGCTGGGAGTCGGCATCGAATACCTCGATATCGGCGGAGGACTGGGCGTGGATTACGACGGTTCCAAGTCGAGCTATTTCTCAAGCGTCAACTACACCCTTGAAGAATACGCCAATGACGTTATCTACCAGATCAAGAACATCTGCGATGAAGCCGGGGTGGAGTGCCCTAATATCATCTCGGAATCGGGACGGGCCACCGTTGCGCACTACTCGGTACTGGTCACCAACGTCCTCAACACCAACACCCAACATTTAATGCCGGATTTTGAGGAAATCCTGGCCACATCCGAAAAAGTGGCTCCGACGGTAAAAAAGCTGACCGATATCTACAAGAGTATCGACCGCTACTCGCTGCGCGAGGATTACCACGACACATTACAGCTGATCAACGAGGCGGTCAGCCTCTTCAACCTCGGTTACCTGACGCTCAATGACCGTGCCATTGCCGAATGGCTCTATTCGAAGATCATTAAAAAGATCAACAGCATCGTCGAGAAGATCAAGCCGATTCCGGAGGAGCTGCAGAACTTTCAGCTCTCGATGCGGCAGACCTATTTCGCCAATTTTTCGCTGTTTCAGTCGATCCCCGATTCCTGGGCTATCGACCAGCTTTTTCCGATTATTCCGCTGCAGCGGCTCAATCACAAGCCGGACGTTATGGCTTCTATCGCCGATATCACCTGTGACTCGGATGGCGAGATCACCAGCTTTGTCGGTGAAAACGGACGTTCAAAATATCTGCCGCTGCATAAGATCCGTAAGGACGAGGATTACTATATCGGCTTTTTCCTGATCGGAGCCTATCAGGAGATTCTGGGCGACCTGCACAACCTGTTCGGCGATACTAATGCCGTGCATATCACCTTTAACAAAAAATCCGGCTACATGATCGACACGGTTATCAACGGAGACGCCACCTGGGAAACGCTCAAATACGTCCAGTACAAAGGACCGGAGATACTGAAGCGTGTCCGGGATAACCTCGAAAAAAGCGTCATGCTGAAGAATATTTCCATCGAAGAGAGCAGCCACTTTATCGAACTGCTCGACAGAACATTGCTTGGATATACCTATCTGGGGGAATAAAACTATGAGCAAAGTCTTAATCATCGGCGCCGGCGGCGTCGGCCAGGTTGTCACC
>Ga0194037_1002181_pt1 | contig 13324 bp, 11 predicted proteins | sample JunL306m_MetaG_FD_148653 | JGI IMG/M metagenome (GOLD analysis project Ga0194037, IMG submission 148653) | Anoxic zone freshwater microbial communities from boreal shield lake in IISD Experimental Lakes Area, Ontario, Canada - Jun2016-L304-6m | ecosystem: Environmental > Aquatic > Freshwater >...
CCATCATAAATAACCATCGCTTGACCAGTTGCAAGACCAAGTAGAGGTGCATCTAGCATCGCCACAAGCAAACCATTCTCAACAAAGTAGGTACAGGTAAGAGCTGCCCCATGGGCGCGAATTTGAACAAAACCAATGCGATGTTCATGATCAACTGCGGGTCCACACCACACTGGGCGCTCCCCTCGCATGATTGTGACCGCTAAATCTTCTCGCGCTCCAACTACAACCGTGTTTGTCACTGGCTCGATCTTTAAAACAAATCGAGGCGATCCATCAGGTGTCGGAATTGTTAGACCTAAACCTTTGCGTTGTCCGATTGTGTAGGTATATGCCCCTTTGTGCTCGCCAATCTTTGTTCCACTTTGATCAACGATTGGACCAACATCACTACCTAATCGATCTCGTAACCACCCGGCATTATCGCCAGATGGCACAAAACAAATATCGTGACTATCTGGTTTTTGTGCAACAGCTAAGCCACGCGACTCTGCCTCTTTGCGAATATCAACCTTTGTTGTATCTCCAAGAGGAAAAACTGCACCTTCAATTTGCTCAACGGTTAAGACCGATAAGACATAGGACTGATCTTTCGAATGATCAACTGCGCGATGAAGCGTCTTACCATTCTCGCCAATTTCAGTCCGCGCATAATGGCCGGTTACAACACCATCAAAACCCATTGCGCGAGCACGATCTAAGACTGCGGCAAACTTAATCTTTTCATTACAACGAAGACATGGATTAGGTGTGCGACCTGCAGCGTATTCAGCCAAGAAATCTTCAACTACACCGTCGTGAAACTCTTCGGCCATATCCCAAATGTAGAAAGGGATTCCAATGACATCGGCGGCACGACGAGCATCATGTGAATCTTCAATCGTGCAACATCCACGCGCACCTGACCGGTATTTCTGCGGATTGGCAGATAGCGCTAAGTGCACGCCAATGACATCATGGCCGGCCTCAACTGCGCGTGCAGCGGCAACGGCAGAGTCAACGCCGCCACTCATTGCTGCAATTAATTTCATGTGAGATTTGCCGCCCTTCCACGGGCAATTACATCGGGAAGCACTGACACTACAAAATCGCACTCACTCGACGTACTCGTGGCGCCAAAGGAAAAACGCAGCGAGGATTGAGCAGTTACTTCGTTGTGCCCCATGGCTAGCAAAACATGGCTGGCCTCGTGAACGCCCGCGCTACATGCCGAGCCCGTTGAACATGAGATGTGTTGACCATCCATAAGTAATAACAAAGTATCGCTCTGGGTTCCGTGAAAAGTGACGTTAACTATTCCGGGCAAACGCTCTGCACCAAGGGCGTTAATCACCGCATCGGGAATTAACGCCTGTACTGAAGAGATGAAGCGATCACGCAGCCCCGCCACTTCGCCAGCGTTGTAATACGAACTCGCAGCTGCCGTTGCAAAGGCAACGATGCTCGGAGCATTTAAAGTTCCGCTTCGAATCTCGCGCTCTTGCCCGCCACCATGCATTAGCGATGGAATCTCAACGCCGCGTTTTAATATCAGGGCACCGATTCCAAGGGGCCCACCAATCTTGTGGGCACTAAGAGACATGGCAGTAACACCTAATTGTGCAAAGGAGAGTGGTACTTTCTTAAAACTTTGAACAGCATCGGTATGTACTGGAATGTCACCGGCGATTGCAACCACTTCACTCACAGGTTGGATGGCGCCAGTTTCATTATTTGCGTGCATTACCGAGATGACTGCAATTTCATCTCCGCGAGTTTTAACTAGATTGCGTAAGAAAACTAAATCGATTACACCATCGGCGTAGACTGGGATTTCTATTACTTCTGCGCCCTCATGCGTTGCTAGCCAATGAGCTGGATCTAAAATCGCATGATGCTCAATGCTTGAAACTACGACAACTCTCTTTCCATTTTTGCGACCTGCCCAATACAAACCTTTCAACGCAATGTTATTTGCCTCAGTTCCGGATGCGGTAAAAATAACTTCGCTCGGAAGAGAGCCGATCTCTTTGGCAATTGCTTCGCGGGCATCTTCTAGAGTTTTGCGCGTTGCACGACCATGCGTGTGCAGACTTGAAGGATTGCCTAACTGTGCCAACTGCGCCGTCATCGCAAGAAGAGCGCTTTCAACCATCGGGGTTGTTGCCGCGTGGTCTACATAGATCGATGACATAGGACTAATCCTAGGACTTACGCGCGTTCACACCCTCCGTGGCCTTTGGTAGCACGGCAAAGAGGTCACCGACTACGCCAAAATCTGCGAGTTCAAAGATGGGAGCCTCTGGATCTTTGTTGATGACAACAATCGCTTTACTTGTCTGCATGCCGGCTCGATGTTGAATTGCACCTGAGATTCCACACGCAACATATAACTGAGGACTAACTGTCTTGCCAGTTTGGCCAACTTGGTGTGAGTGCGGATACCAACCAGCATCAGTTGCAGCGCGCGATGCACCAACGGCTGCGCCAAGTGAATCGGCAAAAGCTTCAACTGCCCCAAAATCTCCATTTGTCCCACGCCCGCCCGATACCACGATATTAGCTTCAGTTAATTCAGGACGACCGCCTTGCACTGGTGGCTCTGAGGAAGTGATGATCGCTTTCTTCGAACTCTCTGAAATTTCAAAACTCGCGGATTCAATTATTGGTGTGACGGACGTTGTATCCGCCTCAACCGTGTTGGGGCGAAGCGTGATTATCGGCGTTCCATGTGAAACTTTTGAGTGAACGGTAGTTGAGCCACCAAAAATAACTTGAGTGGCGGTTGCATCTGCACTTACATCAACGGCATCGGTAATAATTCCGGAATTAGTTTTCACGGCCACTCGTGCGGCAACCTCTTTACCAAATGCATGGGAGGCAATTAAAAGAGCCTTTGGAGTTCTTGTTGCAATAATTTGGGCAAGGACATCGGCAGCTGCTGAAACACCATGAGCAAGAAAACTATCGGATTCGATCACAAGTACTTTGGTAATTGGTCCGTGCGTTAGCGCCGATGCATAACTAGCACCAAGACCAGTTGGGGCAAGTACGACTGCAGTTACTTCGCCCATCCGCGAAGCTGCGGTGGCCAGTTCTGCCGTAGTTTTACTTACTTTAGCGCCGATAAAATCGGCCAGAATTAAAGCACTACTCATATCAATTTCTTCTCTGCCAAATATGCGACAAGTTGGTCGCCGCCAGTTCCGTCATCAGTGACAACGATTCCAACTGCGCGGGCAGGGCGTAGAGATGAATCAATAACTACTGACCACGAACTCTCAATGCTTATGCCCAAACTCGAAAGATCGATAGTTTCAATGCTCTTTTTCTTTGCCGCCATGATTCCCTTAAAGGATGGATATCGCGGTTCATTAATTTTTTCGACTACTGACACAACGGCTGGAAACTCGGCGGACATCGCATCCACTCCAGATTCAGTAACGCGTGAGATAGAGACTTTTTTGGCGTCTGGATCAACGGTGACCGATGCGGCGAAAGTAAGTTGGGCGCAACCAAGACGCTCAGCAATCATCGCCGGCACTACGCTCATGCGCGCATCGGTTGATTCAGTTCCACAGATAACTAGATCAAATTCGCCCTTAGATATTACCTCCGCTAAAACCTTAGACGTTGCGAGCGCATCTGCTCCAACAAGGGCCGAGTCGGTAATCAAAATTCCATCGTTTGCACCCATTGAAAGCGCTTTTCGAAGCGATTCCAATGCGCGCTCGGGACCCATGGAAATAACCGTGACGCTGTTCGGCCCACCTTCATCATTGCCACCATGTGCCTCAACGATTCGTAACGCCTCTTCAATTGCATATTCATCTAAATCATTTAAAACGGCATCAACGTTGACGCGATCTAAGAACCCATTGACCATCTTCTTCTCAGCCCATGAATCTGGCACCTGTTTGATGCAGACGGCAATTTTCATATTGCATATGTTACTAATGAGTAACCATTAACTCCATCTCAGGGAGATGATTTCATCTCTGATTTGCCAACACGTAACCTCAACGTGGGCTTTAGGGTTTCTCCATCATCCACATTTACCCCATGGTGCTTCGGATCGCCCTTGTGACTGAATCCTTTCTGCCACAAGTAAATGGGGTGACAAACTCAGTCCTTCGTATCCTTGAGGGTTTCGCCCGTGATGGACATCAAGCGCTTGTGATTGCGCCAGAGAGTGCCGACGGTCCACGAGAGTATGCCGGCTTTCGAGTTAAACGTGTCCCGAGTCTTGCAATGAAGGGATTGGTTCCAGTTGGCTTTCCACAACGTGCTCTCGATCCGCTCATAGATGGGTTTGCACCCGATGTTATCCATTTAGCATCACCGATTTTTCTCGGACACTACGTTACCAAAATAGCTATGCGCCTAGAGATTCCTACCTTGTCGGTTTACCAGACTGATGTCGCTGGCTTTGCCAGACATTACGGCATGAGCATTGCACATGGTGGATTAAAAAAGTGGGTGGCAAGAATTCACTCTCAAACTAATCGAACACTCGCACCTTCGAAATGGTCCTGCTTAGATTTAGAGAAATCGGGTGTACCTAATGTCCGCTTATGGCAACGCGGAGTCGATAGCGTAAAGTTTACTCCAGCGAAACGGGATGAACTATTAAGAAGTCAACTCCTTGGTAATCGCAGTGATAGAAAAATTATTGGCTATGTCGGACGTCTAGCAAATGAAAAACGTATAGAAGATTTATTGGTCTTAGATCAACGCGATGATATCCAATTAGTTATTATTGGTGAGGGCCCAGCTCGCACAAAGCTAGAGCGCATTTTAAATAATGCTCGCTTTGTTGGATATCAAAGTGGTGAAGATCTCGCACGTTACTACGCCTCCTTGGATATCTTTGTGCATACTGGCAAGCATGAAACTTTCTGCCAATCGATTCAAGAGGCGCTTGCTTCTGGTGTTCCGGTAATTGCGCCCAACTCAGGTGGTCCAACAGATTTAGTTAAGGATGGATTGACTGGCTACTTAATTGATACGGCAAATAGCCAAAATTTGAGTAGCAGTGTCAGCATGATTTTTTCAAACCCGGATGCAGCAATGATGGCAATCAGAGCCCGTGAATCTGTTATCGAGCGCACGTGGCCAGTTGTGCATAAGCAACTTATTAATCACTATTACGAAATTCTCGAAACTTCAGCGTTGCGGGCAGAAAGTGTGAGGGTGGCATGAAAATACTTCATATCGCTAACTTTTACGGCCCGAAGTCAGGTGGAATTCGCACGACTTTGCACGAACTTGGGGCTGGCTACATCTCTAAGGGACATGAATTTACTTATATTGTGCCAGGCAATGGGCTCTACTGCGAAGAGACCCCGGATGGACGCAAGATAACTGTTCCATCATTTATTCTTCCATTTAGTGGCGGTTATCGAATCATCCGAAACAATAGCTATATCAAGAAACTTATCACCACTTTGGCTCCAGATGTCTTAGAGGTTTCAGATCGTTTTACTCTCACAAGAATTGGTGAATGGGCCGGCAAGCGAAAAATCAAGACGGTCGTATTCAGCCACGAGACTTTGGTGGGTTTGGCAGAGCACTATTTTGCATTCCCGATTACACCGTTAATTGATTGGCATAATCGTCGCCTGGCGAAGCGATTTAATTACGTTATTGCTACAACGAGCTTTGCCGCTCGTGAGTTTGAGAGACTTAAGATAGAAAATCTGGTTCGCGTACCTCTTGGTGTTGATCTAGAGAAATTTTCTCCGGCGCGTCGTGATAAAGAGTTAAGGGCTCACTTACTTCAAGGCAGTGAAATCTTGCTTGTACACTGCGGCCGCATGTCACGCGAGAAACATCCTGCTCGCTCACTTGAAACTCTTAACCTTCTCATCGCAAGGGGAGTCAACGCACGACTTATATATATTGGTATCGGGCCACTTTTTAAGAAACTTCGTGAAGATGCTAAAGGTTTGCCCGTTACTTTTCTTGGTTACATCGCCGATCGAGATCGCTTGGCAGATATTCTCGCTTCTGCAGATATCTCATTGGCTCCAGGCCCTATCGAGACTTTTTGCTTAGCTGCCCTTGAATCACTTGCTTCGGGGACCCCAGTCGTTGCATCAAGTACTAGCGCCGTTGGAGAGTTCTTACTTCTAGATGGTGAAACGCCGGTTGGCGCAATCGCAAAGAACAATCCGAAATCCTTTGCCGACTCAATTCAAGAAGTTATTGCAATGAGAAAGACTGATCATGGACTCTCCGCCACATGCCAGCACCAAGCAGAGAACTTTCCTTGGAGTTCAACGGTTTCCTTGATGCTGACTTTGCATGGCGAATTGCCTAAAAAGTCTTCGCGGCTAACAAGAGCGGCATAAATGAACCCTGTTGCCACATTTGTAATTCTCGGTGATAGTGCAGCTGCCGGTACAGGTGATGCCGACAGAAACGGGACCCTGCGGGGTTGGAGTTATTACTTGGCAAATCACTTTAATCAGCCACTTATTTATGCCAATCTGTCGCGTCCAGGTGCGCAATCAACAGAAGTCTTAGTCGATCAACTCCCAAAGGCGTTAATTCTTGAACCTACGCTTACCGCAGTCATTGTGGGTGGAAATGATGCATTACGAAATGGCTTTAGCCCTGATGTCTTGCGTAATAATCTACGTCAAACTTTGAGGGCTTTGCGTGAGAGTGGGTCAGAAATTGTGCTCTTGCAACTTCATGAGCCAACAAAGATTGCACCTTTGCCAAAAACTTTGGGAACTGTTCTCAATCGGCGAATAGATTCTGTCAATAACGTGGTTCGTGCGGTTGGTGCCGAGTTTGGTGCACATATTTTAGCTGTACGCGATATTCCAGATATCTATGACAGAAAACGCTGGCACGTTGATCGGATGCATCCATCAAAGCATGGCCACCAGATTCTGGCGCAGAATTTTCAGGAGCTGCTCTCGCCCCATTGGGATATCAATCCCGTCACTATCGATCCTGTTGCCGAGCGTGGAAGGAGTGATTCATTGCTATGGATGATAAGACATGCCACTCCTTGGTTCCTCAAGCGAAGCGTCGATCTCTTACCAGCAGCGTTTCTCCTGGTTATGGGTGAATATTTTAAGATTCTGACTGGGCGTGATCGAAGCGCACGGGCGGTGTTGTATTTCCCTGAGTTTGTAAATCAACGTGAAGCTGGAATTCCCCAGGTCCAAGAGGAGCGAGTCTCGTAATTGGCAATTAATTGATAAGGCAGGGCAGAATTGCCCCGTGCTACCTGCAGATCCCCGAACCCTTGGCGCCACCGTCACTGACGGCGGAACTAACTTTGCCATCTGGTCAAATGCCGCTGATGCAGTTGAGTTATGCCTATTTAATGAGGTTAACGGGGCTGTAGTTGAAACGCGCTTTGCAATGTCCCATCGAAATGGACCGATTTGGCATGGCTATTTAGCTGGAGTTCGAGCTGGCCAGCGTTATGGCTATCGCATATATGGGCCTTGGGCTCCCGAGAATGGCGTCCGATTTAACCCTGAAAAGCTTTTAATCGACCCTTACACGCATCAATTAAGCGGGGCCATCTCTTACGTTCCAGAGATTTTCGGGCACGTTGCCAACGATGCAACGGGAGCCGGTGATCTCTCAGTTCGCGATGATCGAGACAGCGCCGGTTTTGTTCCGTACTCGGTTGTTACCGATCATAGAGTGCGCGAAATTGTGCGCCCACTCGTACCATGGGCGAAAATAATTATCTATGAAGCTCATGTGAAGGGATTAACGGCCAAGAACCTCGATATTCCTGAGAATGAACGTGGAACTTATAAAGGCTTAGGACATCCAAGCACGATTGCACATTTAAAATCCTTGGGGGTTACCGCCCTTGAACTCTTGCCAATTGCAGCTTCAATTACGGAACCGGCAATACATAAGCGTGGGCGAAAAAATCACTGGGGTTACAACTCTTTAGCTTTTAGCGCGCCCGAGAGTTCTTATGCCGCAACAGATGATCCGATCAGCGAACTGCAGTGGGCAATAGATCAATTACATAATGCGGGCATTGAAGTCATTTTAGATGTTGTCTACAACCATACTGCCGAAGGTGGCGTTGGCGGTCCTACTCTTTCGTATAAAGGGATCGATAATAAGTCTTACTATCGACATGACAATCAAGGTAACTATGTTGATGTAACTGGGTGTGGAAATACTTTCGCGGCCAGTAACCCGCACTCCGTTCGGCAGATAATAGATTCTCTTCGTTGGTGGATAGAAGTTGTGGGTGTAGATGGTTTCCGTTTTGATTTGGCGACCGCCCTTTATACGAGTCAAAGCGCCTTTAACTCCTCATTAATGACGGCGATTGAATCTGATTCAGTCTTGCGAAACTTTAAAATGATTGCAGAGCCATGGGATGTAACGCGCTACTCGCTCGGGGATTTTCCGCATCCTTGGCGAGAGTGGAACGATGTTTATCGTGACTCTGTACGTCAATTCTGGTTAGGCGATTTAGCTCGTGGTTTTGGTGAAGGTGTTTCAGATATTGCCAATAGCATCAGCGGATCAAGTTCAATTTTTTACTATCGTGGACCAACTTCCTCAATCAACTTCATCGCCGCCCATGATGGTTTCACTCTTCACGATATGGTGGCATATAACGAAAAACACAACGCGGCTAATATGGAAGACAACGCCGATGGCAGTGATTCAAATAGCTCATGGAATGTCGGTGTCGAGGGTGAAACCGCCGACGCATCGATACAAGAAATTCGTCGCCAAATTCAAAAGTCCATGCTGGTAACGCTCATGCTCTCATCAGGGGTTCCAATGTTGAATATGGGCGATGAAGTAAGCCGTTCACAAAATGGTTCCAACAATGCTTACTCGCTGCCGATTGAATTTAATCAGGAGAGTGCGGCAACATTTAATGGTGGCTGGGCTCTTCCATGGAAGTTAGATGCAGGGGCGAGCGATATCTTGGCAACTGTGCAGACCTTGGCACAAATTCGTGAAAGATATCTAGTCGATGTTACATCCGAGTTTTTTACTGGCATTGTTGACCAAGGAACGAAACGAAAAGATATCGCCTGGTTCTCACTAGGCGGGCGCGAAATGAGCGATACCCATTGGGCCGATGAAGAAAAGCGGAGCATCACTGTCTTCGTTGAGGCCGACCCAGCTCGCGGACTTTTGTTACTCATGAACTCGTCTACTAGTGAAACTGTTTTCACACTTCCGGATCAACAGTGGGGAGAAACCTTTAGGTGTCTCTTAGATGCAAGTAAAGATATTGCAACATATGAACCCGTCATCGCAGCACCTGGTGCGAAAATAAATGTGCCGGCCCATAGTGCGCAAGTTTGGCTCGTCTCGCGTACTAGGTAGTACGTGCGATTCACGAGTAGCATTTAGAAATCATGTTAGCCATCATCGCTCCCGGCCAAGGCGCTCAAACTCCGGGAATGCTAAATTCTTGGATCGCAGATTCAGCCTCGAAGAATTTATTAACTTCATGGTCGGATGCAATTAATTTAGATCTCATTCGTCTTGGAACAACTGCAGATGCCGAGGAGATTAAAGACACGGCAAATGCCCAGCCACTTATCGTTGCAACTTCCCTTGTAGCCGCGCACGCACTTGGTTTAAGAAAAGTTGCGCTTACATCTGGTCACTCAGTTGGTGAACTTGCGGCAGCTGCAATTTGTGGTGCAATAAGTGAATTAGATGCGCTTCGGTTTGTACGTGCACGCGGAGTTGAAATGGCAAAGGCCGCGGCTCTTTCCCCGGCTGGAATGTCGGCCGTACTGGGTGGGGATCGCGCGCAAGTTCTTGGCGCAATTGCGGCATTAAATTTAGTTGCTGCCAACGATAATGGCGCCGGGCAAATCGTTGCCGCTGGAGATTTAACCGCTTTAGCCGCGTTAAGTGCGAATCCGCCGACTGGTGCGCGCATTCGCGCGTTGGCCGTTGCTGGCGCTTTCCACACAACTTTCATGTCACCTGCCGTTCAACCGCTCAAAGATCTAGCTGCCACCATCTCTTCCCAACCACCATCAATGCCCTTCATCTCAAATAGCGATGGCGAAGCAGTCAATGATGGACATGAGGTTCTGGCTAGAATCGTTAATCAGATTGCCAATCCAGTGCGCTGGGATTTATGCATGGCGCGTTTAGAAAGCATGGGTGTTACGGGTGTCATTGAATTACCACCGGCCGGAACTCTGGTTGGCTTGCTCAAGCGCGTAGCACCCCAGATCGAAAGCTTTGCCTTAAAGAGCGCTGATGATTTAGTAGCAGCGCGCGAATTCGCAGAAAGGCACGCATGAGCATAAAACTTCCCGCCATGGGTAATAGCCAAATTCTCTCTGTCGGTTCATACCGGCCTAAGCGGCTCGTTCCTAATAGCGAAATTGTCGACCTCATCGATTCAAATGATGAGTGGATCCAACAACGTACCGGAATTAAGAGTCGCCGTTTTGCTGGACCCGATGAAACTATCATTACTATGGCGCAAGCTGCCTGTGAAAGCGCACTGCTTCGTGCAAAATTAACAATAGCCGATATCGACACGTTGATTTTGGCAACTATCACTTATCCAGTTCAAGCCCCAAGTGCGGCCACGGATTTAGTCAGAGTCTTAGGTAATCCAAAGACGGCCGCTTTTGATATTAGCGCGGCCTGTGCTGGTTTTTGTTATGGCGTTGCAATGGCCAGTGATTTAGTTCGAGCTGGAACATCTAAAAATGTTTTAGTCGTTGGCGTTGAAAAGATTTCAGACTTTCTCGACATGAGTGATCGTGGAACGGCATTTATTTTTGGCGATGGCGCTGGCGCAGTTGTGATTGGACAAAGTGTCGAACCTAAAATCGGTCCTGCTGTATGGGGTTCAGATGCCGAATCGCGCGATGCGATTTTGCTAAGTCCGGCTTACACAGTATTTAGAAACTCACCCGATAAAGGCGTGGCCGAACTTGGTTGGCCAAATATTTCCCAGCAAGGTCAGGCCGTCTACCGCTGGGCTGTGTTTACTGTTGGCAAAGTTGGAATCAAAGCGCTTGCAGCTGCAGGTATTACTCCCGATGAACTTGGTGCATTTATTCCACACCAAGCAAATATGCGAATAATTGAATCAATGGTCAAAGAGATGAAACTGCCAAGTAGTGTTGTGATTGCAGATGATATTCGTGTCAATGGAAATACTTCCGCGGCCTCAATTCCGCTGGCCATGGATGTACTTCTTGAACAACATCCCGAACTTCACGGCCAACTGGCTCTTTTGATCGGTTATGGCGCAGGCCTTGTATATGCCGCTCAAGTTGTGCAATTGCCGCCTAAATCTTGAGATTTACGCCACTTAGACCCCTCAATACTCGTAAGTAAGTCGTTTTTCATAGAGAATAACGCTCTATTGATTACAGTTATGAACTCGCTAACGGATGGAATAAATAAAATGGCACTTGCACAAGCTGACGTACTTGCAGGACTAAAAGAGATCGTCGAAGAAGTAGCTGGTATTCCTGCTGCATCAATCGAGATGGATAAGAACTTCACTGAAGATTTAGAAGTTGACTCACTGAGCATGGTTGAAGTTGTCGTTGCCGCAGAAGAGCGCTTCGGAATTAAAATTCCTGACGAGGCAGTTACTGATCTCATCACCGTAGGCGATGCCGTTAACTTCATCGTCAACGCAGCTAAGTAGTACGTAGAAAACTTTTTATCATGTCAGCTCGTCGCGTAGTCGTCACCGGACTTGGTGCGACTACGCCTCTAGGCGGTGACGTAACAACCACATGGCCCGCGCTTTTAGCTGGCACCAGTGGCGTCCGATTATTAACTGAGGATTGGGCGCAAACACTTCCTGTTCATTTTGCGGCCCGTGTTGCAGTAGAGCCAAGTGAGCAGATGGAGCGCGTAGAGATGCGTCGCTTGGATAGATCTGAGCAGTTTGCCGTTATCGCATCGCGCGAAGCCTGGAAAGATGCAGGCTCTCCTGATATTGATAAAGAGCGCTTAGGCGTTGTCATTGCATCTGGCATTGGTGGCGTTACAACAATGCTCGACCAATACGACATTTTGCGCGAAAAAGGCGCACGTCTTGTAAGTCCACACACAGTTCCGATGTTGATGCCTAATGGTCCTGCGGCAAATGTTGGTCTCGAGCTACAAGCTAAAGCCGGAGTCCATACTCCGGTGAGTGCTTGCGCATCAGGGGCCGAAGCTATTGGTTATGCCTTAGACATGATCCGAAATAATCGCGCCGACATTGTTGTTAGCGGTGGCGTCGAAGCGGCGATCCATGCGATGCCGATGTCTGGATTTGCTGCGATGAAAGCCCTATCGACTAGAAATGATGATCCCGCCCGCGCATCCCGACCATATGATTTAAATCGTGATGGCTTTGTTTTAGGGGAAGGCGGCGGAATCCTAGTTCTCGAAGAGTACGAGCATGCACGTGCGCGCGGAGCCAAGATTTACTGCGAAGTATCGGGCCAAGGATTAACCTCCGATGGCTATCACATTGCCGCTCCCGACCCTGATGGTTCTGGTGTCCAGCGTGCGATCAAATTTGCACTACGCGATGCGGGCTTAACAACTAAAGACATCGTGCATTTAAATGCCCACGCCACATCAACGCCTGCAGGCGATGTCGCCGAAGCAAATGCGTTGCGCAAAGCCCTTGGCGCTGATGCAGATCACGTTGCCGTCTCTGCTACTAAGTCCATGACAGGTCACTTACTCGGTGGAGCCGGCGCGATTGAATCAGTATTTATTGTTAAGAGCTTGCAAGATCGGTTAGCTCCCCCAACAATTAATATCGATGATTTAGATCCAGCGGTCACGGTCGATGTAGTTCGCGACAAACCACGTGCGTTACCTCAAGGCGATATAGCCGCCCTTAATGACTCCTTTGGCTTTGGTGGCCACAACGTTGTATTGGTTTTTAAGAGCATATAAATGCCAACGACTACAGACAACTCGCGCGATCCAGAGGCGCGTATTGCGCGCCTAGTCGATGATGGAAAGTTTGACTTTCTAATTCCGCGCACCGATTGCGGAGTGATTGTAGTTACGGGTTTAGTAAAGGGAAATAAAGTTGTAATTTTCGCATCCGATGCAACAATAAAAAGTGGCGCACTCGGAGTCGATGGCTCAAAAGTAATTGTTACGGCATACAAAGCAGCAATGGGCGCACAAGTTCCGGTCATTGGAATTTGGCACTCTGGCGGCGCGCGTTTGAGTGATGGTGTTGCATCTCTTGATGCTTTCGGTGAAGTTTTTCAATCAATGATTTCTGCAAGTGGGCGAATTCCTCAACTCTCATTAGTGCTGGGACCAACTGCAGGTGGTGGCGCTTATGGACCAGCGCTGACCGATATTGTCG
>Ga0194037_1002183_pt1 | contig 13315 bp, 9 predicted proteins | sample JunL306m_MetaG_FD_148653 | JGI IMG/M metagenome (GOLD analysis project Ga0194037, IMG submission 148653) | Anoxic zone freshwater microbial communities from boreal shield lake in IISD Experimental Lakes Area, Ontario, Canada - Jun2016-L304-6m | ecosystem: Environmental > Aquatic > Freshwater >...
CATTGTACTTGTCGGTTGCCCTGTCGCCGAAAATAATCTTCATTGGTTCAACCACTGTGCCGCCACCTGGTTTTACAATGGTTTTTCCGGCAACCAGCAGTCCTTTATCGATATTGTGATGGAGAATGTGTCCTGTACGTGCAATGTATTCACGGCATAGGCTTATGCATACTGCTTCCATTACCGAGTCGCATATGGTATCAGGATGACCTGTTCCTTTCCGCTCAATCAATTCGATTGGCTGCATGTCGCAAGGCATTGTGCCTGCTTCGTCGACGACGATGTTTCTTGCCATGTTCATAAGCTTTCCCCTTGGATGATTATTCGGGGATGAAAACAAATGTAACTACACCGTTACAACAGCTCATGTAAAAAAATAGCCTTTGCGACTATTTACTATTCTGAGTTGTGTTGTCCTTCAGAACATCTGTATAATATTTCTCTATTTCTTTTGATAAAACATCACTGTACTGACTATACTTTTCTTTATCTGCCAATTGCTTATCGTCGTTGCGGCCTTCTAACGCCTTATTCAGTCTTTCGATAGTTTCCTCATAGCTTTTTTTAAGGGCAATCAATGCATCCAATCTCGAATAATGATTGGTATCTTTAGCTGCTTTAGCAGAGTCCTCAGCTGCCCAGGATGACCTCTCTGCTGAAGTGGACGACTTTTCTGCTGCATTGGCCGATCTACGACTAGAGCGCCTATAAGTTGTTGATATCCCTAACGCTAAAACAGAGACAATAATTGGCGCTGTTGCCGTCCAGTCGATATCATCTATTGATTTAATCCGTAAGAGATTTTTTGCAGTGCTTTTTATTTCCCTTACACTTTTTTTAGCTATGGATAATACTTGTGATCCTATATCTTTGGCTGGATCAGTTTGCACCACAGCCCCTGTAGCTGAACTGCTTATCACGGATAAAGCCATCACCGCTGCGATAAAAACAATCTTGAGTTTCATGGTTTCTTCGTTTTAGTTGATAAGCTTGAAGTATTATACGAAATAAAGGTAAAAATACTGGGGCTATTTCTATTGTTTAACCCCTTTTCTCCATGGTTTTTGGTGGTTGTGAGTATCCGGATCTTTCGGCTTGAATTTTCCGCACCAGGCTCTATGATCGACCTCAGGCCAACGACCTTTATTAAACAGATCTCTAAATTCCTCGTCATGTTTTTCTGGCAACTGGATCGGAATTAAGGCTGGGGGGTTCATGCGACATTGGCCCATTTCGTTATTGTATTCCGCAAAGGGTAAAAAGAACTCGCAGTTTTCACATAATATTTCCATTGAAGTTTGATTTAATTGATGTCGTAGCCTCTTGACTTGCTGTAATCTTAATCAACTTTACGAATTTTACTTGGGATGGCAAAAGGGATGTGACTTAGAGCTTTCGATGGTCATGTCAAGTTTGGATGGTTTGCTATTGTTACCTTTTAATGCGTTTTTTTCTTTACCTTTTAAAGTGTGTTTGAACACCATTATGTGGTTGGTGATTTTTGCCTGTCGATAATAAGACGCAATGTTACTCTCTTGGTTAACAAAATCGAAATGTATCATGAAAAGACATCTTTCCATTCTTGGTGCAGTCATTTCTTTTGGGATGCTGGCGGTTCCAACATATGCTGCTGATAATGTCAGTCTCATTTACATCGGGCCCCATGCTGCTGATACGATTACTCCCTATTACATAAGGGGGAACATTGGAGCATCTATGTTCAATGATATAACACCAAAAAACCCAGTTACACAAACTCAACAAGGGACCGTGAAGGCAAAGGGTGGTTCTGCTTTTCAGATTGCTTTTGGCCGGAACTTTGATGGGTACAGATTTGATTTGGAAGCTGGTCGCCAGAGCACTACAACTGACCAGATTGGAACGGTCGAAGTTCTCTCGATTTTGGTAAATGGTTACTATGATTTACCTATTGAAGAGGTACCCCTTTATCTTACTGCGGGAATAGGATCTGCCGGTGTCACTGTGACAAATTATGTAAGTAGTTCTGTACTGGGTTATCAGTTTGGTGCTGGTGTTGTTATTCCGTTGAGTGATGTAATGGCGATTGATGCTCGATACCGCTATTTTGGTACCGGTAAAGTTAGTTATACTGATAATAGCAGTGAAGTTAAAATAGCAGGCAGTAGTTTTCTGATCGGTTTGAAAATCGGGATGAAATAAATTGAAACACGCTTGTTTCTAAAGACGCTTAGCGACTTCTCTAAAATTATGACAATTCGTACCAATACCTTACCGCGTTTGGGATAACTCCTTTCTTCGCCAGTTTACGTGTAAGTTCCGGTGACCCACCTGGAGTTGCAGGAACTTCCGTAGCCCCTGCTATTAATTATTAAAATACGTCAACTATGAAAATTGGTATTATATGTCATCCGACTTATGGAGGTAGCGGAGCTGTTGCTACTGAACTGGGTAAGGCTTTGGCAGCTAAGGGCCATGCAGTTCATTTTTTCAGCCAGTCGGTTCCGTTCAGGCTTGGTACCTTTTCAAGGAATATTTTTTACCATGAGGTTGAATTAAAGCATTACCCCCTTTTTGAGTGTTCATTCTATTCTCTGGTCCTTGCTTCGAAAATAGCTGAGGTTGCCTATTATGAAAAGCTGGATGTGGTTCATGCTCATTATGCTATTCCTCATGCTTTGAGTGCCATGCTTGCTCGACAGATGCTTGAGGATAAGTGTTCGGATACAAAGTGTTTTAAGCTGGCGACGACGCTGCATGGGACGGATATTACGGTTGTTGGTGCTGACAGGGGAATGGCGGATGTGGTGCGGTTGGCCATCAACAAGTCTGATGGGGTTACCTCTGTTTCTGAGTACCTGAAGGATGAGACTGTCAGGATGTTCAGTCCGAAAAAGAAGATTACGGTGATTTCAAATTTTGTCGATACCTCTTTTTTTGTTCGCTCTCCGAAGCAGGAAATCCGAGAACAGCTCGGTATAAAGGACGAGAAAATAGTTATTCACATCTCTAATTTCAGGCCGGTTAAGTGTATTGGTGATATTGTCAGGATTTTTTACGGATTAAGCCAGCGTATTGATGCAACTCTGCTTCTTGTCGGTGACGGTCCGGAGCGTAGTGAAGCAGAAATTCTTGTTCGTGAGCTTGGGATCACTGATCGGGTTCGGTTCCTTGGCAAGCTTGACGATATAGTTCCACTGCTTTCTATATCCGATATTATGCTGATGCCGAGTAATGTGGAATCATTCGGTCTGGCAGCGCTTGAGGCCATGGCATGCGGAGTGCCGGTTGTGGCTACCTTGGCGGGAGGGTTTCCTGAATTCATTGTTCCGGGTATTCATGGCTACCTTCTTGCGCCGGGAGATATTGAGGGGATGACTGAGAAGGCGGTTCTTCTGCTTTCAGACAAAAGACACTGGGCTGAATGTTCCGAGGCTTGTGTTCTTCAGGCGAAGCAGTATGAAACCGCTTCGCTTGTTGAACAGTATGAAGCTTATTATAGAGGGCTTCTTGAAGAGGGGTGACGGGATTCGATTCTCTTTTTCAGTAGCGCTTAGTCGAAAGAAGCACAGTACGGTATTTTTCAAGGTTTTCGAGAACCTCTCCAGTCCCTCTGGCTACTGCAGTCAGCGGGTCGTCGCTGATGTGCACGGCAAGCTTAGTTTCTTCGTTGATTTTTTTGTCAAGCCCTTTGATAAGTGCTCCGCCTCCTGCAAGAAACAGGCCTCGGTCGAGAACGTCTGCTGATAGTTCAGGTTTAGTGACTTCAAGACTTTTTTTAATCGAGGTAATGATCTGACTGATAGGGGTGGCAATGGCTTCTCTTATTGTAGCTGAGTTTACCTCCCGTTCTTCGGGCAGTGCTGTCACAAGGTTTCGGCCTCTGACCATCATGGTCAATTCTTTTTCGAGTTTGTAGGCTGAGGCGATTTTTATTTTTACATCTTCAGCAGTGCGTTCCCCGATTGCCAGGTTGTATGCTTTACGGAAGTGACGGATAATAGCGTTGGTAATGTCTGTGCCAGCAACACGCAATGATTCGCCTGATGCGATGCCGCCCATTGAAATAACTGCAATTTCCGTGGTGCCGCCGCCGATATCGACAATCATATTGCCCATAGGTTCTTTAACGTCCAGTCCGATACCAATTGCTGCCGCCATTGGTTCTGTTACCAAGTATACTTCTCTGGCGCCGACATGTTCAGCAGAGTCTCGAACAGCTCGTTTTTCAACCTCGGTAATACCTGAAGGAATTCCGATTACCATTCGGCGGATACCGAATGAAAATTGAGTTTTTGTTTTATTGATTAATCCTTTTATAAGTTCTTCCGTTGCTTCATAGTCGGCAATGACACCACTTGCAAGTGGACGAATCGTTACGATGCCTGGGTGGGTTTTTTCGTGCATGAGCAGTGCGTCCCGCCCTATGGCTACAATTTTTCCTGTATTGCGTTCGCGGGCGACAATGGAGGGCTCATTTAAGACAACTCCCTGGCCCCGGATAAAAATCAACGTATTTGCTGTTCCGAGATCAATGGCAATGTCTCTGAACAGATTGCTGAAAAAGCTCATGTTATCATGGTTCGAGGTGTACATCATAGTGGCTTGGAAAGGCGCTGATTCAGGCTATATTCCAAGGTTTCAACTGAACTTCAAATTTACTTAAAGGAACTTTTTTTTCAAATGAAAAGTGTGCTTTTGAGGCATCTTTTTTCAATGATGTCACATAGAGTTTCCTTTCGGTGTAAGGTTTTTCGATAAATACCCTTATTGAGTTACATTATTTAAAATTGAATTTACGAAGCCAGATAACCACAAAAGACTACAACGTGCTGCCCCTTTACCGTTTTGCTGAAGAACGTTCAGCCTTAAAAGAGCAACTGAACCGAAGCGTTACGTTTGATGCGTCGGTTCAGTCTACAGTTGAAGAGATTCTTAAGAGTGTACGCCAGAATGGAAACAGTGCTTTGCTGGACTATACGGAGAAGTTTCAGGGGGTCCGTTTGACGGATATGCTGGTTTCTGCTGATGAAATACAGGATGCTTATAAACGTGCGGATAAGGTTTTTCTTGATGTGCTGGAAGAGGCTTACCGCAATATTATCTGTTTTCATCAGCATGAAGTGGAGAAAAGTTTTTTTTATGAAGCTGAGGGAGGAGTGATCCTTGGACAGCGGGTAACTCCGATGGAAAAAGCTCTGCTTTATGTGCCGGGAGGAAAGGCGTCATATCCTTCATCACTTCTTATGAACGCTGCGCCTGCAAAAGTTGCCGGGGTAAAGCATATTTTTATGACTACGCCCTGTGACGCCACGGGAGTGGTACATCCCAATATTCTTGCAGCAGCAGCGGTAGCTGGTATTGATTATATTTATAAGCTTGGAGGCGCTCAGGCTATAGCGGCTTTTGCCTATGGGACTGAAACTATTCCCAAGGTTGATATTATTACCGGTCCGGGTAACAAATACGTTGCCTTGGCAAAAAAACAGGTGTTTGGCCACGTCTCTATCGACAGCATCGCCGGACCTTCTGAGGTTGTTATTATTGCGGATAAGTCGGCCAACCCTGAATTTATCGTGCTTGACATGTTTGCACAGGCTGAACATGATCCTGATGCTTCGGCTGTTCTAATCACGACATCTCTGTCGCTGGCTAATGCAGTAAGGGAGTGCGCCGAAGCTCGTCTTCCGGGCATGCTTCGCGGGGAAATTATAGCTGCTTCGCTCAAGCATAACGGAGCTGTTGTGCTTGTCGAGACGCTTGAAGAGGCTTGCGAGGTTTCAGACATGATAGCGCCTGAGCATCTGGAACTGCATGTTGAACATCCGTGGGATACTCTTCCGGGAATTCATCATGCAGGAGCTATTTTCATGGGGGGGTATTCCTGCGAAACGGTTGGGGATTATTTTGCTGGACCAAACCATACGTTGCCAACTAATGGAACTGCAAGATTTTTCTCACCTCTCTCGGTTCGTGACTTCATAAAACATACTTCGATTATTTCCTATTCAAAACAGCAATTGCTCAAGAGTGGAGAGAAAATTGCTGCTTTTGCTGATTATGAAGGACTCCAGGCTCATGCAGAAGCTGTCCGGGCAAGATTGAGAGCATTATGAACGTCGGTGACTTTGATTACGAACTGCCTGAAGACCAGATTGCCAAATATCCTCCTCTGGAGCGTGGTTCTACGCGCCTTTTGGTGCTTGACAGTCACACCGGAGCTGTGGAGCACGCAAAATATGCTGATCTGGATGCGTTTTTGAAGGCAGGGGATCTTCTTGTGCTAAATAACACCAGAGTCGTTCGGGCAAGATTGTTTGCCTCCAAAAAAACCGGAGGAAGGCTGGAGTTAATGCTTCTGGAAAAGCATCAGGATGAGCAAAGTCTGGTTCTTTACAGGGGAAAGTTAAAACAAGACGACGCGATCATTGCGCACGATCAGGAACTGCGTGTTGAGGAAATAGTTGATCAGGGAATCGCCCGTATTTCAGTTTGCGGTGGGGGATCCCTTCGTGATCTTTTTGAGCATTTCGGGGGGGTGCCCATTCCTCCGTATCTTAAACGGGAAGCTGAAGAAATTGATCGGGAACGATACCAGACAGTATTTGCTGAACATCCCGGATCAGTAGCTGCTCCCACGGCTTCTTTGAATATGACGCCGGAATTGTTTGAAAAGATGAGTCGCAGAGGGGTAGATGTAGTGACCTTGGCGCTCCATGTTGGTCTCGGTACATTTCTTCCGATCAGGGTGGATACGTTTGAAGAGCATGTCATGCATCGTGAGTTTTATTCGATTCCGTCGCAGACAGTCGACAAGATTCGCAAAGTAAAGGCTTCTGGTGGCAGGGTTGTTGCCGTCGGGACTACGGTAACCCGGGCCCTCGAACATGCCGGTGAGCGTATCATGAGTGATTCTGGCAATGAGGACTGCGAACCGATTACCGGTGAAGCTGATATTTTTATTTATCCAGGGTATACGTTCCAGATTATCGATGTGCTTCTTACCAACTTTCATGCTCCGCGATCAACGGTTCTGATGCTTACTGCGGCCTTGGCAGGGTCGGATACTCTCCTGAATGCCTATAAAGAAGCTTTAGAGACAGGGTACAATTTTCTCAGTTACGGTGACAGTATGCTGATCATATAGTGTTTTTTATTGGATTACTTTGTTTGCCCTTTCCTGATACATAAAGAAACAAGTATAACAAGCCTTTCTGCCTAAAGAACTTCAGCTTTTTCAGGAGGTGGGGATTTGGGTATGTTGGTTTTATACTGACGGTATGGTATTTTTAATGTTTAGTTTTTATGTGGGGTATCCCACGAGTTTTTCCTGCCATTTTTTATTTACAATACATTCGTTTCAAACATCCATAACACTGGGAGATTGGTCTTATGAGTCTTGTACAACAATATCGTACACATACTGAAGAGCGGGCAAAGCTTTGTATTCCACCATTACCGTTGACTGCGGAGCAGGCGCGATCGCTGATCAGCCTTTTACAGCAGGATGTCGTTCAGGAAAAGGAGTATCTCCTTGAATTATTCCGTGAGCATATCAGTCCCGGTGTTGACGATGCTGCTTTTGAAAAAGCCGCTTTTCTGGATGGCATTCTCAAAGGGACAATGTCCTGTAATGTCATCAATAACCTTGATGCTGTCAGGATTTTAGGAACCATGCTTGGTGGGTATAATGTAAAGCCTCTTGTTGATGCCTTGAGTCATAAAGACCCGGCTATCTGCAGTGAAGCAGCCATGGTATTAAAAAAGACGTTGCTGGTTTATGATACGTTTGAGGTGGTTGTAGGGTTGGCAAAAACTAATCGTTATGCAGAGGAGGTTTTAAAATCATGGGCTGAGGCTGAATGGTTTACCACAAAGCCTCTTCTTCCTGAAAAAATGACTGTTACTGTGTTCAAGGTGCCGGGTGAAACCAATACCGATGACCTGTCTCCAGCCAGTGAGGCCTTTACCCGCAGCGATATTCCACTGCATTCTCTTTGTATGCTCGGTACTAAAATGACTGATCCGATAGGAACTATTGCAAAGTTGAAAGAAAAAGGTCATCCGCTTGCCTATGTGGGCGATGTTGTGGGTACTGGTTCCAGCCGTAAGTCAGGGATCAACTCTGTTCAGTGGCATCTGGGTAACGATATACCGGCTGTGCCGAATAAGCGGACTGGTGGTGTGGTGATTGGCAGTATTATAGCGCCTATATTTTTCAATACGGCAGAGGATTCCGGCGCATTGCCTGTTCAGGCTGATGTAACCTCAATGGAAATGGGCGATGTCATTGATATCTACCTGTTCGATGGAAAGATTGAGAAAAATGGGGAGGTTATTGCTCGTTTTGATCTTTCGCCGAATACGCTTTCTGATGAGGTTCGTGCTGGAGGTCGTATTCCTTTGATTATCGGCAGGACGTTAACCCGAAAAGCAAGAAAAGCTCTCGGACTTGATGAAGATTCCATTTTTATTCGTCCTGATCAGCCGGTTGATACTGGAAAGGGGTACACCCTTGCACAAAAGATGATTGGCAAGGCATGCGGGTTACCAGGAGTTCGTCCAGGTATGTATGTTGAACCTGAAACCCTCACGGTTGGTTCACAGGATACAACGGGAGCTATGACCCGTGACGAGGTGAAAGAATTTGCAGCGTTGAGTTTCAGTGCTGACCTGTTAATGCAGAGTTTCTGTCATACGTCAGCGTATCCGAAACCTTCAGATGTCAAGCTGCATAGAAGCTTGCCGTACTTTATTATGAGCAGGGGTGGTGTTTCGCTCAAACCTGGAGACGGCGTGATTCATACCTGGCTGAACCGTATGGTGCTGCCAGATACTCTTGGTACTGGTGCTGACTCTCATACACGGTTTCCGATAGGTATATCGTTTCCTGCCGGTTCCGGTCTCGTAGCATTTGCCGGAGTTACAGGAACAATGCCGCTTAATGTTCCCGAATCGGTGCTTGTGCGTTTTACAGGTACCTTGCAGAAAGGAATTACGTTACGTGATCTTGTCAATGCTATTCCTTATGTGGCTATTAAAAAGGGGCTGTTGACTGTAGAAAAGAAAGGTAAGAAGAATGTATTTGCGGGACGTATTCTGGAAATTGAGGGACTTCCGAAACTCAAGGTAGAGCAGGCATTTGAACTCAGTGATGCTTCTGCTGAACGGAGTGCTGCAGCATGCACAGTTCGGCTCGATAAAGAGCCTGTAATTGAATATCTCAGTTCGAACGTCAAATTGCTCGAACAAATGATTGAAGAGGGCTACGGTGATGTTGATACCCTGAAACGGCGGATCAAAAAAATGCAGGCATGGCTTAAGGCACCATCTCTGCTTGAACCGGATGCTGATGCAGAGTATGCTGAGGTGATAGAAATTGATATGAGTGTAATTACTGAACCGATTGTTGCCTGCCCTAACGATCCTGATGATGTTATGGCGCTTACGGAAGTGCTTCGCGATGAAAAAAGACCAAAAGTGATTGACGAAGTCTTTGTTGGGAGCTGTATGACCAATATTGGACATTTCCGTGCTCTTGGAGAGATTTTAAAGGGCAAGGGAGCTGTGCCGGTCAAACTGTGGATTGTACCTCCGACGAAGATGGATATGAAAAAACTTACCGAAGAAGGCTATTACTCTGTATTCGGAGCATCCGGTGCCCGTATCGAGTCGCCTGGGTGTTCGCTGTGTATGGGCAACCAGGCAAGGGTTGCCGATAATGCAGTAGTTTTTTCTACCAGCACTAGGAATTTTGATAACCGTATGGGCAACGGCGCTCAGGTATATCTTGGTTCCGCAGAGCTTGCAGCAGTAACTGCGCTCCTCGGTCATCTGCCGAACAATGATGAATATATGGAAGTTTTGAACCGGCATCTTTCAGGTGAAAAGGAAGCAGATATATACCGATATCTGAATTTTCATGAGCTGAAAAAAGCAGATTTAGAGATGCTTGTGGAGTAAAAAAACATTTAATGTGGCGGGATATCGAAATATTTTGCATATTCCGCCATACAGTAGGCTTTTGAAAAGTCGCTGTTTTTTTTTAATATTCGAGAGCTGATGAAGCTGTCAATTATCAAACAACAAAAATAACAATCCTAGCAATGAAAAAACTTTTCATTTTCCTCTTTTTATTGAGCTCAGTTTCTTTCGTAGGCTGTGCAAAAAAAGCTGAAGCTCCAGCAGAAGCTCCAGCAGCAGCACCTGCAACTGAAGCTCCAGCAGCAGCACCTGCAGCACCAGCAGCAGCACCTGCAGCAGAAGCACCAGCAGCAGCACCTGCAGCACCTGCAGCAGAAGCTCCAGCAGCTCCAGCAGCACCTGCAGCACCTGCAAAATAAGTTTCCGGTTTTTCGGTTTCTTATGCAAAAGAGACAGAACGAAAGTTCTGTCTCTTTTTTTTTATCCGGAATTACGAGAGAAACTCTATCTCTTCAATGACGATAAACCCTGATTTCAGACAAAAAAAAAGACACAGCTTGATGACTGTGTCTTTGATGCTGAGGAGGCAGGACTCGAACCTGCAATTGCCTGATCCAGAATCAGGAGCCTTACCAATTTGGCCACTCCTCAATAGCGTTGAGAATATATTAAAAAAAATATTATTCCAATTCTCTTTGGAAAAAAAATCAAGAGCCTAAGCGAGGAAGAAAAAACGGAAAGAAATATATACTGGTGCACCCGAGAGGAGTCGAACCTCTAACCGTCTGATTCGTAGTCAGATACTCTATCCAGTTGAGCTACGGGTGCATTTTATGTAGCGTGTACGGGATTCGAACCCGTGATCTTCGCCTTGAGAGGGCGATGTCCTGGGCCACTAGACGAACACGCCAGGTATATATATTTTTCCACAACCAGTGGGCCCTGTAGGACTTGAACCTACGACCCAGCGATTATGAGTCGCTTGCTCTGACCAACTGAGCTAAGGGCCCTCAATGCTTGGCTTTAGAGGCAGTTAATATAATGTTTCATTGATAATATGCAAAAGAATAATCTATTTTTTCAGAGTTCTTAATATTCGTTGGATTTTTCACGGATGATATCAGCGCCAAGGCTGTTCAGTTTCGTTTCGATCCGTTCATAGCCTCTGTCTAAATGGTAAACCCTTAACACTTCAGTTGTTCCTTCGGCAACAAGTCCTGCAAGAACAAGGCTGGCTGATGCTCTCAGATCGGTCGACATGACCTTTGTTCCGGAAAGCTTTTGAGGCCCGTGAACTATCGCCTGATTTTTACGGATTTCTATATGGGCACCGAGCCTGTTCAGTTCGGGTATATGGTTGAATCGTTCGTGATAGACTTTGTCTATAATATGACTTGTTCCTTCGGCCTGAGTCATCAGTGCAATCCACTGAGCCTGCATGTCGGTAGGAAAGGCTGGGTATGGTTTTGCTGTAATATCGGTTGCTGTAAGTCGCTCCGGGCTTTTCAGGGTAATGCTGTTTGTTGTAGTTTCAATAACACAACCAGCCTGGATAAATTTTTTCAGTACGGCTTTCATTTGATCCGGTTCAACACCGTTTACTGTAATTTCACCCCCGGTTATAGCTGCGGCAGCCAGTAACGTTCCTGCTTCGATTCGGTCAAAAACATTATAAAATTTAACGGCGTTAAGGGACTTGGAGCCCTGTATTTCAAGTTCCGTTGTTCCTGTTCCTTTTATGGTGGCCCCCATTGCTATAAGAAATTTACAGAGGGTCTCAATTTCCGGTTCCGCGGCGGCATTACTTATGGTTGTTGTTCCCTCAGCGAGCACTGCGGCCATTAAAGCGTTGCCTGTTGCCCCGACAGAGGATATCGGAAAATCGATATGGGCTCCCTGCAGTTTTCCTTTACCAAGTGATGCATCGATAAATCCAGTTTCAATGGTGATTGTGGCTCCGAGCCGTTCCATAGCCATTAAATGCAGGTCTATAGGACGAGGGCCAAAAGCGCAACCACCTGGAAGTGATACCCTTGCATGACCAAACCTTGCGAGCAATGGTCCGAGAACATAAATTGATGCTCTCATTTGTTTCACAAGTTCATAGGGAGCCTGAATACTTTTCACATTCCCTGAAGAGATCTTAAGGGTATTGTCGGAAAAGGCAATTTCAGATCCGAGATGCTGCAGAAGATGGGTAAAGGTCATTATATCTCGCAGATCCGGAATATGGTGGAGATAAAAAGTTCCGGTCCCCGTCAGAAGTGTAGCTGCAATAATCGGTAATGAGGTATTTTTGGAACCTGAGGCGGTTATAGTGCCGGAAATTCGACGTCCACCTCTTATGACAAGCTTGTCCATTGTATTGTGTTGCGCTTATGAAAAACCTTTATTTACAATTATTTCAGGTCAGGAAAAACAAATTATTTTTTTTCGAAGCGTTTGCGAAGAAAACGTTTTTATCATTTACCTTTAACAGACGTTCTCATGATGTTTGTCAAGGTTTTTAATGGAGATGTATGCGCTTTCCTGTAAAGCATAATGCATGTAATGCTCAAGGATTTTTTATGACCGTTATCGTTTCGCCAAGCTTATCCAGACGTTTATTTCGGAGATCAGTATCGCTTGTACTGTTTTTATTGTTGCTCGTTTTCCCTGATACAAAACTCAGTCTTACAGCAGCTCCTCGGGCCAATAATGAGATAACGAGGATCATGAAAGAGAGGACTGCTGTCGAAAAAAATCTTAATGAACTTAAACAACAGCTTACGGAGTATCAGTCAAAACTGACATCTACAACTCGTAAGGAGTCGCAGTCGTTTAAAGTACTTGAAAGTATCCGCGCTCAGATTCTCGTGCTTGAAAAAATGATCAGAGAAAACCAGAATTATCTGGACAAACTTGATGGAGATATTGATCGGCTGCAACACGAATTTGCAGGGAATCGCAAGACGTATGGCAGGGTTTCGAGTGATTTTCGCAGAACTGCCATTTCAGTGTATAAGCATGGAGGAAACAGGGATGTTGAACATGTTTTTGCATCTGGTTCGGTGAATAACGCTCTTGTGCGGGCTCAATACATGGGCTTTTTTACCAGGGCGGTCCATAATAATGTTGATGACTTGCAGAAGGTTGCCGTTAAGCTTGAAAATAACCGCCTTGCGCTTGAGCAGAGCTATCGTCAGAAAGCCGAAATGGTCAGGAAACAGGAACAGCAGTTGAAGAGTTGGTCGGTCAGTAAAAAAGAAAAAGAGGTTGTGCTTGATAACCTGAAGAAAAACAAGCAGGAATATGCCGCGCATCTTGCTGATATCCAGAAAAAAAGAAAGCAATTGCAATCCAGGATAGAATCTCTGATTCTTGCAGAACAGCGAGCGGTAGAACTTGAAAAAATCCGCCAGCAGAAGATATT
>Ga0194037_1002184_pt1 | contig 13314 bp, 9 predicted proteins | sample JunL306m_MetaG_FD_148653 | JGI IMG/M metagenome (GOLD analysis project Ga0194037, IMG submission 148653) | Anoxic zone freshwater microbial communities from boreal shield lake in IISD Experimental Lakes Area, Ontario, Canada - Jun2016-L304-6m | ecosystem: Environmental > Aquatic > Freshwater >...
GCCAGCGCGCCCACGTGCTCACCGGTGATCAGCTTGGGCAGGTACTTGGCGCGCTGCTCGGGCGTGCCGTTGCGACGGATCTGGTTAACGCACAGGTTGCTGTGCGCGCCGTAGCTCAGGCCCACGCTGGCGCTGGCGCGCGAGATCTCTTCCATGGCGATCATGTGCGCCAGGTAGCCCATATTGGCGCCACCGTATTCCTCGCCCACGGTGATGCCCAGCACGCCCAGATCGCCCATCTTGCGCCACAGGTCCATGGGGAATTGGTCGTTTTTGTCGATCTCGGCGGCACGCGGGGCGATTTCGCCTTGGGCAAATTCGCGCACCGCGTCGCGCAGCGCATCGACATCGTCACCGAGTTGAAAGTCCAGGCCAGGCAAGTTGTTCATGGGGAAGTCTCCAGTAGAAACGGGGAAATAAAACGGGTGGGGCGCGCTTAGAGGGTCGCAGGCACTGTGGTCAGCGTTTGCTGCATCACAGCGCAAGGGCTTTGCTTGCCGTCTGCGGCCACGTGCAGCACTTCGGCGGTGGTGACGATGATGCGTCGGCCAGCACGCACCACGCGCCCGATGGCGCGCAACTCGCCGCCCTGAAAGGCGGCCAGAAAGTTGATCTTGTATTCAATGGTGGTCACTTCCAGGCCCTCGGCGGCTACCGTCAGGGCGGCGTAGCCACCGGCAATATCGGCCAGTGCCCCCATGGCGCCGCCATGAAAGCCGTTTTGCTGCTGCGTGACGCGGTCGGAATAGGGCAAGGCAACTTCCACCAGCCCGGGCTCGACGCGCAGCAGGCGCGCCTGCAAATGCACCATCATGCCCTGGCGGCTCAGGCTGTTATGGATGCGCTGCCAGAGCGCATCGAGGGTGGCTGTAGTTTTAGAGGACATCGGTGTTGACGGCGGCGGGCGCCTTTTTGGCCTTGGGGGTGGGGCTAGGGGCTTGCGCTTTGGCCAGCAAGGCGCGCGCGTCGCGCTGGTGCACCTTGATCTCGTCCAGATTGGCCTGCAGGTCGGCCATTTGTTCTTCAATGCGCGCGCGGTGCAGGTCCAGCACGGTCAAAAACTTGGTCAGCTGCATGCCGGTGTCGCGCGGGCTGTCGTAGGTTTCAATAATGTCCTTGGCCTCGGTCAGGCTCAGGCCCAGGCGCTTGGCGCGCAGCGTGAGTTTGAGCCGGGTGCGGTCGCGTACGCTGTAGACGCGGTTGCGCCCCAGCGGCCCGGTGCGCTCGGGCTGCAAGAGCCCCAGGTCTTCGTAAAACCGGATGGCGCGCGTGGTCAGGTCAAACTCGCGTGCCAGGTCGCCAATGCTGAAAGTGGTACTCATGCCGTGGTCCAAAGCGTCCAGATAAAACCCATAAGAAATGGTGCAAACCAAGGCGACAGGGCCCAAGGCTTGCGCTGACTACAATCGTCGCCATTGACGTTTACGTAAACGTCAATTATGAGGCATAAAAAAACACCGATGAACGAACTCGAAAAGCAACTCCACTATCCCTTGGGCGAAGCGCTGCCCGAACAAGGCCGCTGCATCGAAGTCGCACCCGGCATCAAGTGGATCCGCATGGCGCTGCCCTTTGCCCTGAACCACATCAACCTGTGGCTGCTGCGTGACACGCAGATTAGCGAAAACGGCCCCGTGGAGGGCTGGAGCGTGGTGGACTGCTGCATTAGCCGCGACGAATCAAAAGCCCAGTGGGAAGCGATTTTTGCCAACGAGCTTGAAGGCCTGCCGATATTGCGGGTGATTGCCACCCACATGCACCCCGACCACATTGGCCTGGCGCACTGGCTGTGCCAGCGCTGGAACGTGGCCTTGTGGATCAGCGCCACCGACTACCAAGTCGCGCGCATGGCCTGCCTGGGCGACAACGGCTTTGGCGGCGAACGCTCGGCCGCCTACTTTGCGCAGCATGGCCTGAACGACGCCGAGTCGGTGGGCAAAATCCGCGCGCGCACCAACTACTTTCCGTCCCTGGTGCCGTCCATGCCCGAGAGCTATTGCCGCCTGATGGACGGCAATCTGCTGCAAATCGGCGGGCGCAGCTGGCGCTGCATCAGCGGCTACGGCCACGCACCCGAACACATTGCGCTGTACTGCGACGAACTGCAGGTGCTCATCGGCGGCGACATGATGCTGCCGCGCATTTCCACCAACGTAAGCGTCTACGAACAAGAGCCCGAGGCCAATGCGCTGAAGATGTTCTTGGACTCCATCGACAAGTTTGCCGACCTGCCTGAAAACACGCTCACCCTGCCCGCCCACGGCAAGCCCTTTACTGGCCTGCACACCCGCATCGGCCAATTGCACGACCACCACCGCGACCGCCTGGCCGAGGTGATGCAAGCCTGCGCCGCAGCGCCCTGCAGCGCGCGCGACATCATCCCCGTCATGTTCAAGCGCGAGCTCGATTTGCACCAAATGACGTTTGCCATGGGCGAAGCAGTCGCGCACTTGCACCTGCTGTGGTTTGAAGGGCAGCTGCGCCGCCGGCTCGGCGACGACGGGGTGTACCGCTTTAGCGTGGTGGGCTGAAGGTCAGCTTCCGAGCGCTTAGGCGCCAGCACCCTGGTTCGTGATCAGCACGCTTTGGCCATAGGCGCCGGGGCGGCCCTGCGCGATGGCCTGGCGGGCCTGCGCGGCAGACGTGATCCACTGCTTTTCCTGGGCGTACTCAAAAATCGCCTGCGTGCTCAGAAGCAGGCGCGGCTTTGCCAAAGCGCGCGCATTGGCCAGATCGCCTTCGTCCATCACAAAACCAATTTTTGCTTTGTCCATGGCAGCCCTCCAAGGTTTAAACCACACCATGATCATTGGGATATTTTTTTTAGTTTTTCAGTATTGACCGTCCACCCTATGAAGATAAACCGACTCAGCTCATGGCACACTGTGCCCAGAATTTAAAGCAGTGGTCAACATGAAACGTGCTGCAGCACGTAACTGGACGACAAGGGATGGGAAGGGAAGAAGTGCAAAAGCAAATACTTACAAGCCACCAAAGTCAGTTTTACGCCTGGCTACTCACACGCCGTGCGGCAAGCAACACAGTGGAATCTTTGGCGTCCACCTTGGTGGACTCACAGGTCGATCTAAACCCCCACCAGGTTGAAGCCGCGTTATTCGCCTGCGCAAACCCACTTTCTCGCGGCGTGATACTGGCTGACGAGGTTGGGCTCGGAAAGACGATTGAGGCGGGCCTTGTCATTTCGCAGCGCTGGGCCGAGCGTCGTCGTCGCCTATTAATCATCGTGCCAGCCAACTTGCGCAAACAGTGGCATCAAGAGTTGCAGGACAAATTTAATCTTCAAAGTCTAATTCTTGAGGCCAAAAACTACAACACGTTCCGTAAGCAGGGAAACCAAAACCCCTTCCTGCTTGCGTCCGGGCCCGTCATCTGCTCGTACCAATTTGCAAAGACCAAGGCTGCGGACATCAAAGCCATCCAGTGGGATTTGGTCGTGCTGGATGAGGCGCACCGGCTGCGCAACGTGTACAAGCCAAGCAACGTCATTGCCAAAACGATCAAGGAAGCCCTGGCGCACGTCCACTCCAAGTTACTGCTAACGGCAACGCCGCTGCAAAACTCGTTGCTAGAACTCTATGGACTGGTCAGCATGGTTGACGACCGTGTGTTCGGTGATATTGATAGCTTTCGTGCGCAATTTACGCAGCTCAACCGGGAGGGGTCATTCGCCGCGCTACGTACCCGGCTTGCACCCATCTGCAAGCGCACCTTGCGGCGGCAAGTGCAGCAATATGTGCCCTACACGGCTCGCCGCGCCATCGTTGAAGAATTTACACCGTCCACCGCAGAACGTGAGTTGTCCGCCCTGGTTGCGGACTATCTGCGCCGTCCGAATTTAAAAGCGTTGCCCGATGGACAGCGGCAACTAATTTCCTTGGTGCTGTGGAAGTTGCTTGCCTCGTCCACCCACGCAATCGCTGGCGCATTGGAGACGATGGCCAAGCGCCTGCAAGGCGTGCTTGCCGACACCGCAGATATTCCTGACTTGGCCGAAGCGCTGGACGAGGACTATGAATCGCTCGATGAAACTGCCGACGAATGGACTGACCACGAGCCCGGCGACCAAACGTCAGCCAAAAATGAGCGCGATGCCGTGGCGCAGGAAATTGACGAGCTGCGGCACTTCAAATCACTGGCCACCAACATACGCGACAACGCCAAAGGCAAAGCGCTTTTGACAGCTTTAGCGCGCGCATTTTCCGAACTAGAGCGTTTGGGCGCGCCCATGAAAGCGATCATTTTTACGGAGTCGCGCCGCACGCAAGATTACCTTCTAGCGCTGCTGGCTGATACGCACTATGGCGAGGGCATCGTCCTCTTCAACGGTACCAACAGTGACGCCCGAGCACAGGCGGTCTACAAAGATTGGCTGGTGCGACACCAAGGCAGCGACAAAATATCGGGCTCCAAAACGGCCGATACCCGAGCGGCCTTGGTTGAACATTTTCAGGAACGCGGCACGGTGATGATCGCCACCGAGGCCGGTGCCGAAGGCATCAACCTGCAGTTCTGCTCACTGGTCATCAACTACGACCTGCCCTGGAACCCGCAGCGCATCGAACAACGCATTGGGCGCTGCCACCGCTACGGCCAAAAGTTCGACGTGGTGGTAGTGAACTTTGTCGACCGCAGCAACGAGGCTGACGCGCGGGTGTATGAGCTGCTAGCGCAAAAGTTTCAGCTTTTCGAGGGCGTTTTTGGTGCCAGCGACGAGGTGCTAGGCGCCATCGGCTCGGGCGTGGACTTTGAGCGGCGCATCGCCGACATCTACCAAAACTGCCGCGACCCAGCCGCCATCAAGGCCAGTTTCGAGCAGTTGCAGCTCGACCTGTCTGGCGAGATCAGCGAGGCGATGGTCAAAACGCGCCAGATATTGCTGGAGAACTTCGACGAAGAAGTGCAAGACAAATTGCGCGTTCGCGCGCATGACAGCCGCGCCGCACGCAGCAAGTTTGAACGCATGCTCATGGACCTGACCCGTGCAGAGCTGGCCGACTGCGCCACTTTTGACGACGATGGATTCGTGCTTCACCATGCCCCGGCGGGCGCAGAAAACGCAGCCCTTTCCGGCATTCATCTCGGGCGCTACGAGCTGCCCCGGCGCTCCGGTGGTGCACACCTTTACCGGATCGGACACCCTCTGGCTGTCTGGGTAGCCGAACAAGCGAAAACACGCGAACTCGCCAGCACCCGGCTCATTTTTGACTATGACGCCCACGGCACGCAGATCAGCACGCTCAAACCCTATCGCGGTAAGACTGGCTGGTTAACCTTAAAGCTGGTGTCGGTAGAAGCCCTGGGGCACCATGAGCAACACTTGGTGGTGGCGGCCAGCACAGCGGAAGGCCACGCCCTGGCCGAAGACGACCCCGAAAAGCTGCTGCGCCTGCCTGCACGCTCGCAGCCAGCCGGGCTTTTCAGCATGGCGGAGGCCACCTTGGTGGCGGATGTGGAAGCCCGCAAGATCGCCCTGCTCCGTGAAATCAACCACCGCAACCTCGGCTACTTCGACCAAGAAGTCCAAAAACTAGATGCGTGGGCCGATGACTTGAAGCTGGGGCTTGAGCAAGAGATCAAGAGCATCGACGCCGAAATCAAGGAGGTGCGCCGCACAGCGGCGACCTCACCCACGCTGGAAGAAAAGCTGGCCCACCAAAAGCGCCAACGCGAGCTTGAAACCAGGCGCACCAAACTGCGGCGCGAGTTGTTTGCGCGGCAGGACGAGGTGGAGACGCAGCGCAATGACCTGATCACGCAACTTGAAGTACAGCTAAAACAACAGGTTGAGGAGAAAACGCTCTTCACCGTCGAATGGGAGTTGGTGTAATGGCGGCGCTAGAACCTCGATACATGACCATTTTGAAAAAGGTACTAGCGGAGCGGTTTGTTCCATTCCTGCCGCCTCTGTTGGATGAAAAAAAGCCATTGGCAGACCAGTCTGCCAAGCAGCTATCGCGGGCTTTTAGCGCCTTTGCCTTGCACAAGATGCTAGATCTGTTACCGCAGTTGGCGGCCAGCGCGGTCGTGGATGACTTTCAGGACAAAGGCATCGACGCGATCCACTACGACGCGCCATCGGAAACGCTGTATCTACTTCAGACAAAGTTGAAGGAGTCGGAGCAGTTCAAACAGGAAGATGCACTTCCGTTCTGTGAGGGAGTCCGCTTGCTACTCAAGCAGGACTTCAAAGCCTTCAACGCGAACGTGCAGAACCGCAAGGCTGACATCGAGAGCGCACTCGACTCTTGCAGCCACATCAAGCTGGTTGTGCCCTACACAGGCGAGGGCGTCTCGAAGACTGCCAGCGATGCTTTGCAGGCGCTGCTTGACGACGATGACCTCGACGAAGAGCGGTTGGTCAAAGAGGTGGAGTACTACACAGCGACCGAGATCGCGCGCGATCTTCTGGCGGAACAGGCATATCAACCGGTGCACACAGACATCGCACTGCAGAAGTACGAGAAAATTGAACACCCGCGAAGCACGTACTATGGTGTTGCACGGCTGGGCGACTTGGTTGCACTCCACCAGACACACGGAAAAGCCCTTTACGAAAGGAATATCCGGTACTTCCTTGGCAGCAGCAAGTCAGATGTCAACAAAGCCATCAAGACCACGTTGCATGACGCTCCAGGCGACTTTTTCTATCTCAACAACGGTGTTACGGCCGTTTGTGACCTTATCGAGCCCAAAGCAACCAAGAACGGATCAAAGAAGTTCAAGGTGCGGGGCCTGTCCATCATCAATGGCGCTCAGACAGTGGCTTCGGCCGCTGAGTTCATGCGCCAGCATCCAGGCAGAAGCATCGACGATGCGAAGGTGATGCTCACCCTGATCAACGCCCCAGCAGACGGGCTATTCGGGAAGCGGGTGACCAAGGCCCGCAACCATCAAAACCCCGTGCAAACCGTCAACTTCGCTTCGCTCGACGGAAACCAAGAGCGACTGCGGCAGGAAATTGCCCACCTCGGATTCGCATATCACTATCGCCCCGATGCGGCTATTACAGAGGTCAACGCAATTACTTTGGATGAGGCACTTAAAGCGCTGGCATTACGACAGAACGATCCTCGTTATGCCGTCTGGCTTAAAACTGAGGCGACCCGCTTGGCAACCGTCGAGTCCACCGAATACCAAACGCTTTTTAGTGAGGATCTATCTGGCGCCGTATTGGTAAATTCGATCCTTTGCCTTCGTGCAATACGAGACATGGTCACTGATTACGAACAGCGTGCACCTGCGCGGAGCCAAGAGCGACTGGTTTACAGACATGGGGGCAATGTGATTGCATACGTCATGCTGAAACGCTTGCGAAAAAATATCGAGGGCCCCGAATTGCTCAACAGCGCTGACCTTCCCCAGCTAATCAGTGCTGAGCTTGATCAGCTGCGAGAAACGTCAGCCCAACTTTTTTCGCGTCATGCTCCGAGTGGTCCGCTGTCATTTTTCAAAAGCCAGACAGATGTCATTCCTTACACTGCGGAAGTGATGGAAGCCCACTTCAATCTTTCGGCGGAATCCGCTGTGCAGGAGTTGCGGGCAAGATATAGAGAGGATAGAGACGGATATCCGCGTAAACGGCTCATCGACTACTTGGCAAGTCGTGCCCCGCAACTGTGAACAAAAGACAATGACCAAACAAAAACTAGAACTCACCTGGATCGGCAAGGAAAAGCGCCCGCAGTTGGAGCCGCGCATCTTGCTGCAAGACCCTGCGCGGTCGTATCACGCGAAGCAGCGATTTTCGGATACGGATATTTTTGACAACCGGCTGATTTTTGGGGATAACTTGTTGGCGCTCAAGGCGCTGGAGCAGGAGTTTGCGGGCAAGGTCAAATGTGTGTTCATTGACCCGCCATACAACACGGGCAGCGCGTTCACGCATTACGACGATGGTGTGGAGCACTCGATTTGGTTAGGGTTAATTCGGGATCGTCTGGAGATCATTCGTCGTTTATTGTCAGACGATGGGTCGTTATGGATCACGATTGATGACAACGAAGCGCATTATTTGAAGGTGATGTGCGATGAGATTTTTGGACGAGCTAACTATAAAACGACGATTACTTGGCAACGCAAATACAGCGTTAGCAACAATTTTCAAGGTATAGCTACGATTTGCGATTTCGTGCTTGTTTACTCGAAGAGTGAATCTTTTAAGAATAATCTCTTGCCTCGTACTGAGGAGTCTACGGCTAGGTACAACAATCCAGACAATGATCCACGAGGACCTTGGAAGGCTGTGGATTATTTGAATCAAGTTGTACCAGAAAAACGCCCTAATCTTTGCTACGACATCGTAAATCCCAATACGGGCTCAGTGATTAAAAACACAAAAAAAGCATGGAAATACGATCCAACGTCACACAAAAAGCACGTTGAAGAAAAGAGGATTTGGTGGGGGCGCGATGGCACTAATTCAGTTCCTGCTTTGAAACTGTTCCTCACCGAGGTTAGGGATGGTATGACTCCTCATAACTGGTGGCCGCATGACGAAGTGGGGCACACCGATGAAGCCAAAAAAGAGATGATTGGCCTTTATGGTGCCCGTGATGTGTTTGACACGCCGAAGCCGGAGCGGCTGCTTAAAAGGGTTCTTGAAATTGCCACAAATCCCGGCGATCTTGTTTTGGACTCATTTGGGGGCTCCGGCACCACCGGCGCAGTCGCCCACAAAATGGGCCGCCGCTGGATCATGGTGGAGCTGGGCGAGCATTGTCATACGCACATCATCCCGCGCCTGCAAAAAGTCATCGACGGCCAAGACCCCGGCGGCGTGACCGAGGCCACAGGCTGGAAGGGCGGCGGCGGTTTCCGCTACTACAGTCTGGCCCCCAGCCTCATCGTCAACGACCGTTGGGGCAACCCGGTCATCAACCCGGCTTATAACCCCGCGCAGTTGTCCGAGGCTTTGTGCAAGCTGGAGGCGTTTACCTGTGCGCCGTCTGAAACGCGCTGGTGGCAGCACGGGCATTCGAGCGAGCGCGACTTTATTTATGTGACTACGCAAAACCTGGCTGCCGAGCAGTTGCAGGCGCTGGCCGACGAGGTGGGCGAAGAGCAAAGCTTGTTGGTGTGTTGTGCGGCCTACCACGGCGTGACGGCGGCCAAGGCTGCTGAGCGTTGGCCGAACTTGACGCTCAAGAAAATTCCCAAAATGGTGCTGGCCCGTTGCGAGTGGGGCCATGACGACTACAGCCTGAACGTGGCTAATTTGCCCATGGCGCAACAAGAGCCTCCCGCCCCTGCGGCCAAGACCGTGCGGGCCACAAAACAAGCTGCGCCGCAGCCGGGCTTGTTTGGCGAGGACCAGGACGTGAGCGGGGAGCAAGCCTGATGGTGAAGAAGAAGCAAGAAATTTCGCTGGTTCGATCCTCTGCGGCGGAGTACCTCACCTTTGTGGCAGCTACCGGCCAAGGCGGCGTGGAGGCCGTGTATGCCGACGAAAACGTCTGGCTGACGCAGAAGATGATGGCTGCGCTTTATGACGTGGACGTGCGCACCGTCAATTACCACTTGAAAAAAGTGTTTTACGACAGCGAGTTGCAGGAGGCCGCAGTTATCCAAAAATTTCGGATAACTGCTTCTGACGGCAAAAGCTACGACACCATGCACTACAGCCTGGCGGCCATTATTTCGGTGGGTTACAAGGTTAATTCAGAGCGGGCTGTGCAGTTTCGCAAGTGGGCCACGGGCATTGTGGAAGAGTTTGCCATCAAGGGTTACGCGATGGACGACGAGCGCCTAAAGCAGGGCGGCTCTGTGCTGACAAAGCAGTATTTCGAGGAGCAGCTCCAGCGCGTACGCGAGATACGGCTGTCCGAGCGCAAGTTTTATCAAAAAATCACGGACATTTACGCCACCGCCATTGACTACGACGTGACAGCGCGGGCCACCCAGCGGTTTTTCGCCACGGTTCAGAACAAGTTGCATTGGGCGATTCATGGGCAGACGGCCGCAGAAGTCATCGTCGCCCGCGCCGATGCTGAAAAACTCAACATGGGGTTGACCACTTGGCAAGATGCACCGCGCGGGAAGGTGCAAAAGTTTGACGTGGTGGTGGCAAAAAACTACCTGAGCGATGAAGAAATGGCGCAGCTTTCGCGCCTTGTGAATGCGTATTTGGACATTGCAGAAGACATGGCAACACGGCAATTGCCCATGACGATGCAGGATTGGGAGATGCGACTCAACCAGTTCATCGAAGTGACGAACCGTGAAGTTTTACAGGACGCAGGCAGGGTGACAGCGGAGATCGCTCGCGCACATGCGGAGGCCGAATTCGAGAAATACCGCATCGTGCAGGATCGGCTTTTCCAGAGCGACTTTGACCGGCTGCTAAACCAAGTTGAAAAAGACATCAACGATGCGAAGGGAAAAGCATGAACGCACGCGTGCAAAACCATGTGGCAGGGCGTTTGTCACTGCGGCCGCCACAGGCCGAATCGCTCGCGAAACTGGCGCGCGCGCTGGATGCCGCACCGGAGTTGCTTGGCCACGAACAGAATGTGCCGGCAATACTGGCGACGCTAAAGGCTGAGTTCCAGACGCTGGAAGACTTTGAGCGTGAGTTCCCCTCGCTGTGCTTCGCACTCGCTACCGGCGTTGGTAAGACGCGCCTTATGGGTGCGTTTGTGGCTTATCTGCATCTGGCGCACGGCATCAACAACTTCTTTGTGCTGGCGCCCAACCTGACGATTTATAACAAGCTGATTGCAGACTTCACGCCCAACACGCCCAAATATGTGTTCAAGGGCATTGCCGAGTTTGCGCAACAAGCGCCGCTCATCATTACCGGCGACAACTACGACCAATCGGGCGCAGCGGTGGCCGATGCGCCCGCAGGTTTTGCCCACGATGTGCGCATCAACATCTTCAACATCTCCAAAATTAACTCCGAAGTGCGTGGTGGCAAAGAGCCACGCATCAAGCGGATGAAAGAGGTGTTGGGCGACAGCTACTTCAACCATTTGGCCAACCTGCCAGACCTGGTGCTGCTGATGGACGAGTCGCACCGCTACCGTGCCAGTGCCGGGGTTCGGTCCATCAACGACCTAAAGCCTTTGTTTGGCCTAGAGGTAACGGCTACGCCGTTTGTGGAGTCCACGCGCGGCCCCGTGCCGTTCAAAAACGTGGTGATTGACTACCCCTTGGCGCGAGCCATGGAAGACGGATTTGTCAAAGAGCCTGCCGCCGTGACCCAGCGCAACTTTGACGCACGGGCGCATACGACCGAGGAAGTGGAAAAAATCAAGCTGGAGGACGGCGTACGCCTGCACGAAACCACCAAGGTGGAGCTGCTCACCTACGCCCGCGAAAACGGCGTCAAGGTTGTAAAACCGTTCATGCTGGTGATTGCACGAGACACTACGCATGCCTCACAGCTCAAGACACTGATCGAGTCTTCGGCCTTCTATGGGGGGCGCTACGCCGACAAGGTCATCCAGGTGGACTCCAGCCGCACCGGGGCCGAGGAAGAGGAGATGGTCGCCAAGCTTCTGGCGGTGGAGAGCGTAGACGAGCCGACCGAGATCGTCATTCACGTCAACATGCTCAAAGAGGGCTGGGACGTGACCAACCTCTACACCATCGTGCCCTTGCGCGCAGCGAATGCACGCACGCTGATTGAACAATCCATTGGCCGAGGATTGCGTCTGCCCTATGGCAAACGCACCGGCGTAGCGGCGGTGGACCGCCTCAACATCGTGGCGCATGACAAGTTTCAGGAAATCATCGACGAGGCCAATCGGGGCGATTCACCGATCCGGCTGAAGCAAGTGATTCTTGAAACCCCAAGTGCGGACGACAAGAAAGTGAGCGTCCAGGTCGGTTCAGGTGTGATGACGCGCCTGGGGCTGGTCGATGCACCAGCCATCCCCAGCGCCCCGGCACACGCAGGAGCCGTCGCGGCAAGCCCAAGTTACACGCCTGTGTTTGCTACGGAGCGCGAGCGGCAAGCCGCCTTGGTCGTAATGGAAGTTATCGGCAAGTACGAAGTCAAGCGCGATCTCGTGCCAAGCAGCGGTGCACTACTCAAGCCGGAAGTGCAGGCGGCCATCTTGGCAGAAGTGACCGAGCGCTTGCGACCCGCGCAGCAAGACTTGCTATCAGGTACCGAGGGCGGGATGCCTGCGCTCGACCTTTCAGCCGTGGTGGCCAAGACCACAGTAGTCGTCGTCGACCAAACCATCGACATTCCGCGCATTGCCGTCGTTCCAACCGGTGAGGTCACTACGGGCTTCCACTCCTTTAAGCTAGGCCAGCTACCGAACTTCCAGCCCGGTCAACGTGAAATCGTAGGGCATGAGCTCCGCACGAATAAGCAGTTCACGATGAGCCGAGAAGCAGGTATGCGGGAGAAGCGATTTGAGGACTACATCGTTAAGCAGTTGATCGACTACGACGATATCGACTACTTCACGCAGGCCACGCTGCTGTATGAGCTGGCGGGGCAAGCTGTTGCCCACTACCAGGCTCAAAACTATTCGGATAGCGAGTTGCACGAGGTGTTTGACACCTACGGCGCAGAGCTGGCCCGGCTGATTCGGGCCGAGATGATGGCGCATTTTTGGGAAGAAGCGACCGAGTACGAGGTGCAGGTTAGCCGTGGATTCACGGAGCTCAAAGCCTGCAACTACACGGCGATCGCAGGCCAAACGGCGCATCACTTCCGGGAAACAGTTACCGAGCTGGGCCGGATTAAACAGATGCTTTTCGGCGGCTTCACGCACTGCCTTTACCCCTTGCAGAAATTCGACTCTGACACGGAGCGACGCTTCGCAGTCATCTTGGAGCGTGACGCGTCGAAATGGTTCAAGCCTGCAAAAGGTCAGTTCCAGATTTACTACAAGCTCGGTACTGAGCAGCCGGAGTACGTCCCTGACTTCGTGGCTGAAACGGATTCGACCATCTTCATGGTGGAAACCAAGGCGCGCACCGACATCACAACGCCAGAGGTTAAGGCCAAGGCGGCGGCGGCTGCACGTTGGTGCACGCATGCGTCGGCGCACGCCATCCAGGTGGGAACAAAGCCATGGAAATACCTGCTTGTGCCGCACGACGAGGTGGCAGAGTCAAAGCGGCTTCAAGATTACCTCCGCTTTGAGGTCAATGTATGACTCGGCAAACGGTAGATGTGCCGCACACAAATCGCCCCTGAATGCGCCCGCGCCGCTACCAGCGCGGCACGCTGTCGTCTTTAAGGCGCGCGCGCAGGGCCGGATAGTCGGGCACCACGCTGCGCACCGTGTCCCAAAAGCGCGGGCTGTGGTTCATGACGCGCAAGTGGCTGAG
>Ga0194037_1002185_pt1 | contig 13313 bp, 10 predicted proteins | sample JunL306m_MetaG_FD_148653 | JGI IMG/M metagenome (GOLD analysis project Ga0194037, IMG submission 148653) | Anoxic zone freshwater microbial communities from boreal shield lake in IISD Experimental Lakes Area, Ontario, Canada - Jun2016-L304-6m | ecosystem: Environmental > Aquatic > Freshwater >...
CTACTACATAAAAGAGTTTAAACATTTTAAAAAAATCAGCACAACATTTACGTTAATGACGCTTGTTGTATTTTCAAAAAGTGTGCAAAATGCTAGTTAGTTAATTTATAAAACCAATGTTTTGAAGATCTTTTCGCCGCTAGAACTTATCTCAAGTGTCCCGACAAGTGATGGATTGTCTCCGGTTTCCTTCGCACTTTCATAACTTTTCAAGTCGTAAATATTATATAATTTATCATTCATCTTTCGTGCGGCATATTGAACTCCATAAATTTTTATTGATTTTGCAGACCATTCTATTTTTTGTTTATTTAATTTTGCGACAATATCGGTTTGGTCTGCAGAAATAGAAGGATTATATGCAAATGACTCGTTTGATGGTTCTCCGAAATTCAAGCAATGTAAGTTTTCTTTTGAGTTGTGAGAATAAATAGCACAATCAATAGCTGATTCTTTCACAGCTGTTATTAATTGTGTATTCACTTCTTCTTTAATAGAAGATATCTCATAGAGAGCCTCATCACTTGTTAATGGAACTTTTGGATCTCTCTTACTTAAATCTTTAAGTTTCAACTCTATTGAGTCTCCACTATTTATTTGTTCAGGAGTAAAAGTCATCAAGTATAAAAATACTTCAACCGATTGTAGAGCGGGAGGAAGATCTTTATGGCTGCAAATTCTTCGCGCGCGACCTATTACTTGTTCCACACGAACGGGATGCCAGTATGGCTCCATAATATGCACATATCTTGTATTGCGCAAGTTAATTCCTTCTGACCCAGACGAAGTAATCATAAAAACTTTAATAATTTCCCCCATATTGTTATTGTTTGATACGTCGCGAAGCTGAGAAGCAATATTTGTCGGTATTGAATCCCAGTCGCCATTGTAAATATTTCGTATAATTTCTTTCTCTTCGGCGCTTTCTGTTCCGGTATAAAGTGCAAAGGTAGGTTTTCCAAGATCAGATTCTTTCATTCTGATTTCCCAAACCCCCGTGGAATTTTTCACAATCTTGAATTGTGCGTAGCCATTCGCTTCCAAAACCATTGTGAAAATTCCAATCCCTTCTAATGTACGAAATTGACTATATACCAAATGCAACCCTTTGTATTCTATATCAGTTATATTTTCGAGAATATTCAAAAACTTTGGACTATACGTTTGCAGACCTTCCTGACTTAAAAACTCTAGCGAATGATCGCGCAACTCTTTAATCGCATTGTCAATTCGTTGCTGATAAGTTGAATCTCCAATCGCATTTAATGCAGCATCTCCTTCTAATTCGCCCTCATTTTCAGCATCTAAATCTAATTTCTCTTCTTCTTGGTTGGCGGCTTCTAATATGTTACTGAGATCCTGTGCTTGACCCAAATCTCTTGGCATTGGTCTGCCCGGGGGAACCGGCATTACAAAATTACAAAAAAGTCGAGAAAAAATACGATATGTTGAGGTTGCATCCTTGTAAACTCCGTCCTTGTCAAAAGTTCCTTGTTTTTTCTTGGAACTTTTTTCCATTTTTCTTTCTTCTTTCCTTGCAGCTTCATACACTTTAAATTGATAGTCGCTCATTGGTATTTTAACAACATGATAATACTCTGGGGTTTTTTCATATCTCGGCAATAAATCTTCTTGTGCACTTCTAAAATAAGAAGTAAGACCAACGATACGACGTTTGAAAGACTCTACGTTTTTCACACTTTTTGTAACAGGGTCTATAAATCGTGTAATAAACGCATCTAATTTGTCTGGAAGCGCGGTATAGTTATGAATTCTTACGCCATTTGCTATAACCTCGATGTCATTTCTTTTTAGATATCCTATCAACTTTCTTTCAAAATCATCATCTGCAACAAATTCAGTATCAAATGCGTTTACTCCATTTTCATCTTTTTTTTCATTTGTGACGCCTAAGTACCCGCTAGATGATTTTATTTTATTTTTAAATCCCAACGGATTACGCGTTACGTAAAGTTTTCCACTTGCGGAAGAATAGTCCAAATAGTCCAATACTTTATCGCGTAAAAGAAGCTCTCTGAGCGTTTCAGTAGATACTTTTTTGTTTGTTTTCACATCAAGTTGAATTTCCCATGTTTTAATGTAGCCTCGTAAAATATTAAATAAAACACCTATTTCATTCGGATAATTGATAATTGGTGTTCCAGTTAGCAAAACGACTCTGGTATTTTTTGCGTCTTGCAAATAATGATACAACTTTAGTGAAAGAGCTTTCGGCAAGTATTCTTTTTCTCCTCGATTATTTGTTTCTACTACTTTTTCCTTTCCTAATTTGTTAACAATTCTACTGATAAAATTGTGGGCTTCATCAATAATAACTACCGAATCATCAAACAAATTTTTCTCAAAATTATTCGTCAATTCTTTAAGACGATTTGCGCGTAAGCCATTATAATTTATAAAGGTGTATTTTGTTTGAATCATCTCGTCTAATTGATCGTCAAGACTTTTCTTGTCTTGGCTCGAAAGAATCGCATAATTGGGAGGATTTTTAATATTAATTAACCATGCTCCGTGTTTTCGTCTGATATAATCCACCGGCAAACTCAAAAGAGCAGACAACGTATCAGTTTGTTCGGGATGATCGTCAGTCGATATCCAAGACCAAAACTGATTCTTCTTATAAAGAAAATCACCAGCTTTTTTTAATTCTTCCATGTAGTTTCTTCGTAGCGATGCAGGAGTCATGACAATAATTTTTTTTCTACTTTTCATGCCTTCGGCAATGGCAATGCTGCTTGCAGTTTTACCACTTCCGAGGCCGTGATATAAAAGCAAGCCCCTGTACGGCGTATACAAATTAATATAATCTCTTACAATTTTTTGATGAGTAAGAAGAGAGAAATTTTCTGCCCCACGACCAATATTGTCGCAGTTAATATCTTCCGCCGCATTTTCAAGTTCTTGTTTGTATGGTTCAAATAACGAGTTAATAAAATTCACAAAAATTTCACGATTATTCATGTAGTAACTAGAAACTTTATACTTTACGGGGGATTCTTTTGGATGCACGCGATCTGTAATTAATGAGTCTCCTATTTGAACATATTCTTCTGGTCCTAAAATAGCAACGCCTTTCTTTATCCTTTCCGTTACACGTCCGCGTATTTTAGGAACGACATCCTTCTCTCTTTCTTCCTCTCCTTCTTCACCATCGTCTTCTTCAATAAGTAACTTAAGTTTTTGAGGAATTTTTTTAGCTTTTGTTTTATCCTCAAATTTTGGAGCAAGTGGTTTGACAACCTCTTTTGTTTCTTTTGTTGGACTATACTTCATAGTTACTTTTGTTAATTTATTCGTTTTTAGTCGCTCTTTCAACTCATCTCGTTTATAATTTTTATTAATTTCTTCACGAATAGTTACATTTCGAATAATAACTTCTTCTTGCTTTGGTGCACCAACCATAACTTCTATAGGTTTACGTTCCTCTAATGTTGGTTTCATTTTAAGTTTATCTTTTAATGCGTCTAAAGGATTCATTTACTAATATAATTGGATATAAAACTTTTTCTAAGGAAACCCACATCCCACCAGTTTAAAGAAGCCTTTCGATCAAATTCAGAGCTTTCAAACATGCTTCTTGTTCTGCTTTACGCTTTATTTTATGTTGACCTTCTCCGAGAAAAAGAAATATTTTTCCGTTATCTGTAAGAAAATCTTGAACATCTTTAAAGGTATTTAGACTATTCGTGCCAAGTGAAATGGAATTGGTATGCGTTAGATTATGAACTTGTTGCCCTAAACACAAATATACGCCCATCCTGTATCCTAATTCTACATCGTGGTCAATTTCTAAATAATGCGGGGTAACCTTAAACTCTTTTTGTATCTTCACCTGAAGAATATTTTTGTAATTGTCATCATTCTGAATAAGGGCAATCCAATCAATATGTTTTTCAAATATATTTTCAACAAATTTTTGAGCCATTTGAAACCCAGGACCAGTTACAAATATATTTGTAAACCAACCTTCTTCATCCTTGACGCTTATCTTGTTCAAGTCCAAAAAAAGTGCCCCCAAAAAAGACTCGAATAAGCAGCCAAGTTTTTTTAAATTAGTCCTGGTTTTCTTCTCCTCTGCATGTTTTGATAGAATAAGCCACTTGTTGAGACGCATCTCCATAGCAATTTTACCAATTGCTTCATTTTTTACAATTGCAATTTTTTTTTCCGTCATAAACCCTTCGTTTTCTTTAGGAAACCTGCGATACAAATAATATTTTGTCACCAGCTCCAAAATTCCATCACCTAAGAACTCGAGACGCTCGTTCGACTTTGTGCTAAGAGGAAGACAATCATCAGGCTTTTCAACAATTGTAATGTTCTGCGCAAGATTTTCAAATCCTGGGCGCTTCGTGTATGACCTGTGAACAAACGCACGCTTATAAAGATTTAAATTATGAACGATTCCTGGAACGCCATATTTCGTAAGAATAGATTGAACTTCATTCAATGTAATCTCTACATTCACTGGATTATAGGGGTTGAAAATTAAACCTTCATCCGTTTTAATAACGTCGTCGTCGTGCAATATATTTTTAATCTCGGCCATCCTTATACCTACTATATTTAGATGACTTTAAGTCAAATTTATAAAGAATTTTCACCGCGTTCACTGAGTTTAAGTTTTAGTTTTATCCTTTTTTGGTTTTTCATCTACTGATTTAACATGAAGCAAATAATCAAAACAAACTTTTACAAATATAAAAGATACGATAAGTATCATAATAAAAGATACTAATTGTTTTATAAATGCACCTAAATCTAAACTATTTTTTGATGTTTCGGGCAAATATTTTTTAAAAAAATCTATGTGAAGTTTTCGTAATGGAAATAAAATTGCTGGAACTATAATGTCGCCTACCATTGATTGTATTACATCTTTTGTGGCAAACCCAACGCATACGCCCGCAGCAGTTCCAACAATATTATTATCGACAATAAATTTTTTCAATTGATTAAAAGTTTCGGCGCTCATCTTTCTTATATATTTACAAAATAAAATACTTTTTGTAGACTTTTAGAAATATTTTTAAACATCTTAATTCAAAAGTTTAGAATTAAAAAAATATTGATAGTATATATAAAATGGTATACTACTCTGGTTCTCGTATTGCCAAATCTACAGCAATGCAAAATCAACCGACTTGCGGAGGAACTGCGAAAAAGGCCGGTCTCTCCAGCAGAATCGGTTTTTTTATGTCATCAAACCCTAATCTCATTCGCGGCGTGAACACACAATGGCATGACGGACGCCCTCCTCTCTGCATTCCTAGCAGAACTATCCAGACCCAACAGTATGGATACAGAGCCACTATTGGTGGAAACATGGGTTAAACTTCAGAATATATATTCTAGCAAAAATAATTTAATAACTTCTCTATTAAATTATTCACAATGATCATAAAAATAGACGTGCGCGAGAGAGACCTTATCGAACAAATAAAATCCTTTTTAGCTATGCTTCCAATATATAAGGACATACGCGTTGTCGTCGAAACGTTGCCTCTTGGAGATATTATTTTAGAAAACGATGGATCCGAAAAAATAATTATCGAGAGAAAGTCACTTCGTGATCTAGGCGCAAGTATTAAAGATGGGCGGTATGAAGAACAATCATATCGCTTAAATGGACTTGAAATGCCGAACCATAATATCATGTATTTAATAGAGGGAGACGTAAACAGAATAAATAAATTCACCGATAAGACAGACAAGCTTACTATTTTTTCTGCAATATTTTCTCTCAATTACTATAAAGGATTTTCAGTAATACGAACTATGAATATAGAAGAAACTGCACTTTTTATTTGTAACAGCGCAAATAAATTACGAAAATGCGAAAGCGAAAACAAAAAAGCATATTATTCTCCGCTTTTAAAAAAGGTGGAACAAAATTCACAAGAAAATGTAGAAGTAAATTTAGAAGATACTGAACATTTGGCAAAAGTTGATGATTATGTGAGTGTTATTAAAAAAGTGAAGAAAGAAAATATTACCCCTCAAAACATAGATGAAATTATGTTATGTCAAATTCCTGGAATAAGTTCTACTACAGCAGTGGCAATAATAAATGAATTTAAAAGCATTTATAATTTGACAAATCAGTTGAAAGAGGGCGGAACAGAATGTTTAAAGAATATCACGTATGTAACAACCAAAAATCAAACTAGAAAAATCAACAAGACAAGTTTAGCAAATTTAGCAAAATTTTTATTGAAAGTATAATGTATAATGTCAGAAACTTTTTTTAAAACATTGATCGTGATTGCTGTTATCATTCTATTATTTTATTTAGTATTCGTTTCTATAAGAAAAACCAGTTTTTTTGAAGGTTTAGAAAATTCTTCTGATTCTAACTCTAGCTCTATTAAAAAAACTGGTTTGTTGTCTAGCACTACTGATTCTATTTCCACGACGGCAATGGTTGTAAAAAAAAATGCAGAAACATTGCAAAAAAATCTTTCGATTTCGAATAACAAGAAAGATTATGAAAATCTTATTATTAATTTAGAAGACGTATATAATCTTAACATATTGTCGCAAATTTCTAGCGCAACAGACCCTCTCGATCCAAAATTATTAGAGTCTATTAATGCTATGCACACTGCGAAAAGTGCGTTGAATGGAGTAATGAAATTTATTGATAGTCAATAATATTTAGAGAATTATTTAATTTTAAATATTATTTTATAATCTGTTATAATATAAAATGCCTTGGAATAGCGCTACCATTCGTATTCGCAACAACAATCAAGCTCCTTCCGGTCCCGTTGGATTTCGTAATAATCTTTTAACTCAAATCTTAAACGGAGGGCCATGCAAAAAATCTATCATGGCGTACGAGCTATTGGCTGCAGGAGTGCAAAACAACCGCGTTCACAACTGGAATAAAAGAAAGTATGGAGACTACTACTATGGAGAAAGATGCTGAACTTAAATGTTAGCGCAGAATAAATTTTATTACTTTACAAATAAAATTTATTTTTCTATTTTTTTTCATAAAAAGGAAGATAGAATAGCAAATAAAACGCCAAATATAAGGAAATTGAGTTTATAACCCAACACCACATTGAGTTTGTTGTTTTATCTTTATTGTATTTGTATAATATTAATATCAATGTTACTAATCCAAATAAAACATATAGAAATTTACCTTCGTAAAACAAACTGAATAAAAAGAAAAAAGTCCAGATAGCCAGCAATAAAATATAATAATTGTGTTCCAGGTTCCAATTTAAATGACCGCACGGACTTATTAAAGTTTTGAATTTATTTGTGATGAGTTTATAGGTAGAAAAAGGAATAGCAAGAGAAAGATAAATAATTAATAAAATGTTCCTCAGTTTTTCATTAGACAAAATCATAAGACTAAAAATCGGCTGAATAAACAAAAGAATGAAAACTATTTTTGAGAGAAGGGAGTTCCACATAGGATTTGATACATTTCTCCAAATAAAAAATTCGACAAGCTGCATAGAAACTACAGAAATAAAAAATAAATACATCCAAGTGTTATTGAATTCTTTAATTTTATATTGAGTGTATGTATTATTGTAAATAACTAATCCAATAACAAAAATACTAAATAAAAATGTGTTTAATGATACTTCTTGATTCCAACACATTATACTAACATGATATATTTATTTTTATCTTCCAGGCAGGTTTACTTCATTTCCGGCGTAGTAACCTTGATCTACAAGAGATTGTGTATAGTCTGCGCCCCCCCAGTTGGGATCCATTGGATCTGGACTTATCCCTTGATTTTCTTGAATTGTATTCATATTATCGAGAGGGGTTGTTGTTCCAACATAGTATGATGAATTATCGAACGCAGGATACGAATTTACATTATATTGTCTATCGCTTTGCGTTGCGTCAACTAATAGCGTTGGATTTGGAGGTTTGCTATAGGGTGCAGACGGAGGAAGACCACCCTGTAAGTCATTTGGACTGGGTCTTACTTTATAGACCGGATTCCCTTGCGCATCATACGTTTGCTGCATGTATAAAACGGGACATCGTATATTTTGACTTCTTTGCCAGTCCAAGAATTCTGTATACTCTTCTAAATTATTAAATTCTACCGGATTTACGCCCGGAATTTTTGCAAGTTTAGAATTATACAAATAAAATTTTGCATCCTTTTGTATCAAAATATTGGGACACCTATTTAAATCAGGTGAATTTGCAAAACCTTCCACTGGTTTTGCGCAAAAATATATTCCTGCTAAAAATACAACAACAATAAGTAATAGAATGGGCGACATAAATATATATTACACGAGGATTAAAATTAATAATAACAATATTTTCTATCCTTAAAATATAAAACTACATGAAATCAGAAAAAGAAAAAGTTGAAATATTAAAAAACGCTGTCGCTGATGGAAAGCATGTATTTCTTTTAATTTACATGAATGGTTGCGGTCCTTGCAATGAAACAAAACCTAAATGGTATCAGTTTGAAGAAAAACACAAAAATGATGATGACGTTGTTGTAGTTGATATTGAACAAGGGTCTATTGGAGACGTTGCTAACGTTGTAGGCGAGTCTCCATCAGGATTCCCTTGCATGCGTTACATTAAAAATAAGAATGTGGAAGACTATGAGAACTGCGCAAACATTGATAAAACAAAATTACGCACAACTGAATCTTTTGAGGAATGGTTGCAAGAAAAAATTGGTAAAGAAAGAAAACAGGAAGGCGGGTATAAACTACGTCGCGTAACTAAGAAAAGAAGAAGCCGTAAGAAAAAGGGCGGCAAATGGTCAATGAAGTATAAAAAAAGCATCAATTGCAAACGCCCAAAAGGGTTCTCTCAAAGACAGCATTGCAAGTATGGAAGGAAAAAATAAACTAGCATCCAAAATTAATTTTTGAGTACCCAATTACCGCACACGCAACTCGTTCGCCTGCGTGACCAGTTGTTAAACTATCTTCAAACCCCCCTAGACCACAATCATCTTCGTCTGCGTGAATAATTAATCCTCGACCAATAATATTTTCTTTGCTTCCTCTTAATTTTATTACATTATCTCTCATTTGATAATTAGCATTTCCTTGCGAATCTGTATTTAAATTTCCCAAATCACCTACGTGTCTTTGTTTCATTCCCGGACAGCCATGATTTTTTTTATGTGGATTAAAATGAGCGCACATACTTTTACATTGGTCGCTTAGATCGCCCGACTCATGAACATGAAAACCTTGTTTTGCGTTTTTTTTTAGTCCGGTCAGTTGAATATCAATGATAACGTCATTTGCTTTCAAGTCTTCGGTAAATGTTACAATTCCTTTTATTTTTTTGTCAGTGAATACGGCAACAGCTTGAATAGGTTTTTTATTCATATATTAAGAATATTGGTAGTTTTTATATTTTATTATTCTTAATATATTTTGCTCTACTTTTAAAAAGTGGAATTTGCTCCACTTTTTAAGTGAAAAAGTATGAAGAAAATTGAATTAGATAAATTGCTTTATATAGAGTTATAAAGCAATTATGGAACAAGTCTTTCGACTTTTCGATTTCAACGTTTATAATGAAAATAAGATCGATGAAAATAGTAGTGGAAGTGAAAACGGCAAAAAAGTCAATAAAGACACTAATCAGTTTGTTATCCAAATGTTTGGTCTTGATAAAAATGGGAAAACGTGTTCTATTCTTATAAATGATTTTAAGCCATTCTTCTATGTAAAAGTAGGAGATAACTGGTCTACTAGCAAAAAACAGGCGTTTCTGCTTCATATAAAAGGTAAAATCGGAAAATTTTATGAAAATTCAATCACTGATTGCAAAATCATAAAACGAAAAAAGTTATATGGGTTTGATAACGGAAAAGAATACAAGTTCATAAAATTCGAATTTAAAAACATTTCAGCTTTGAATAAGGTAAAGAATCTTTGGTATAGCGGCGGAGGTTTTGGTCCAGACGCGAGCGAGCGAAAACTATTGAGCGATGGATATGTATTTGACGGAACAAATATCTATTTATACGAAGCAAATATCCCGCCGCTGCTACGATTCTTTCACATTCAAGACATTAGTCCTTCCGGTTGGATCGCTCTTCCAAATAAAAAAACTACAATTGTCGATGACATTGACAAAAAGACTACATGTGATTTTGAATTCGAAATGAGTTATAAGAATATCGTTCCATTGAACGATAAAGAAACTCGAGTTCCCTACAAAATTTGTAGTTTTGATATTGAAGCTAGTAGTAGTCACGGAGACTTTCCTGTGCCCATCAAATCGTATAAAAAGCTTGCAACCAATATTATTGAGTATCTTGAAAATATGAAACAAGACTTAGCAAAAGATCAATGCAAGGATCTTTTGCGCAAAATAATTATGAACGCATTTGGATATGCATTGCCTGAATATAAGATGACCGAAATTGATATAGTTTATCCAAAATATACACCAGACCTGCCAACTTTGCAAAAGATGACAGAAAAATGGCTTTCTAATCAAGTACGTGATACAAAAACAACAGATAATAAAGATTCTACAATTGAAGCCATGTTTGAAAAAATGCAGGAAAACGTAGAAAATGATAATGAAGAAGATTTTAACTTTGCAAAAAAGATGAAAGCATATACAGACAAAAAGGCAACAATTGCAGACATTCTTCTTGACAAAAAATTTGAACGAGACAACAAACTCAATGAATTAAATATTTCACTCAAGTCGGTATTTCCCAAATTGGAAGGGGACAAGGTTACCTTCATCGGGTCAACCTTTTTACGATATGGCGAATCGGAACCATACTTGAACCATTGCGCCGTTCTAAACACATGTGATAATATGCCTCTAGAAAACAGCATAGTTCAAACATGCACAACAGAACGTGAATTGCTTCTTGCTTGGCGCGACCTCGTTCAAAAGGAAAACCCCGATATCATTATCGGATACAACATATTTGGCTTTGATTATGAGTTCATGTTTCGCAGATCTGAAGAAAATGGTTGTCAAGAGGAATTCTTGCAGCTTTCCAGAAATGTCGGAGAAGTTTGCGCAAGCAAGGATCGAGATTCACATGCATATAAGATTGAAGAAACTACCATAAACATTGCAAGTGGTCAGCACGATCTGAAGTTTATCAAAATGAACGGCCGTTTGCAAGTAGATTTGTATAATTTCTTTCGTCGCGAAGAAAATTTGACTTCCTATAAACTAGACTACGTTGCAGGCCATTTTATTGGAGACTATGTTATTAGTATTGAAAAAAATGAGAAAAAAACTAAAATTGCAACCAAAAATATGACTGGTCTACTAGAAGGAAGTTTTATTCACATTGAAGAAATAGGACACACCACAGAATACTATGACGGAGGAGCAAAATACAAGGTTGCGAGCGTCGACAAATTGCGCGGATCTTTTGCGATTGAAGGAATTATTGAACCCGATTTCAAAAGCAAGAAAATTCGTTGGTGTATGGCAAAGGACGATGTTACTCCAAAAGATATATTCCGTATGACAAATGGTACATCCGCGGATAGAGCGGTAATTGCAAAATATTGTATTCAGGATTGTAACTTGGTACATTATCTTATGAATAAGGTAGACACGATTACTGGTTTCATTGAGATGTCAAAGATCTGCAGCGTTCCGATAAATTTCTTGGTCATGCGAGGCCAAGGAATCAAACTTACGAGTTATATTGCAAAGAAATGCAGGGAAAAAAAAACTCTTATGCCGGTAATTGAAAAAGGAAGTCTAGAAGAAGGTTTTGAAGGGGCTATTGTTTTGGATCCAAAATGCGATCTTTATCTAGATAATCCTGTTGCGTGTGTAGATTATGCGTCTCTATACCCGAGTTCCATGATTAGTGAAAATCTGTCACACGACTCAAAAGTTTGGACAAAGGAATACGACCTGGCAGGAAATCTCATTTGTGAAACCGGAGAAAAAAATGAAAATGGAGATTTTATATTTGATAATTTAGCAAAATATGAATATGTAAATATTGAGTATGACACGTATAGATACGTGAGAAAAACGCCCGCTTCAGCCGTGGAAAAAATAATTAATGGTCGCAAAATTTGTAGATTTGCGCAATTTCCAGAGGGAAAAGGAATTATGCCGTCAGTTTTGGAAGAATTATTGAAGGCGAGAAAAGCAACGAGAAAACTTATTCCTCAAGAAACAGACGAGTTCATGAAAAATGTTCTCGACAAACGGCAAATTGCATACAAGTTAACTGCAAATTCCCTTTATGGTCAATGTGGCGCAAAAACGAGCACTTTTTATGAAAAAGATATTGCTGCGTGCACAACTGCGACCGGAAGGTTATTATTGACCTTTGCAAAAAAAATTATTGAAGAATGTTACGGCGATGCGGAAGTTGAAACCACAAACTATGGAAAAGTAGTTACAAAAGCAGAGTACATATATGGAGACACGGATTCAGTATTCTTTACATTTAACCTGCAAAAACCTGACGGAACTCCAATTCGTGGAAAAGAAGCATTGGCTATCACTATTGAGATAGCTCAACAAGCAGGCCATCTTGCCTCGAGTTTTCTGAAAGTTCCTCATGATTTGGAATATGAAAAAACATTCATGCCCTTTTGTTTGCTATCGAAGAAACGTTATGTTGGTATGCTTTATGAACATGATCCAAACAAAGGAAAACGAAAGGAAATGGGAATTGTCTTGAAGCGGCGCGATAATGCGCCAATTGTAAAAGATATTTATGGGGGAATTATTGATATTCTCATGAAAGAACAGGATCTTCAAAAGGCAATAAATTTCTTAAAGTCGTGTTTGCAAAATATTGTGGACGAGAAATATCCGATTGAAAAGCTGATTATTAGCAAATCGTTGAGATCGGGTTATAAAAATCCAAAATCGATTGCACACAAGGTTCTTTCAGATCGTATGACGGCACGTGATTCAGGAAACAAACCAAGTTCTGGCGATCGAATTCCGTTTGTCTATATTAATAACTCGGACAAAAAAGCTCTTCAAGGAGAAAAAATTGAGACGCCAACATATATATTGGAGAATAATTTGAAGATTGACTATTCGTTTTATATCACAAACCAAATCATGAAACCGGTTCAACAAGTGTTTGCTCTTGTTCTAGAAAAAATTTGGGAAATGCAAAAAAAGGCCGGTAAAATCAAAAAGTTTCAAAAAGACGTAGACTCGCTTAAAAAAACGACACCATCGGATAAATTTGAAGACAAACTAGAGCAACTTCGTAATAAAGAAGTTAAAGCAATGTTGTTCGACGATTATCTACGAGTCACACAAAATGAAAAACAGAACAATCAAGCATTAAC
>Ga0194037_1002186_pt1 | contig 13309 bp, 17 predicted proteins | sample JunL306m_MetaG_FD_148653 | JGI IMG/M metagenome (GOLD analysis project Ga0194037, IMG submission 148653) | Anoxic zone freshwater microbial communities from boreal shield lake in IISD Experimental Lakes Area, Ontario, Canada - Jun2016-L304-6m | ecosystem: Environmental > Aquatic > Freshwater >...
ACAAGACATAAGGAATGGTGCTGATTTTCTGAAAAAAAGAGCGATAGGCCCTTTTTGAGAAAACATCGTAGTTGTTTTTTTCGATGGCGGTTAAAATATTGCCGTAGTTGATGCTGCTGATGGCGACCCCAAAACGGCTTCGACTTTCAAGCATGGGAATCCCTTTGTCTGACAAGCGGTAGTAGTTTCTTGCTCTTTCGAGCTGAAACTTCATCAACGCAATGAAGTTGCTGTTGATTTTTTTCTGCATCAGCTCCTCCCTTGAATAGTTGAAACGGCGCAGATCTTCAAGGGGCAGGTAAATTCTGCCTCGGTTGACATCTTCACCGACATCGCGGAGAATGTTGGTTAACTGCATGGCAATCCCAAGCTCAATGGCATGTTGCAGCGCCTGTTTATCGCTGTAACCAAAAATTTCGGATGTCATCAGTCCGACCACTGCAGCCACTTTATAGCAGTAAACGTAGAGCTCGTCAAAGGTTTCAAAAGGTTTGAACTCTATATCCATGGCGACGCCATCCATCAAATCAAGGGGAAGATCTATCGGGATGGTGAAGCTTTTCAGGGTGTCGTGCCAGGCCATCATGATAGGGTCGTTGTCAGCCTTTCCGTCGTAGCAATCCTTGAGTTTTGTTTTCCATCCCTCAAGTATCAGGCTGATCTCTTCTTTGGTGATAAGTCCGTTTGCAAGTTTCTCCTCTGCCATATCAACAACGTCATCAACGGTTCGCAGCAGGGCGTAAATGGCAAAAATAGGTTTCTGCTGTTTTTTAGGCAGAAACAGGCTTGCAAGATAAAATGTTTTTGCGTGTTCTTTTGAAATCTGGCGGCAGTATGCATAAGCTTCATCAAGCGTTATCAGCTTTTCCGTCTCCAGGTCAGCAGAGTTTCGGTCATCGTTCTGATTCATCTGATATGCGCTTCTATTTTGCCTGTTTTGGTCATTACAGCATTATTCGCTTTCTATGGTAGGGGTTAAAGCAAAAATGTGTACCTTTTTAAACGGTTCGAATATGAATCGAGAATGAAACGCCAAGATAAAACAATGGTTGTAATATAGCAACATGCCAGATTACAGATCGCTGTCATTCATTTTTTTACGTAACCTATTACTGCCCGATTGAATACTGTTACTCCTGAAAATAAAAGGGAAAAGGCCTTTCTTGTCGGTCTTTGTTCCCCTCCTGAAACACCCCGTTCACTTGTTGAAGAGTATCTTGATGAACTCGCTTTTCTTGCCGATACGGCAGGAGCGGATGTTGTCGACTCGTTTATTCAGGACAGAAAATTGCGTGATCCTGCCTATTGTATTGGAAAAGGAAAGGTTGAGGAACTTGTCCTGTTTGTAAAGGAGCATGAAATAGATCTTGTGATTTTCGATGACGACCTTACACCTGCCCAGGCCAGAAACCTTGAACAGGCGCTGGAGTGCAAGGTGATTGATCGTACAGGTCTGATCCTTCAGATTTTTGCCATCCGGGCACAATCAGCTCAAGCCAAAATGCAGGTGGAGCTTGCCCAGCTTGAATATATGCTTCCCCGCCTTTCCGGGAAGTGGACTCACCTTTCGAAGCAAAAGGGTGGTATTGGCAACAAAGGGCCAGGTGAAACCCAGATTGAAACTGACCGTCGTCTGGTTCGTAATCGTATTGCGCTTTTGAAGAAGAAGTTGCGAGAGGTTGCCCTTCAGCATGATACGCAGACTCGCAGTCGCCAGGCTGTGCAGCGAGTTTCGCTTGTGGGGTACACCAATGCCGGCAAGTCAACATTGATGAACGCACTTTGCCCGGAGGCCGAGGCTTTTGCGGAGAACAGGCTTTTTGCGACGCTCGACACCAAAACCCGTCGTCTTGAGCTCAATATCAACAAGCTTGTACTGCTGTCGGATACGGTAGGTTTTATCCGCAAACTGCCGCACACTCTTGTGGAAAGTTTTAAATCGACTCTTGACGAGGTGCTGCAGGCTGATTTTCTGCTTCATGTGATCGATGTCAGTCATCATGGTTTTGAGGAACAGATGACGGTGGTGCGCGACACGCTGAAGGAGATCGGCGTTAGTCACGATAACATTATTGAGGTGTTCAACAAGATTGATGCACTCAAAGATCCTTCGCTTCTTCGTGAACTGGGCGAAAAATACCCTTATGCGGTCTTTATCTCCGCAATACGGGGAATCAATATTGCGTCGCTCAAGGAGAGGATTAGCCAGCAGGTTGCGCGGGAGTACACCGAACGTCATATCAGTGTGCATGTTTCAAATTATAAACTGATAACGTATCTGTACGAACATACTGAAGTTATCGAGAAGTGCCATGTTGATGAAGAGGTTGAACTGACCTTCAGGGTTCGTAATACCGAACTCAAACAGATTGATGCTTTTGTGAACGCTTCAAACAAATCTCATCCTGATGCTTGAAGTTTACAATTCGACAAAAAAGGCGATTCCCGAGCAGTTGCTCGAAAAGGCTGTTTTGTTCGTTTTTGAACATGAGGGTTATACAGTTGAATCTGTTGTTGGCGTTTATTGCGGCAACAAAATGATACAGCGAATCAATCGTGAGTTTCTTGGTCATGATTATTCTACCGACACAATAACCTTTCGCTACAACAAGGGGAGTGAAATTGATGGCGAGTTTTATATTTCACTTGATGTCGTCAAGGAAAATGCCGCAAAGTTTTCTGTTGATTTTCAGGAGGAACTTTTGCGTGTTACCTTCCATTCGGCACTTCATCTTATTGGTTATGATGATCAGTCGCCAGAGGATCGCTCACAAATGCAGGAAAAAGAAAATTTTTATATCAGGAGTTTCGGTGAAAAACAGAGGTGAAATTCAGGGCGCGACCACCTCAACAACTCTTGTTCTCAATTATTATCTAACATAGTACTGTTATGAATCTTTTTATTAACGATATCCCTTGTGACGCATTGCCTGGTCAGACAATCGGCAAGGCTGCCCGGTTGAACCATAGTCATGTCGGCCACCTGTGCGGGGGGCGTGGTATCTGCCAGACTTGCTATGTCACCGTTCGGGAAGGGGGTGAGTACCTTTCTCCGCTTTCCGACATTGAAACAGCTTTTTTATCGGAACGACAGATCCTGAATGGAGGACGTCTTGCGTGTCAGGCGATCATCGAACAGGGGGGAACTCTCAATGTTCTCTCTCGTCCTGAAGAGATTCGCCGACTGCTGCTCTGCAATCCCATTGCCCTTTTTTCCTTCGTTGCAACAATGGCAAGTGATACGTCGTCGAGAATTATTCCTGGTGTTGCCAATCTGGCAGGGCGGATAATCAGGGGCGAGGTGAGCGACATGGATGGTTCCCGGGAGATGTTGATCGATGCTCAACCAGTCCTTGCAGTGAAAGTTGCATCTCTTCCAGAACCGGTGAAGCTTGCGCCGGATGTTCAGAAAGTGAGCGCGCCTGTTGTTGTGCCTGTTTCTGCTGTTGTCGAAGAGATAAATGCACCAACGGTTACGGCGGTCACTCTTGAAGGGATAGATGAGGGACTTGCCGTGAAACTGGTTGAGGCTGGAGTGCAAAGCCATGAACAGTTTCTCGAAAGAGGACGCGACAAGAGTGGACGCAAGGGACTTTCTGTTGCAACCGGAATCAGTGAGGCGGTTATACTCAAGCTGGTTAATCGTCTCGATCTTTCAAGAGTTAAAGGGATAACTTTCTCCACAGTGGAACTGCTCGAAGCGGCAGGAGTTGGTACCCTCTTCGACCTTATTCAGCGTAATCCATCGAACCTTTATGCCAAAATGCAGGCAATCAACCAACAGAAAAAATTGGTTCAACTGTCACCTTCCGTCGACCAGATAAAAGAATGGATAGCGCTGGCAAAAAAATTGCCTCGCAAGGTTCTTTTTTAATGCAGTAGTTTTTCATAAGCGCCCCTGTTCATCAAGAGCTGGATAGGGGATGCCTTTTTCCCGAAGTTCCCGGCTCAGACGCGGATAGGCAAACTCAAAGAGCATCCGCTCAATGTACTCCGGCTTGAGCTGTGGCTGGCTGTACATCCCTTTTTGCGCTCTTTGGCGCTGTGCTTCAAAAAGAATGACTGCGGTGGCAACAGAGACATTAAGGGATTCTCCCATGCCAATCATTGGCACCAGAATAGCCTGGTCGGCCCCTTTGATAGCCTCTTTTGATATCCCGTCCCACTCGGCGCCGACGACCAGAGCGGTTGGCAGAGTATAGTCGACATCTCTGAAATCCAGACATCCCTCACTGTTTGTTGCAACGAGGAGTTGCATGCCGTTTCCTGATAACTTGTTGTACACTGTTTCAATATCAGGGTACAAATTCATGGTGATCCATTTGCTTGTGCCAGCCGCTGCATTCTGTTCAGTATAAATGGTTTTGCGATATGAAACGGCATGAATTTCATTTATTCCGACTCCGTCACAGCTTCGGATTATGGCGGACAGGTTGTGAGCCTTGTTGACATTATCCATGACTACCGTCAGATCAGGCTGGCGATGGAGCAGCATTGTGCGGATTTTGCGGAATCGTTCAGGGGATATCAAGGTGGTGGAAAATGGTGGATGAATCATGATATTCACACAAGAAAGCTATTTTTTTTCGTTTTCCTCAATTGTCATTGAGCACGATGACCATTATTCTTGTCGCAGAGTTGTAACGACCTGAATCTTGCGGGGGTTAATTTTTTTAAGTATATCTCTGTAAAGAAGATCCGCTTCAGGACGGGATATCATTTGAACAGAGGTTGAGACGCGTGGTTGCAATGTTATGAGGCTGCATAATAAAAAACATCCCTATCTTGAACGCTTGCTGAAAACAGCAAAGTCGGTTAGTCTGGCTCACTCCTCAAGGGTTCTGATTCTCAGCGATCTTCACATGGGCAATGGCGGCAGGCGCGACGAGTTCAAACGGAATGCTGAACTGGTGAAAACCATGCTCGATAGCTATTATCTACCCGAAAAATATAGTCTTGTTCTTAATGGTGATATTGAAGAGCTTTTCAAGTTTCCTCTTGACAGCATTGTGAATGAGTGGGGTGACTTGTATAACCTTTTTCTCAAGTTTGAAGAGAACGGTTTTTTCTGGAAAACCTATGGGAACCATGACGCCTCCCTGCTTGACGAAAAAGGGTATCAGCTTGCTTCTTCAATGGTCAATTCGCTGAAATTTCATTACGGCCATGAAACCATGCTGCTCTTTCATGGCCATCAGGCATCGGAGCTTTTGTGGGAAACCTACCCAATGGTCAGTCGTGCCGTCATCTTTTTCATTAAATATATTGCCAAACCTGTTGGCATCAGGAACTTTTCTATTGCATACAACAGCCCCAGAAGGTTTGCCATTGAAAAATCGATTTATGAATTTTCAAACCAGGCAAAAATAGTTTCTATCATTGGGCATACCCATCGTCCCCTCTTCGAATCACTTTCAAAAGTTGACTTTCTGAACTACAGAATAGAGGAACTCTGTCGGGCTTTTCCGTCAGCAGATAGTGACAAACGAACAGTTATCAAGCAGAAAATAGCATCGTTGAAAACCGAGCTTGATGCCTGTTACAAGCAGGGCAAGAAAATCGGTCTTCGGAGCGGTCTGTACAACAACATCACCATTCCAAGTATCTTCAACTCCGGCTGCACTATTGGGAAACGAGGTATTACGGCTCTTGAAATCGAGGGAAATAAAATCAGGCTTGTCTACTGGTATAATGGCAAGCAGAGTCGCAAGTTCACCAGTGACAGGGACAATAGGCCAATGGAACTTGGCTCGACGGGGTATTCCCGGGTTGTGCTGAACGAGGACTCTCTCGATTATGTTTTTTCACGTATCCATCTTCTGGCATGATCTGCTCATGCGGCAACTGGAGATGATGTGGAATTTTGTCAGTGAAAGGTTCAAATAATTTATAACCCTGAAAGTAGGATAAAGCGCACACTATTTGCAGGGCACTCCCAGATATTCCAGGAACAACCTGTCTCTGGCTACTGATTCGGTAGACCAACGGTAGTTGCCCATAGGTGTTCGCACGTTGGATGTTTCAATGCAGTCGAACCAATCCAGAATCTGGGCGAGTGATCGTTGCTCAAGCCACTTGTCCAGTTGATTTTAGAGCTTGACAAGCGCGGCGGTCTTTTCGCTTTTGTTCTTACCAAGCCCTTCTCGCATTTCCTTGATTTTCTTCGTCAGAAAGCAGTGATAACCCAGTGAGACAAACTGCACGAACTGCCTTCCCCGCAGATTGTCGGGGTACCATGTGCGCGGACGTGCTCCATCAAGCACTTGCCTGTTCATTATAGGCCGTAACCCGCTCATAGAGGTAAATATCACCGTTCGGACGCCGTTCACCAACGTGAGTTTTTCCAGTTACTGGTTTAGACATGGGGTAAACTCCTTTTTATCGTGTGTATCTTATGGTACATACATGCACGTTAAAAAGCAAGAAAAAAGCTTGATTTTGCTTGAAAATCGGGCCTGTTCGGTGATGTTTTTCGTTAATGTGTTCGCTTTATCCTACTTTCAGGTTATAACATAAATGCTGTAACCTATGCGAATTCTATCTATTGACGGCGGTGGTATTCGGGGGATAATTCCCGATATTCGGACGCTCAATTGACGACATTTGCGAGAATGTTATTGGAGAGTTGATCGCGGGAGCCAAGTGATTCCGTTTTTCTATAACATCTGGCTGTTGCAGGTTTGCTTGCCTCATCCTGCGCATGGATGCAAATGCCCATCCGCCATACGCAGGCAGCGGTCGGCGAGGGCTGCATATTCTTCGTTGTGGGTGACAATAATGAAGGAGGTAAGACGCTCTTTGCTCAGCCTGGCCATCAGCTCATAGAGGATGCGGCTGTTTTGGTTGTCGAGATTACCGCTCGGTTCATCGGCCAGCACTAGCTTAGGGTTATTCATCAGGGCTCGGGCAATGGCGACTCGTTGCTGTTCTCCGCCGGAGAGCTCGGAGGGGAGATGGTCGAATCGCTCCGAGAGGCCGAGGCTTGCAAGCAGTTCAGCCGCCCTTTTTTTTGCTGGAGGCAGTTTGCCGGTGGCGATGAATTCGGGCATCGCCACATTTTCGAGAGCGGTAAAGTCAGAGAGGAGATGGTGAAACTGGAAAACGAAGCCGATTTTCTGGTTCCTGAACCTCGCAAGTGCCTTTTGGGAGAGAGTGTACTTTGTATCCCGGAACAAAAGCTCCTTGTCGAACATGATCTCACCGCTATCGGGGGTGTCGAGGGTGCCAAGCAGGTTCAGCAAGGTTGTTTTGCCGCTACCTGATGCGCCGATGATGGTCACCATCTCACCTTCGCCAACCGTCAGATCGACCTCGCGAAGGATCGGTATGGTGCGCTTGCCCGGTATGGTATATGACTTGCTGATATTTTTTGCTGTGAGCATTATGACGCTGGTTTAGTTTACCTGTTCTCTTCGATGAGCCATTTGTAAGTTGTCAATTCTTTCAGTACCATCGGGCTATGTGCATCAAGCAATTGTGTGCTGGTTCAATCGCAAAGGCCTTTTATCGACAGCAATGGAATTTGCTGAGAGAAAAATCACTCCAAAAGCCGATTGAGTCGTAGTGAGTTAATCATATCCAGAGAGGGGCCCGTCATGAATGTTGTCGCCAGTGCCATCAGTACCATCATGGTGAAAAGTTCAGGAGAAAGCACTCCAAGGTCATATCCGATATTTAAAATCACCAACTCTACCAATCCACGGGTGTTCATGAGAACTCCGATGGATAAACTCTCTTTCCATGAATGACCAACAAACCTTGCGGCAATAGCACTGCCTGCAAGTTTTCCTGTCACAGCCACAATAATAACAATCAAACAAATACCCCATAAAATTGGAGTGTTCAACAAACCGATTTGAGTACGGAGTCCACTAAATGCAAAAAACAAAGGTAAAAGCAAAATCAGGCTGATATCCTCAATTTTCTGAACCAGAACCTTTCGAAAATCAAAATTTGACGGGATAATGATTCCTGCAACAAAAGCCCCAAATAAAGCATGAATGCCAATAATTTCTGTCACATAGGCAGACAATAACAACATGAGAAAAAACAGTGGCAAGATCGACTTCTTGATGGTTTCATGAGTAAAATAGCGGTTCGCAAAATGTTTGAGCAAAGGCTTGACACCAAAGAACATCATTAAGATATAGCCCACAGAGAGCAATAAGGTGATCAGCGATCCTGTTATCGCTCCCGCTTTAATGACGGCAATAACGACAGCCAACAAGCACCAGCCGGTGACATCGTCCACAGCAGCACAGGTGATGACTGTGGTACCTAAAGAGCTATGTGTTATGCCACGTTCCTGAAGTATTCTGGCCAAAACAGGAAAGGCTGTGATACTCATGGCAATCCCCATAAACAACGCAAAGGCAGAAAAAGGAACGTTTGGCGCATACGTGGGATAAAGAAAATAAGCTAAACCTACACCTAAAAAAAAAGGGCAAATAATGCTGGCATGGCTGACTATCAATGCGGTGTGGGCATTTTTTTTCAGCTCACTTACATCTAATTCCATACCGATGATGAACATAAAAAGAATCAATCCGATCTGGCTCAGAAATTGGAGGTTGGGTAGAGAAGTAGCGGGAAAGAGAAATGTTGAAAATGCAGGAAAGAAGAGACCCATCAGAGATGGTCCCAAAAAGATTCCGGCAATAATTTCACCGATAACAGCAGGCTGCCCAATTTTACCAAGCAGCCATCCCAAAAGCCGTCCTGTAGAAATAATGGAAAGCATCTGCAGAATAAATATCGACAAAGGATGTTGCAGATTATGGAATAACTCATTGAATATTGAACCGGTCTCTTTTTTGGGGATAAGCAACACTTCTGTGATGCCTTTGTTAATTTCAAGAGTTTTTCCCTGTTGAAGCACTATCCACAATAACAATCCCAGTCCACCGATCACCATGATATAAAAGATGATGTTTTTTTTCATGAGTTCTCCTCTGACGCGCATGTGTATTGCCGGGCACCGACACTGATTATAGTGCTCTGGCTGATTCGGAAAAAGTGGTGAAACAGGAAGAGGATGTCGATTCTCTGGTTCCTGAACCTGGCAAGCGACTTTTGGGGGAGGGTGCATTTGGTATCACTGAACAAAACCACCTCATCTTCCCTGACCGTAAGATCGACCCAACAAAGGATCGGGATGGCGCGCTTTTCCGGAATGGAGTAGCTACTACGTTGGTCTGGTTTGGCCATTCTCCTTAATATGCTGTCAACTCTTTAAGTGTCATTGGTCCATAGACGTGAAGTATTTATGTGCGGCTTCAATAAATCACCTCTATTTGTTTGCTTCGAAAGATACATCTTTTGCTGAACAGATTTGTAGCTTTCACTGGTCATAAGCAGCGATCCTCTCCATAATTTCGACGACCCAAGCTTCAGCACATTATCTTCCACGGGCTTGAATTTCCATATCCTTTTTTCTACAAGGTTTGGCGCATGTTCTATGGCTCCCGTCGGTTCAATTCCAAGAGCAGTAAGACGCTCCAGTAGTTCTTGCAGAACATCATCCTTACGGAGTGACCACGTGGAAGCGAAGCAGCGCCAGAATACCCATCCAGCTCGTTCCAAAACACGCTGACGGTTCATGTCATGCGGCCATCGGTCCGGACCGTGGTATTCGTCGCCATTCAGCTTAATTGCCAGGCGATTATCCCCTGCGCCCTCAACGACCATGTCGATGCGGTAAGCACCTGTTTTCACTTGTGGCATAACGCGATACCCACGAGATGCAAGGATGGAAAACACTTCCCGCTCAAACCCTGACTCGCATTGGTCAATCAGCACGCTTGCTTCCTCTTTGTCAGTCACCATCGGCTTTCAAGGTTTATACCTGACCTTCTGATGTATTTATCACTTTTTTTGATGTGTTGGGATTATTTCGCTATCATCATGTTACGCTGTAAAGCAAAGGAAGAGTTGGTTCGGATTGGTGAACTTTTGCCATGTCGCGCTTTAGACCGTAAGGATCCCAATATAACTGCCGAATGTATATGGCTGAGGGTATTTTTTCAGGAACACTGTTGGACGAAGATGTCAACGCGAAGAAGGATGGCATCATATACACGAAACGATTATTAATCGCCCAGTAAAAGATGCTATCAAGATCAATCGAAACAATGTTGACAGTTAGAGTGACTGGAGCAAAATGAAGAGAGAGCGAATAGAGATTGATGCCTGAGTGTATCCAGCATGAAGAAAATTTATCGTAAAGAAATTAGCCGGGGAGATTAAATGCAGCACGCAATCATTACAAGAGGGCGATTGCAGTCACCGAGAAGTATTATTCTTGATGAGAATATTCCTTATACCGGAGATTCGTTTGAAGTCATCATCATCAATAATACGGTAGTAAAAGAAAGGCTTTCAAGAAAGGTTGGAACTCTGAAAGGGAAAATACATATCAAAGATGATTTTGATGAGCCACTTGAAGACTTCAGGGAATATATGGAATGAAGATAATAATCGATACCCATGCATTGCTCTGGTTTTTCAGTAATCATGATGACTTATCGGAAAAAGCAAGAAGAGCAATTGAAAATTCAAGCAATGATGTTTTTGTAAGCATTGCAAGTTTTTGGGAAATTTCGATTAAACTGAGTTTATCGAAAATTGCTTTGGATATTCCCTTTGAATTGTTGTTTGATGAGACGGAAAAACTGGACATCAGCATCTTAAACGTAAAGAAAGAACATTTAATTTGCTTGAAAGAACTTCCATTTATTCATAGAGACCCATTTGACAGAATGATTGCATCTCAATCTATCGTTGACGATTATACTCTTGTCTCTATTGATAAGATTTTTGATGAATATAAAATTAAAAGAGTTTGGTAATTATTAATGGAGCAGAGGGTTGTTTCCTCTGTTTGATTTCCAATTTTTCGTTAAATCGTATTCGCGTTTGCCCAAGCTCTCTGCCAACATGGATGTTACAAGAGAGTTCATGCTGACACCCTCTTGTTTTGCTCTCTTAATCAAACGGGAATGAACGGTTTTAGGTACCCTTTGAATAAACTTGCCACTATACGTGCCACCACTACCTGGTTCTGGAATAGGTATGTTCAAGCTTTCCAGGGCAGCTATCGTTTCTTGTAAGGCATCCATGCCATTTTCAATTGCTTCCGCTATTGTTTCACCATCTGAAATACATTCAGAAAAGTCAGTAAATGAAATCATATAACCACCACCATCTTCTTTTGAAAGAGGATGAATTTCAAATGGGTATTTGGTTAAATCGCTATAGGACATATTCCTCGAAGCTATGCTTCCATTTTCTATTTGATTCCAGTTTATTAAATACTTCTTCTGCTGGAATTGCCTTCATTTCACCCCGTTCATAAGCCGAAAGCCTACGTTCTGATTCCTCAGCCCAAAGCAAATCAATTTTTTCTCTTTCACTTTTAGAGTCAAGAGAATAAAACAGATGTTCAATAACTTCAATTCTTTCTCTTGGCGATAGTTGCTCTGCCGCCTGACATATATGTATTGCTTGAGTTGTCATAATTCTATCCTTTATATCACTGGTGTCCGATTGTTGAGAAGGCACAATCTTGCAAGTCGTTTTAAGAATGTATTTTGCGGGTAGTGATAATCGATTTGAGGCGCATTTTACTTATTGTATCAGCCCACTCATATTGCTGAAATATAAAACATTGTCCTTTCTCTTGTAAATCTCTCCACTCATCTCTAATACGCTCAATGTTATCATAAATATTAATAATCATATTAATAGTGTCCGGTTATAGCTTAAAGCAGAAACGCCCTTCTCTATAAATACAACATCAAAATCATCCAAAAAACATAGCACGGCACTTGCTGGTTTATCCCAATCCATCTAATCCACCAAGCACATTTCTCCACCCCATCACACCGGCCTCACCTGCCCGTTCCCCTCAATAATCCATTTATAGGTCGTCAGCTCCTTCAGCGCCATCGGCCCGCGTGCGTGCAGCTTCTGGGTGCTGATGCCTATCTCCGCGCCAAGCCCGAACTGTGCGCCATCAGTAAAAGCGGTTGAGGTGTTGGCATAGACCACGGCGGCATCGACCCGTTTCAGGAAGGTGGCGGTTGTGGCGGCATCGGTAGAGATGATGGCTTCGCTGTGGCGGGAGCTGTAGTGCGCAATATGTTCCAGGGCCTCCTCAAGCGATGCAACAGTTTTCACCGACATCTTCAGGGAGAGGAACTCGGTGCCGAAATGTTCGGGTTCGGCTAACTGAAGGAGCGCATCAGGGTAGTGCCCCTGCAAGGCGTCAAAAGCGGCCTCATCGGCAAAGAGCAGCACCTGCTTTTCCAGAAGCGGCTCAACGAGAGCAGGGAGGTTCCCCAGACGGTCGTGGTGGATGATGAGAGTGTCGAGCGCGTTGCATACGCTGGGACGACGGGTTTTGGCGTTGAAGATCACCTGTTTGCCAAGCTCAAGGTCGCCGCTTTTGTCGAAATAGGTGTGCACAATGCCTGCACCGGTTTCGATGACGGGAACCTTGGCGTTGTCGCGCACAAAGTCGATCAGCTTCTGGCTCCCTCTGGGGATGATCATGTCGATGTAGCCAACGGCATTGAGCATGATGGCTGCGGCTTCGCGCTCTGCGGGCAGGAGGTAGATGGTATCTGGGTTGATGCTGTGCTCTTTCAGGACGCTATGGATAAGCTCCACAATGGCGATGTTGGAGTACATGGCATCGCTGCCGCCTTTCAGCACGGTGGCGTTCCCCGATTTCAGGCAGAGGGCGAAGACATCAAAGGTGACGTTTGGCCTCGCTTCGTAGATGATGCCAATGACGCCGATGGGAACAGTCACCTTTTTCAGGCCAAGCCCGTTCTGAAGCATTCGCTCTTCAAGCACCACATCGAGCGGGGAGGTGAGGGAAGCGACGTTGCGGATGTCGGCGGCAATGGCTTCGAGCCTTGCAGGGTTCAACAGCAGCCGGTCCACCATTGGATCTGCGGGATCCATCCGCTCCACATCTTTTTTATTGGCGGTGAGAATGGCCTCTTGGTGAGCAGGTATTCTGTCGGCAAGGTCGCAGAGCAGACGGTTGATCGCCTCGTCGGTAAGGGTGATGATCTCGCGGCTTGCCTGCAAGACCGCTCCAAGCTGTTTTGTTATTGTTTCCTTCATGTCGAACGGAGTTCAGGTGGTTATATAGAGATAATCGTAATGAACAAGGGGCTTCTGATCTTTCTGCCCCATGAGCGCAACTGTCTTTTCCGAGCCATACTGAGCCATGCCGTAGCCGATGATGGTGCCATCGGTGGCGCACACCTTGATAATGTCGCCCTTCAGAAAGCGCCCT
>Ga0194037_1002187_pt1 | contig 13306 bp, 11 predicted proteins | sample JunL306m_MetaG_FD_148653 | JGI IMG/M metagenome (GOLD analysis project Ga0194037, IMG submission 148653) | Anoxic zone freshwater microbial communities from boreal shield lake in IISD Experimental Lakes Area, Ontario, Canada - Jun2016-L304-6m | ecosystem: Environmental > Aquatic > Freshwater >...
GTTTTAGATAAGTACGACATGAGCTTGTACCCCCATAATGAACATTCTTAACTGGTATTATTGGGGGAGGCAAGTCTTTGATTGGTAATACGCTGGATTTAAAACGGAAAAGAATAAAAAACGTCAAAAAATTTGACACAACGGCTGGAAATGCGGGGATAGCTGCACATGGAAAAACCGGTAATAGTCAGCGTCAACAATGTTTCAAAATCCTATAGCCGCGGCAATCAGCCGGTGCCGGTGCTGGAGGAGATTACCTTCGATATTGCCAGAGGCGAATTTCTGGCGTTGATGGGCCCTTCCGGTTCCGGTAAATCAACGCTGCTTAATCTGATTGCCGGTATAGACACGGTTGACAGCGGTTCAATAGTGGTGGACGGGGTCAATATTGCGACACTCGGAGAAGCGGAACTGGCAACCTGGAGAGCCTCGCATGTCGGATTCATCTTTCAGTTCTATAATCTGATCCCCGTCCTGAACGCCTACGAGAATGTTGAACTTCCGCTGCTTCTGACACCGCTCTCACGCCGCGAGCGCCGCGAGCATGTCGAGACCGCTCTGGCCGTTGTCAGTCTGACTGATCGTATGGATCATTATCCATCACAGCTTTCAGGAGGTCAGCAACAGCGGGTTGCCATCGCACGAGCCATCGTGACCGATCCGACTATTCTGGTGGCCGACGAGCCGACCGGTGATCTCGACCGGGTTTCCGCCGGAGAAATTTTGAGCCTTATGGCGCGTCTGAACGCCGAATTCGGCAAGACCATCATCATGGTGACCCACGACCCGCGGGCCGCCGAAAAAGCTCATATTATCCGGCAGCTTGAAAAAGGTGTACTGAACAATGTTTCTGCTTAGGCTTCTTTCCCGAAATGCGCTCAGACACCGGCTGCGCACACTCCTGACCATTCTTGGCATCACGGTTGCCATTCTCTCCTTCGGTCTTTTACGAACGGTTGTCAGCGCCTGGTATGCCGGTGTCAACGCCTCGTCGGCCGCTCGCCTGATAACCCGGAATGCCGTTTCGCTGGTCTTCTCACTTCCGATTGCCTATCAGGAGCGGATCCGGCGGATCGAAGGGGTGTCCGCTGTGTCGTATGCGAACTGGTTCGGAGGAGTCTATATTACCGAAAAGAATTTTTTCCCCAACTTTGCTATAGAACCCCAGAGTTATCTCGCGCTCTACCCTGAATTTGTTCTCAAGCCGGATGAAAAACGGAACTTCATTCTGGATCGTAAAGGGTGTGTGGTCGGGAGAAAACTTGCTGAGCGTTTTGGCTGGAAAATCGGTGACAATGTCCCGCTCAGGGGTACCATTTTTCCCGGAAACTGGGAATTTGTCGTTCGCGGAATCTACACCGGCGCCGAAAAATCCACCGATGAGTCCCAGTTCTTTTTCCACTGGGCATATCTGAACGAAACACTCAAAAAATCGATTCCGCGGCGTGCAGACCAGATCGGTGTCTATGTAGTCGGCTTAAAAAATCCTCAGTCCGCAGCTGAGGTTTCGCTGGCTCTGGATGCGACTTTCAGGAATTCACTGGCAGAGACTCTGACTGAAACTGAGAAGGCATTCCAGCTCAGCTTTGTTTCAATGACCGAAGCGATAGTAGTGGCTATCCGAATCGTTTCATTCGTCGTCATTATCATCATTATGGTAGTTGTTGCCAACACCATGGCCATGACCGCCAGAGAGAGGATCGGTGAATATGCCATCTTCAAGGCGATGGGCTTTCAGGGGTATCACATAGCCGGCATGGTGTTCGGCGAATCACTGTTCATCTCGCTGACCGGCGGATGTATCGGAATTCTGCTGACCTTCCCGGTTGCCCGGAAATTTGGTGAGGTGATGGGAAATTTCTTCCCGGTATTTCAGGTTGAGAAGATGACCGTGTATCTGGATGTTATCTTCTGTCTTCTGGTGGGAGTTGTGGCGGCACTTTTTCCTACCTGGCGGGCGGTGAGGATAAAAATTGCGGATGGATTGAGAAGAGTGGGATGAAGGGGAAAAAACAGGGTCAAGGGTCAAGGGGAAGCAAGGGGCAAGGAGAAGCAAGGGTAAAGTTGAATCAAAGTCTTCGAACTTCCTTGACCCTTGCCCCTGATTTTTCCCTTTGTCCCTTGTCCGTTATCGGGGAGGTATCTTTATGAAAATAAAAATCCTGGTCGTTGATGATGAATTGAGCATGCGGGAATTTCTCTCCATTTTACTGGAGCGGGAGGGATACAGCGTGTCGGTTGCCGGCAATGCCGAGGAAGCGCTGCGAATGATGGAGCTGTCTCTGTTTGATCTTGTTCTGTCGGATGTAAACATGCCGGGGTTAAGCGGGATCGATTTGCTGACCCGCATCAAAAAACTCTCTCCGGAAACCGGAGTGCTCATGATCACCGCCTTCTCGGCCGCCGAGCAGGCGGTAGAAGCAATGAAACTGGGCGCCTACGATTATATCGCCAAGCCGTTCAAAATAGAGGAAATCAAACAGCTGGTAATAAACGCTCTCGAAAAGCAGGGGCTAAAGCGTGAGAATACGCTGCTTAAAAAGGATGTCCACGAGCGGGACAGTTTTTGCGGTATAATCGGCAAGAGTCAGAAGATGCGGGAGCTTTTTGATCTGATTCAGAAAGTTGCCGGCAGTCAGAGCAGTGTGCTTGTGCTGGGTGAAAGCGGCACCGGCAAGGAGCTTGCCGCACGGGCGGTGCACAGCTGCAGCCCCAGAAAATCAAAGCCTTTTGTGGCCGTCAACTGCGGGGCCATCCCTGAAAACCTGATAGAAAGCGAACTGTTCGGACATAAAAAAGGATCCTTCACCGGAGCGGTCAACGACCATCCCGGTCTGTTTGAACAGGCTGAAGGCGGAACGCTTTTTCTGGACGAGATCAGCGAACTGCCACTGCTGCTTCAGACCAAACTGCTTCGGGTGTTGCAGGAGCGGGAATTCAAACGGGTCGGCTGCGCCCTGACCCGCAAGACTGATGTCAGAATCATCTGTGCATCCAATCGCGATCTGGAGGCCAACATTCGCGAAAACTCCTTTCGGGAAGATCTGTTTTACCGCATCAATGTGGTGCAGCTCTATATGCCGCCGCTGAGAGAGCGTATCGAGGATATCCCGCTTCTGGTAGAGCATTTTTGCGGGAAATTTAAAAACAGCGGACGAGGCGTTCCGGTATCAGTTACTTCCGGCGCTCTCAAGGCGCTCATGAATCACCCTTTTCCCGGAAATATCCGCGAACTGGAAAACTGCATCGAACGAAGCCTGATTATAGATCCTGCTGTTATTTCCGAAAACAGCCTGCCTAAACAGGTGGTGGCCAACAAGGTTCCCTGTCTGTCGGCCAATGTTGAAATCCCCGAAGGTGGCATGCTGCTTGAACCGCTGCTGGAGGAGCTGGAGAAGAAATATCTGTTCAGGGCACTGGAAATGACCGGAGGGGCGAAGAAAAAAGCCGGCGAGTTACTGGGAATGTCGTTCCGTTCGTTCCGTTACCGGCTGGCCAAGTTCGGACTTGATAGCGGGGAGGAGTAGAATTCCCACATCATACATCGTCGTTTTCTTCACGGTAGCCGCAGTTGGAAGGAAGCCAGCGCAAGGTACGAACCAGTTCCGGAGTAAGTTTTATACACGTGGGATTTATCGAAAATCTGCGCTCGAATATCGCGCACTGACGGGTGACAACATCAAGATAGCGACAGGGAGTCCTGGTGTAGAAGATGTTGCCACGCTCGTCTTCAATTTTTTCAAAACAGCAGAGTCCGCACTGTCTGCAGCGGCTATCCCAGTGCTGATCTTCGCTGGAGCTTTCCGTCATCGGCTGTCCCGGTTACGCGTCATTTGTTTTTCTTTTTTGCCCTTGCCATCATCAACTCTCCCAGCGTTCCCATCCCTTTGGGCGCTTCGGCCGCCTGACGGCGGAATTCCGAAAGTGTGACCTCTTCCTCTTCGGCGGCACGAGCCGTGCCGGCCATGGCCAGGGAGAGACGGCGGTTGGCACGATCAACGCTTTCGATCCTGACTTCGATAACCTCCCCCTCCTTCAGAATCTCGCGGGGATGGTTGATGCGCTTTCCTGCTCCCATTTTTGAGATATGGATCAGGCCATCCACGCCTGAAGCCAGCGTGACAAAGGCGCCAAAGCTGTCCAGACGTGCCACCGGACCGGTATGAAAGGACCCCTCGGGATAGTGAGCAACCACATGATCCCACGGATCGGCTAGTGTATCCTTGAGGCTCAGCGAGATGCGCTCCTTTTCGCGATCGATGGTTTTAATCACCACCTGCAGCTGCTGACCGACACTCAAAACGTCCCTGACATCCCTGACTCTGCTCCACCCTATTTCGGAGACGGGAATCAGGCCTTCCAGACCGCCGATGTCGACAAAAGCACCGAAATCCTGCAGTGAGGTAACCGTGCCGGTGACCGTCATTCCTTCACGCATACCGGCCTGTGCCTCGTCTTTGAGCCGCCGCTGCTCTTCTTCCAGCAGTGCCCGGCGGGAGACCACTATGTTGCGCCCCTTTTCAGCATAGTCGCTGATTCGGAACGTCAAACGGGTCCCGATCAGTGATTCCGGGTTCTCGACACGGCGTAGCGCAATTTGAGAATAAGGGCAGAAGGCGCGAGCCGTTCCACCCAGTTTCACTTCATAGCCCCCCTTGATCTCTTTCTCAACCAGCCCCTCCACCGGCACACCGGCGCGCCAGGCCTCTTCCAGCTGGGAGCTGCCCGCCGCGCCGCCGCCGATCCTGGTCGTGAAGCGCATCTCTCCATGGTTCGAAGAGAGGAAGTATGCGGCGATGGAGTCACCTTCCCTGACGGTAACGTTACCGTCCAGGTCGAGAAATTCCTTCCGGTCGATAACCCCCTCGCCTTTCTGACCCGTATCCATGAAAATCCATTCGGCACTGATCTTCAACACCCGCCCTGTCACCTTCTGCCCCGGCTCAAGCCAGCGACTCTGCTTAGCTGAACTCTGTGCGAACATCTCGGCAAAGCTCTCTCCCTCGTCTGTTTCCTCCAGCGGTGCCTCAACTTCGTAGTCTTCGATCATACTCCGTCCCTCGTTAGTAAATTTGTCAAGCCTGTTGGTCACGTTTTCCGGTTATCACTCATCATCCTGTCAACCAGAACCCAGTTACGTTTGAAGTCCAGGTGGGTACCGCCATTTTGCTTCAGCGAATCGCCGGTAAAACGGTTAATGCGCTCCTGATCCGCCTTGAGGATGTGAATAAAGCGAAAGCCACAGCGCAGTCGCTCATCCACCCCCTTTTCCCAGGCGGTCTCCGCCAGGGCGCAGACCGGTAAATCTTTATCAATCTCGACGAAAAACATTGAAAATGGCGTCGGTTTCTTTGTCGCATCAACCGTCAACCCGATTCCACCCGCGCTCAGGTTGATCTCCGTATGCTGCATAACAAGTCCCGCCAATACACCGTTGTTGCTCAAATGATCCATGACCCGCTTCCACTCCTTTTTGAAAAAAGCGAGCGGGAAATTGCCACACCGCTGAAAGATACGTGCTGAGAGCTCAACACGAGAGACGATGCGGCGCTGGAACATCTCCAGTGTACCGTGCATCCGGAATTGGAAGATGTTTTCGGCTATGATGCCGCTCAGATCTGCCAGAACCTGGATACCGCCCCCCAAGGCTTCGCTTGTTACCTTGTAAGTCACGCTGCCGGCCTCCTGGTCAAGTGTTGTATGTCCGCCATTGGTAATCATGAGCTCAAGTGTATCCAGGCTGCTTGAGGTTACTATGCCGCTCAGCGACTCGTAGATCTCGCTGTTACGCTCGGCCGACATATTGACCAGATATACCTTTTGTCTCTGGCTGAAGTAGCGGCTGTAATCAGTGATGTGGGAGTGATGCGGCATGGTGGCGGTCCGAATTGCTTACAGTGACCTGAAAAAGACGGTAGCAGACTGTATGCTTGGATTGGAAAGCGGCTCATATTAGCTCAAACTTGAGACAAATACCAGAGGACGAAACATTTTCCTGACGAATTGAGTAAAATAAAATCAGGTGCGTCATGTACCACGCGTCATGCTGTTGTAATTTGTGAGAATGAAGGTACAATCGCAGCAGCCTTTCTGATTTTCCGGAGAGATCATGCCGACCACCAGACTCTCAACCAGCACCGCCATACCCGGCACATACAGTACCCCGCTCCTCCTGCTCCTTATCGCCGCAGGTCTGGCAGGCAACTATTTCAGATACCCGATCTTCCTCAACATCGACTTCCTGTTCGGCAGTATCTTCGCCTTGCTGGCACTGCAGATTTTCGGGCCGGGCCGCGGCATTCCGGCAGCCGCCGTTATCGCCTGCTATACCTACATAATCTGGAATCATCCTTACGCCATCATCATCATGACCGCCGAGGTTGCAGTGGTCGGTTTTCTGATGACCCGCCGCAAAATGGGGATGGTACTTGCCGACACCCTCTACTGGCTGGTCATCGGCATGCCGCTGGTTTACCTGTGCTACCACCTTGTCATGCATGTTCCGCCCAGCAATACGTATATTGTCATGACCAAGCAGACTATTAACGGCATCGCAAACGCTCTGGCCGCCCGTATGATTTTCTCTGGTTTTGCCTTTCGCTTTCGTGCGGAACAGATATCGTATAATGAAATAATCTACAACCTGCTGGCTTTTTTCGTACTGTGCCCGGCGTTGGTGCTGCTGGCAGTTTCCAGCAGGACAGATTTTATGGAAACAGACCTCCATATTCGCACCTCGCTGATTCAGGACAGTCAGCTGGCGGCTCAACGTCTGGGGGTCTGGATACAGAACAGAAAAACGGCCATTACCCATTTGAGCGAACTGGCAGCAGTTCACACGCCGCAAGAGATGCAGCCCCGACTGGAACAGGCCCGTCAGACCGATCACAATTTTGAAATTGTCACACTTCTGAATAAAGAAGCGGTAACCACTGCCTTCTCTCCGCTGATTGATGAACTGGGACAGAGTACCATCGGCAAAAGTTACGCCGACCGCCCCTATCTCCTGACGCTCAAACGGACACTCAAACCGATGCTCACGGAGGTATCCATGAGCAGGTTCGGTGTACCCAGGCCTCTAGTAAGGGTAATTGCACCGGTAGTGCTGCATGGGGAATACCGCGGTTACGTCTCAGGCGCTCTGAAACTGCAGCAGATTCAGGAGTACCTCAATAAGAGTACGGGAAATAATTCCACGCTGTACACGCTGATTGACAAAAACAGCAACATCATTATGACAAACTATCCTAACCAAAAGATCATGCAACCGCTTATGCACGATAAAGGAACGCTCAAGCGGTTTGACGATGCTGTCAGCCAGTGGATTCCGGATCTGCCCCCCAATACTCCTATCTCTGAGCGCTGGAAAAAATCGTACTATATTGTCGAGGTCATCATCGGTGACCTGGCAGAATGGAAAATAATCCTGGAACAACCGGTGGCGCCTTTTCAGAAAAAACTGTATGACAATTACACCGGCAAGTTGACAATCCTGCTTTTGATATTATTAGCCTCGCTCGGCCTGGCTGAGAAACTGAGTCACCGCTCCATAGCCGTGCTGCAGGAGAGCGAAGAGCGCTTCAGGAACATGTCCAATGCCGCTCCTGTACTGATTTGGATGTCCGGAACTGACAAGCTCCGCTACTGGTTCAATCAGGTATGGCTCGATTTTACCGGACGGTCAATGGAACAGGAAGCCGGGAACGGTTGGGCAGAGGGAGTCCATCCGGATGATCTTGATCGTTGTCTTGAAACCTACGTCACTGCTTTTGACAACCGCCGGCCATTCACCCTGGAATTCAGGCTGCGTGCAGCTGACGGTAAGTATTGCTGGTTGATTGGTAGCGGAGTTCCAACCTTTATTGATAATGCATTCACAGGATATATCGGTTCATGTGTGGATATAACCGACCGTAAACAGGCGGAATTTACGCTTGCCGCAAACAACAAGCTGTTACAGACCATCATAAACACCATACCCATGCGCATTTTCTGGAAGGATAAGGATTTTCGGTTACTGGGCTGTAATCTGGCTTTTGCCAGGGATGGGGGGAGTCATCCTGACGATTTGATCGGCAAGTATGACTACCAGATAGTTGGGAAGGAACTCGCTGAATTGTATCGAGACGCCGACCGGCACGTCATTGAATCAAAAGTCTCCCTGCTTTCATACGAAGAACCCCTGACGACGGCGAAAGGGGATCGGATATGGCTTAGTACGTCAAAAGTACCGCTTTTCAATGATGATGGTGAATCAATCGGTATACTAGGTGTTTACGATGATATTACCGAACGGAAACAGGCCGAAGAAGAACTGCAGCGGGCCAAGGAAGCTGCCGAAATAGCCGCTCTGGCAAAAAGCAGGTTCCTGTCGGTTGTGGCCCATGAATTTCACACTCCGCTCCACCTGCTCAATATCAGCACGGACATCCTTGATACATACGGAGAGCGTCTTTCCAACGAAGAGAAGCAGGAGCAGCATCAGCAGATCAGGAATTCAGCTCAGCTGATGACAAATCTTGTTGATTCGGTTTACACCTTCAACCGTCAGGAAAAAGCCGACTACTCTGCAGCCCCTGTGCTGTTGGACATTGCTCAGGTCTGCTCCATAATATCCGGCGAGGTTAAGAGAGCATGGAGTAAAGATCATGATTTTCTGGTTTCCATCTCATCCGGTTGCGGAACCGGCGTCCTGGACGATGTCCTGTTGCGGCGGATCCTGGAGAATCTTCTCACCAATGCCTTCCGGTTTACTCCGGCAGGCGGCAGAGTTACTCTCAGCGTCAGCCGTCAGGATGATCGTCTGAATATAGAGGTTTCTGACACCGGCATCGGCATTCCGGAAGAGGATCAGGAAAAGATATTCGAAGCATTTTATCGCAGCAGCAACGTCGAAGCGCGCAGGGGGCTTGGTCTGGGACTATCCATTGTGCGTGATGCCTTGCAGGAGCTGAACGGCAGTATTACCCTGACCAGCAGGGTCGGCAAGGGCTCGGCGTTTCGGGTGGAGTTGCCGGTTTTGTCGTTAAACGATTCGCAAAAGGAGCGCCTGCCATGAACTTAATCCAGATTATTGAAGATGACGCTTCGTGCCGCAACTCGACCGCTCTGGTCCTACGGTTGGAAGGCTTCGAAGTACGAACGGCCGAAGATGCGGAGACAGGCATAGCGATGATCCGGGAAAGGCGTCCCGATCTTATTCTGTGCGACATCATGATGCCGGGCATGAATGGGCACTCTGTTCTGGAACTGCTGAAGAGCGACCGCTCAGTCTCTGAAATTCCCTTTATTTTCATGACTGCTCTGGGTGATCGCGCCGATGTGCGCAAAGGCATGAGCGAAGGTGCGGATGACTACCTGTCCAAACCGTTTTCTTCTGAAGAATTGGTAGCTGCCGTTGTCGGTCGCCTGCATCGCTTTGAGATTATTCGACAACGTGGCGACAGATCGGTTTTACAGGATGAATTAGCCTATCTGACCCGGCAGACTACCGGCCGTGAGCGGGAAATTCTTGCGCTGGTGGGGCTGGGATTCACGTCAAAAGAGATCGCCAAACAGCTTAAAATCAATAAAAATACCGTGGACGTACATCGAGCCAACCTGATGAAAAAACTCGATGTCCCGAATGCGGCAAATCTTGCCCGCTGGGCAGTTATTTCTGAACTGATGTCCACCTCAGATAGATAAACTTCCCGATCCGCCTCTTCCTGAAATAAATCGAAAAAATGAAATAAAAACGATCATCTAGTTATTTCTATGAATATACAGAATGCCGAATTGCATTTATTCTGTAAACAGTGCAAAACCATTTTTCCAACTCGTTTGACAGCCTGAAGGATCAGGGGAGTTTTATGCTTACACAAAAAAAAATAGATGCCCGTTTGTCTGCCTTATCCGGCATCGTTTCAGACATGTCGGTTGGTCTTGGCTGCCTTGATGGCCCGGAGGTGGTGTATGAAGCCCGCACTCTTAAAGATCGTGCCGATGGGTATGGCTTATATCAGTTGGGACTGCTCGCACACGAAATAGAGCAGGCCGCAGTTGCCGGTGACCTTGACACTGTCCGGCAATTATTCGGGGAGATACATGGGCATCTCCAGCAGGCACCGCTGTTGATGCAATGAGCTTGTCGAACGGTTGCTGCAAATGGTTCGACAAGCTCACCACGAACGGAACCTATATGAAGTATTACATTTTTCCGTTTACCTTACACCGTAGTTACAATCAAACCCAGAATATCTTCAAAATCGTGCAGGTTGCGGGTAAGAAAAGAAAAACCATGCTGAATCGCCTGACTGGCAAGCCAGATGTCCTGTATCCGGGGACGAGGGTTTTTACCGCTCATTTTCAATTGAGCGGCAAGGGAACCGAAAATTTCACCGGTGGACTCGTCGATCCGCAGTACCGGTTTTTTTCTTATTCTTGCAAGGGAAGCCAGGCGTTGCTGCCGTATCGCCTCGGTTGCTGCGCATTCTGCGCCGAATTTCAACTTGGCGATTGTAATCGGGGAGAGAAAGACCGGTTCAGTTCCCGTGACTGCAACGATATCAGATGGAGCAAGGTTTCCCTGCTCCACATCTATCCAGATGCATGTATCAATCAGGACGCCCATGGGTTGCGAACCTCGCCGTTCATCATGTCATCAATGCGGCTGTCGGCCAGCCAGTGTTCTCCAGCCTCTTTCGGCAGAGTGCGATACAAGTCAGCAAAGGCCTCTGCGGCAGTCATTGTAGCAGTACCGGGGAGAAGCCGGGCTACCGGGAAATTGTTGCGCACAATAAGCAGTTCTTCGTGCTGGAATTCAACACGATTAAGCATAACGCGCAAATTACGTGAAAAATCTGTTGCGGTAACAGTCTGCATGACAGCCTCCGATAATCTGATAATCTGATTTTATTGTATTAGAAGAGAGCCTGTAAAGCAAGAGAAAGGTCCCAGATACTTTGACGCTCCTGTATGAATCCGGCACGGAGCATTTCAGCGTCAGTCTCTACCTGGAAGCTGGAGACTGATAATATTTATGCAACTGAATTTTGCAGAAACTCAACGTTCAGAAGGAATCTTATGAGTAACATGAATTTAAAAACCAGAGTCGCCCTGTTTACCATGGCAATCTTTCTCTGCTCTGTGTGGGGGCTGGCCTGGCACCAGTCCGATAACCTGCGCGAAGAGTTTGAGAAACTGCTCTTCGATCAGCAGTTTGCCAAAGTCACCTATATTGCCAACAGCATTGATGATGCTCTTAAGAGCCGGCTTTACGCACTTACCACAATCGCAGAAACAATAACGCCGGAGTTACTGCGTCAACCTGAAAAGATACAGGCATATCTTGAGTCACAAAAACCTCTCGGTCGAACGTTCAGTCTCGGAATGTATGTTATTTCATCTGACGGGAAAGGGATTGCTGATTTTCCGGTCATGGAGGGGCGCGCAAAGGCCGACTACTCTCAACGGGAATATTTTCGCGAGGTGATTGCAACCGGCAAGCCGGTTATCGGCAAACCGGTCGTAGGCAGATTTTCCCGGGAGCCGTTGCTTCTTATTTCCGTCCCGATCATGGACAGGTCAAAAAAGGTGACAGGTGTTCTCGTCGGAGCCAACCGGATTCATGGCAGTGACCTGTTTAACGAGGTTCAGGCATCAAACCTGAAGCGGTATGGCGATATCCATATCGTTTCTCCCACATACCGTATTTTCATTGCGTCGACCGATCCCACGCGGGTTTTGCAACCTGTAGCTGCGCCCGGAGTCAACAAAATGCTTGACCGATATCTCCAGGGATATGACGGTTCCGGCCTGATGATCAATTCCAGTGGTATAGAGTCACTTTCCTCATCCAGTCATATCGGCACCACAGGCTGGATTGTCGAGTGCACTCTCCCCACATCTATTGCATATTCGCCGATCAAATCACAGCAGATTGACATCTATAAGGACACTGCGCTTATTTCACTGGCAATTGCACTTATCGTGGCTCTGTTCCTGCGGTGGCAACTGGCACCTCTTCGCTCGACAGCCCTTGTGTTCTATGAAATGGCAAACGGCCAGTCAACTCACCTGGCGGTTCCGGTGGTAGGGGCTCCTGAACTGCGGCAGCTTTTCGAAAGTTTCAACATTCTGCGTCAAAAACTTGCTGAAAAGGATGAGGCCCGCTTGCTGGCCGAAAAAAAACTGCAGGATAATAACATCCAGTTGGAACTCGAAATAGTTGAACGAAGAGCCATCGAGGAGGAGATGCACGAAAAGGCCTTACTGCTCGAAAATGAAATGGCCGACAGCCAGAAGTACGTGGAGAAGCTTCGGCATCAGGCAATAGAGATGATCGAAAACGAGAAGCGCCTGATCGAAGAGCATGATCACCTTCTGGCAACTGAAGAGATGCTGCGGGTGCAGATCGATGAATATGAGATCAGCCAGAAACTTCTTAAGGAAAGTTACGACCGTTTTCGCGCGCTGCACGAGGCATCCTTCGGCGGCCTTTTCGTTCACGAAAACGGTATTATCCTGGACTGTAACCAGGGGCTTTCAGAAATGACCGGATATTCGGTGGACGAGCTTATCGGTATGAAAAGCATTGAACTGATCCCGGAGGAGTATCGGGACGATGTGGCCAGAAAAATCCGGGAAGGCTTTGCTGAGTCATATGAAGTTGAAGGTATTCGCAAGGATGGCACGCGCTACCACGTAAGGATTCGTGGAAAAAGCATTTCCTATATGGGGCATTCGGTGCGTGTAACAGATTTCCGAGATATTACAGACCGCAAACAGGCTGAAGAAGAACGGCTCAAGCTGGAACAGCAGTTCCAACATGCCCAGAAGCTGGAGAGCCTGGGGGTACTGGCTGGAGGAATAGCCCATGATTTTAATAATATTCTGACGGTGATAATGGTGAACTGTTTCATGGGAAAGGAGCTTCCCCCATCAGAACAGAACTATCAGGCCCGCTTTGACAGCATCGAAAACGCTGCTCACCGCGCCGCCGACCTTTGCCGGCAGATGCTGACGTACGCCGGCAAAAATGCACTGGAACGTACCCGGATCAATATATGTCTGCTGGTGGATGAAATAGTGAAGATGCTGCGATCGGCGATCAGGAAAAATGTTGCCATCGAGCTGGACTTGCATCGCGATGTTCCCGGAATCATCGGAGATAACGCCCAGATCCAGCAGATAGTCATGAATCTTGTGATCAATGCCGCCGATGCGATCGGCGACAAAAATGGAACGATCCGGGTTGCGACCTCAAAGTGCGAGATACCTCTTCCCCTCCCCTCCCCTCCCCCGTCGGGTGAGGGAGCTGATTCCT
>Ga0194037_1002188_pt1 | contig 13303 bp, 4 predicted proteins | sample JunL306m_MetaG_FD_148653 | JGI IMG/M metagenome (GOLD analysis project Ga0194037, IMG submission 148653) | Anoxic zone freshwater microbial communities from boreal shield lake in IISD Experimental Lakes Area, Ontario, Canada - Jun2016-L304-6m | ecosystem: Environmental > Aquatic > Freshwater >...
CGAACCAAGCCAACTCCTATTCATGGGCTGCCTCTCCTTTTCTCTCAAGTCTGACTATTCAAAATCCTACCGCAACACCTACTATTTCTACGGTATTTAAAGTGAACAGATATGATGTAAAAGGATGCTATGCAACAGATACTTTTAATGTAAAAGTGCTGACAAAAAAGGCTTCTCTCGATTTTAGCTTTTCTGAAAATATTTGTAATCCACTGAGTATTCAATTTGTAAATGAGTCAACGAATAGCAATGCCTATTTGTGGCGTTTTGGTGATGGGAATTCTAGCGTAGATATTAGTCCACTCATTGCTTATCAATCGTATGGAACGTACAAGGTTACACTTCAAAATACGGAAGGATGTATAGATAGTGTTACTAAGTTTGTATCTATTAGTTTACTACGGGATAGTTTAATTAGTACAAAAGACACTACAATTTGTGTTGGCGATTCATTAAAGTTGAAAACCAAATCTGCCTTAGAATATTGTTGGTATCCTACAACAGGATTGTCCGATCCTACTATTGCCAATCCAATTGTCAAAACTGTTGTTCCAACTACTTTTTATGTGAATGCAAAGGTTCCAGGTAATAATTTGATTGTAAATGGAGATTTTTCTCAAGGGAATACGGGATTTACTTCTCAGTATCAATATGCATTACCCAATACTATCGAAGAACAGTATTATGTTGGTACTAATGCTCAATTATGGAATAGAGGGATGAGTGCCTGCGGTGACCATACAACAGGCAAAGGCAATTTTTTAATGATTAATGGGTCTAATTTGGCTGGAAAAATAGCATGGGAAGAAAAAAATATAACAATACAACAGAATACTAATTATGCATTTTCTGCTTGGGTAGAAGCTCTTTTCCCAGAGGATCCAGCTATATTGCAATTCTCTATAAATGGACATAAAATTGGCCAACCATTTCAAGCACCTGGACCAAATACAACCTGTTTATGGCAACAGTTTTATGTAGTTTGGAATTCAGGCAACAACACTACAGCTGATATTTCTCTTATCAATCTTAATACCATAAAGAATGGGAATGATTTTGGGTTAGACGATATATCGTTTTCTGCAGCTTCCATCGTAACAGATTCAGTAAGAATAAATGTTATGGGGCCGTTACAGTATCCAATTGTAGATACTACAATTTGTCTCGGTCATTCTGTAGAGTTAATTGCGAACCAAGCCAACTCCTATTCATGGGCTGCCTCTCCTTTTCTCTCAAGTCTGACTATTCAAAATCCTACCGCAACACCTACTATTTCTACGGTATTTAAAGTGAACAGATATGATGTAAAAGGATGTTATGCAACAGATACTTTTAATGTAAAAGTGCTGACGACAAAGGCTTCTCTTGATTTTAGCTTTTCTGAAAATATTTGTAATCCATTGAATATTCAATTTTTAAATGAGTCAACCAATAGTAATGCTTATTTGTGGAGTTTCGGAGATGGAACTTTTAGTACAAACACTAGTCCGCAGATCGCCTATAAAACGTATGGCACTTACAAAGTCACGTTGCAAAATACAGACGGCTGCATAGATAGTGTTACTAAGTATGTATCTATTAGTTTACTACAAGATAGTTTAATTGTTACAAAAGACACAGTCATTTGTGAGGGTGACTCTTTTCAGTTAAAAACTATTCCTGCCCTAGAATATTGTTGGTATCCAATATCAGGGTTATCCGATCCTACTATTGCCAATCCAATAGTCAAAACAGTTGTTCCAACTACTTATTTTGTAAATGCAAAGGTTTCAGGAAAAAATTTGATTATAAATGGAGATTTTTCTCAAGGAAATACGGGCTTTACTTCTAAATATAAATATAACGACGTTTCAGGAAAGCCTGAGGGTGTTTTTTGGATTGGTACTTCTCCGAATCCTTGGCATCCTACTTTTCCAAAGTGTTCTGACCATACTTCAGGAAATGGAAATTTCATGTTAGTAAATGGTTCTTCTACTCCAGGATTGATTGTTTGGGAAGAAAATATCAATATTCAGCCAAATACTAATTACGCGTTTTCTACATGGGGCGAATCTATTTCTCCTGCAAATCCTGCCCAATTACAATTTACTATCAATGGGAAAAGGGTTGGAAATGTATTTACTGTTCCAGGTCCAGACACTACCTGTTTATGGCGTCAGTTTTATGTAATATGGAATTCTGGTAATAATACTACTGCCAATATTACCATCATAAATCTGAATACTATTTCAGGTGGAAATGATTTTGCTTTAGACGATATTTCATTTGCAAAAGTGGGTATTGAAAAAGATTCCATCAATATTGCTATCAAGCCAATTCCTTCAGTTTCTATCGAAAATCAGGATACTGCTATTTGTCTTAAAGATAGTTTCCAATTAAAGGCGAGTGGTGCTGTAACCTATAACTGGACTCCTTCAAATTTTCTTTCAAGTAATACTCAGCCAAATCCGATTGCCTTTCCCATTCAGAATATTAAATATTTTGTAACCGGAACAAATGCGCAGGGCTGTTCAGACAAGGATTCAATCAGTGTACTAGTAAATCCTTTACCAACTTTTTCAATTACAAAAGATACTGCAGTTTGTATCGGTAATTCAATTCCGTTACTTATTCAGAGTAGCACCGTAAATTCCTATACTTGGTATCCGCAAGATTATTTGTCTTCAACCATCGATCCCAATCCTATCACTACTCCACTTAATACGATTAGATATTATGTGATTGTGACAGATCAAGACAATAATTGCTCCAATAAGGATAGTATAAATATTACTGTTGGGCAATTGCCAAAAGTTAAAACAAGAATGGACACTAGTATTTGTTTGCACTCTACTACCACTTTATTTACGACATCTAATGCAGACTATGTTCGGTGGTATCCTACCCTTGGATTATCCGACTCAACCAAATTAAATCCAATAGATACCGCTACTTCTATAGGAACTACCACTTATCAGGTCAAAGCCTATTCTAAACTTGGTTGTATTTCTACTGACAAGGTAAAAATAACTAGTCTTGCAACTCCTTCAGTAAAAGTGAAGGAGGATAGTCTTTCAGTATGTGAGCATCATTCTGTCCAAATTTTAACTACCTCTTCTTCAAACGTAAAATACAATTGGTATCCTACTATTGGGTTAAATTCTGCCTCAATTGCCAACCCAATTGCGAAACTTGATAGCTCTTCTACATTCCACATTATAGTTTCCGATATGAATAATTGTGTCGCAGAAGACTCCGTGCACATACATGTTCGACCATTTCCAGTATTTACTATTTCTCCCAATCCTGCTGCTATTTGCCGAGGAGATTCTTTGTTGCTTACTGCCACAGGTGGAGATAAATATCATTGGCTAAACTATCCGATTGTCAATTCGGATTCTGCATCAAAAATGGTGTACCCAATTAGTACAAACACTTATAAAGTGTCCGTAACAGATACGCTGTGTGCAGAAACTGCTACCGTTTCATTAACCGTTCAAGTTAACAATCCACCTTCTTTAACTTTTGTCAAATCTAATGATGTGGACTGTTTTCATACTTCTTCAATTTTAAAAGTGATAGGTGGTGCTAGCTATTTATGGACTCCTTCAAGTACAATCGTCAGCAATGATAATTCCTCTATTACCGTAGCACCCTACACATCTGAGGTATATTCAGTGAAAGCATTTTCAGATAAAGGTTGTGTAGTAGATAGCAGTATTCGAGTAAATGTAATTAAGGGAGATATCGGTAATGGATTTCCTTCAGCAAATGCATTTACGCCTACAATTGGTAGTAACAATTGTTTTGGAGTAAAAGAATGGGGGCATCTCAATAATTTACAGTTATCAATTTATAACCGTGCGGGTAAACGCATATTTTACACAACAAGTTTAGATGGTTGTTGGGATGGAACTGTTTATGGTAAAATGCAAGATGCAGGAACTTATGTATATGAAATAAAGGCATCAACTCTATGTGGAGAAGTCTATAGAAAAGGAACATTAGTATTAATTAGATAACATTTTTTTAAAATCCTAACCAACAATCTTGCTAACAAATAGCAAAATAAGAAGAGTTCTAGGTTGAGTTGAAATGTAAGTAAAACGCAAAACATCTAAACCTTAAACCTCTATTCTTAATCTATTCCTTAATCCTTTTGCCTTAAATCTAATACCTTAACCTCATAACTCATATTTCATAACTTTTCACTCTATTGCCTCTTTCAACGCCGTTTCAATCTCAGAGAACTTAAAATTGAATCCTGCATTCTTAATTTTATAATTGTTGACGGTAGCACTCTTTAATACTTCAATACTCATTTCTCCCAAAATAATATTCAGCATAAAAATCGGAACATGAATTGGGATATACGAAGTGCCTTTTAATAGTCGGGCTAGACAAAGGGTAAGCTCCTTATTAGAGACAGGGCAAGAGGATACAGCATTATAAGCCCCTTTTAATTGTTCGTTTTCTAACGCATATACAAACATTCTGCTCAAATCCTCCTGATGAATCCAACTAATCACTTGTTTTCCATTACCTAAAATCGCTGCTACTCCCCATTTCAAAGGTTTCATAAATTCTGGTAATGCCCCACCCTCTTTACTTAATACGATTCCAATCCTCAATTTTATTAGTCTTATGCCTAATGAGGTTATTGGCTCGATGCTTTCCTCCCAAAGTCTGCAGGTGTCTCCAAGATAAGCATTGTCAACAGGTGATTCCTCATTAAATCCTTTCAATAAACTCTCTTTAGTATCTGGACCATAATATCCGATAGCAGAAGCACTCACCACAGCTTTTACTTTATTTGGTATGGTAGTAAGAGCCTTCACTAATAATTTACTACTTTGAGTACGGCTATTTATTATTTCATTCTTTCGTTTGTTAGACCATCTCTTCTCCGTCACATTCGCTCCTGCAAGGTGTATGATATAGTCTGTATTAGCAATCGCACTCGTATCAATTGTTTGTTTTTCAACATCCCATAAGGCGTAGGAGATACTTGCATGTCGGCGGGCAAGAACTTTTTTTCTACTGACAATGATCACATCATAACCTTTTACAACCAATAATTCTGTCAGATGCTTACCAACCATTCCTGTTCCACCTGTTATTAATACTGTAGCCATGCCGTAAAAATAGTCATCGAGAATTTAAAAATTAGATTTATGATAAATTACTTTTTACTAGACCTACTTGAGTGGTAGTAAGTAGGAAATATAATTCAACAAAAAAGCCGCTAGAATTAAATCCTAGCGGCTTGAAACTTTTATTTGAATAGTATCAAAAAGTGATTATTTTAATAATTCACAAGGTTTTAATCCTGTGTGTTTTTTGAAAGCTGCAGAGAAATGCGAGATAGAAGAATATCCTAGTGCTGCAGAAACATCTGTTACACTCATACTCTTTTCATACAATAAATATTTTGCATGTTCCATTCTTTGTTGTTGGAAGAAATCAAAGATGGTCGTTCCAAAGATTTCTCTGAATCCTTGTTTTACATAGCATTCATTCATTGCTACTTTCCTACTCAATTCCCTGATTGTAATAGGGTCGCCAATATGTTCCAAAAGAATTTCCCTTGCTTTATATATTCCTTCTCTACTACGTTCATCTTCCAAGAACTTACAATTGAATCCTTCATGTTTTTCTTCAATCAAACAATCTAAACTCAATAATAATAGTTCATGAATCTTAGCATTTATATAGATATTTTCTAGTGCACCTGTATAGCTATGATTCAAAATGGAGTCTAATACATTTTTCTTTTTACCACAAAGAGGAAAGACCTTAGTAAAAGCATTCGGATGTCTGAATGCCAAAACCTCATCTTTTTGATTTGTAAGTTTTGTGTTTTGTGTAAACTGATTTAAAAATGTGTATGAAAAGTGGAAATTGAATACATCAACAGTAGATTGCTTTCCATTACAACTAGTAGGTTGATTTTTACAGTTTGCACAACTCTTATCAAAGCAGTATCTGTTTCCTGCAATGCAGAATCTCAACTCTAGATAATTTTCCTGAGGTTTTTTCTTATTGTAATGATATACCATCATTCCTGCATCATCTGCAACCCATTCACTATGGGCGTAATAACGGTTGATATCATAATTGATAGAACCAGGTATTTGTTGTTCTTTATGATAAAGTAAATCCATTCCCGTTTCTACAACTCCCCGGTGTGCTGATTTAAGTATTTCGTGTACTTGTGGCATCTTTTTAATGTTTGTATATGCAAATATAGGAGGACAAATCTATAGTTAGGTCATTACTATTCATTTAAGGGGTAAAAAAGTTGACTTAAATCAGGAATTTGACAAGAATATGACAGTTTTTGTGAAATATTTGACGATTTAGTTAAATAAAATAGAGAAATGAATTTTGTCAACTCGTGATTCTGATGCTTTATATTTAAAATAAAACAGCCAAAAGGCAGCGGTGTTCTGTTGTAAAATTTATAGTATCTAATATTAAAGTCTAATCTTTATTTGTATCATATTAGAACAAAGACGATTGCATTTTCAATGAAATTCTAGCAATAACACTACAGCTCACTTTTGGGATTACAGAAATAATTCTACAAATTTTTATCTTGATTTAATTAAAAAAGGAGTGCCGCCTTACTATAGACAGCACTCCTTTTTAAAAAATACTCCACTAATTATTCCTTTATAAATTGTTTGACTTCTTTTGACGCGCCATTTACAACTACGAAATAAGTTCCTTTCGCAAGCTTAGTTGTATTTAGTTGGAAACTATTATTACCACTAGTCAAATTAATTTGTTGTTGACTTAATGACCTTCCTGTAATATCTGTAATCTGTACAGAAACCTTTTCTGCCTGTTCTTTATTACATACTACGTTTAATGTTTTATTTACAGGATTAGGATAAATGAAAAGTCCTTCTTTACCTTCAAATTTCACTACAACTGCATTGCTATACTTGATACTACCATCTTTGTCGGTCATTTTCAGGCGATAATAATTATTGCCCTTGATAGGTTGATAATGTTTGAAGATATAAACATTTATACCAAGACTATTCTTTGAATTTTCCGTACCAATATTTACCCAATTATTATTATCAGTAGAATATTCAATAATGAATTCTTTGGTATTCAACTCAATTTCAGTAGTCCATTTTAAAGCAACACTGTTATTTTCAATAGTACCATCGAAACTAATTAAAGTTAATGGCAACGCACAAGGAGGTACATCGTATGCGACTTTTTGGTCAACACAATTATTACTACTTCCTTGTTTCGCACTATACCCCATCCCTCTTTTTGCAAAAGCAGCCCAAATTGTACATTTATGTGCATTGTTATATAATATAGAATCTGCAGCCAATATAGCATCTCTTGCATCAAGGAATCCAGGGCTGCAAGGTTGCATTTTTAGTCCCTGCATCACTAATTGCAACGCTTTAGAATTTCCTCCATTTGTTGCTGGATTAAATAAGTTAGGATTAATAACCCCCTCTTGTTGAATAATTCCCCAAGTCATTTCCCATAATGCAGTACACCAAATTTCTCCTAAATAATGAACTTCAGTTGCATTCGGTACTATTTTGTTACTCGCATCATAAGATGGGTTATTTGCTGTGTCTGCTACATCTAAATATGTATGCGGATTGATGGTCATATCGGTTGAATATGGATAGTTACGAACACCAATGTCAACAGTAGGGGTTTGGTCAATTGCATAATGACCAACCGTTCTCTTCTTAGCACCGTCAGTAATTTTTGTATTCTTCCAATCAGTAACCATCATTAAAGCTACATAATCGCTCCATCCTTCACCCCCTTGCTCATAATTATCCAAACAAGTTGTAGTAGAGGCACCACCTGTCAAACGCATAGAAATTCCATGCGTATATTCATGACAAACAATACTATTATCGAGGTCTCCGTCAAACATTGGTCCAGTAGTAGAAACATTAATTGTAGCAGCAACTGTTTGTCCTAAAGCAAGTGGAGCAACAATTTTTGCTCCATCAGTATCAGAAACCATTACAGCTGGAATAGTTATCGTATTATCAGTTCCTCCCATTGGGATTGGAGCTCCTGTAACATTATTAATCATGATTACACCAATTGCACCAGCTGTTTGTGCATTCTTTACCTTAATAACAAAGCTGCAAGTACCTCTATAAATAACTGCAATCTTACCCTTTAAAGAATTAATAGCGCCAGTACATCCGCTATGAGAATTAGCTGTAGAATCATTGAAAAGGATTAGATCACCTTTTGTTGCACCAACTGCTATCAATTTATTGGCAGTACTGAACCCACTTTCTACATAATTATAATTACCTGCAATTGTAGTAGGTGAGCTAATAGTAATATTGGCTCCATTGCTAATTGCGGGATTAAATAAATACATCTGCATTCTTCCCGATGTTCCGTCAGGTTGAGTACTGAAGTTCGAATTGTCTGTTCCAGAACCATCCTGAGCTTCTGCGGTTACATAATCTTTTTGAACACCACCTCTACCTATATTATTATTTTGAAAGTTACCTGCTGCTTCTGTGAACCCATATTGATAGGTCAAATCGTGCATTAAGTTATTCCAATAGAAAAGATTTGCTTCCGCAAACTTCCTATTTTGGGATAATGTAGGAGCTTGAGTAAAGTCAGGAGTGAAATTAAAGGTAAGCGTTGGAATAGCAGTAGATGAGGTGTCAGGTCTTCCCGGTTTATTTTTATTTAGACTGTCGTCATAAACATATACATTATTTCCTCTAGAAGTCTTGTAATTGGAAGTCCCATCAAAATGCCAACCATAAGTTGTTGCATTATTACTTGCTCCTGCATAATTCCAAGGGTCTGTTTCAATCTTCGGTCCTGCTATATAAGGACTCTCTGCAGGGTAAGGGATAACATTATAACTAGCAGAAGTCACAGTAGGAGGTGGTGGAGGTGCCATTAAATGAGCAATAGATTGCACTTTTTCAACTACATGATTACCCAATTCATCCTCACAATTGACTATTTGATTGTTGTTGTTTTGCTCTTTTTTTTTAACTGATTTTGTAGAGCGTTTCTCGTAAACAGTATAGTTGCCTTTATTAATAATAGTACCGTTTGATGCATCAACCCTTATATGAAAATAATCTGAAGTATTTAATGGTTCAATATATACGTTCCATGCAAGTTGAATGGTTTTCCCGTCGTCATTACTCACCCAAACCAACTCTGTATTGATATTTTGTTTGGCAATACCTCCATCTGAATAGCTTATCTTTTTATCCGTAGCAAAAGTATTTGACACTACAGTCAAATTTTTTGGCAATGAAAGTTTTAAATAATTAGCAGCCTTTCCAATAGCAACATCTGCTGTTAATACAGGTATCTCGCTAGGTGCTTTTGTAGCTATATCTGTATAAAACTTTCCAGAACCATACTGTAATTCATTGTTTTTGAAAACAAGAGACTGTACTACATTATAAACGATAATACCCTTATAGGTTTGCTGCACATAAACATAATTCAAACCTAATTGATCATCCGTGTAGGAATTCTTAACTGAGTAATCTGAATTACTAATGCTGAGTGAACTTACTTTAGTAGAATTACTAGTTTTCAATGCACGTTCTACATCAGCCTTTGTTTTTAATTGACCCATTACAGAGGTGCAAACTAATAGTACAATAGAAAAGAAGAGAGTAGATAATTTTTTTTTCATTTTTTTTTATTTAAGGTGGGTAACCAATAACAGCAATAATAAACAAAATATTGTAAAATAAAAACTCTTTCTAAATAGCCTTTTTGATACTAAACAGGGGAGACAACAATGCCTACAAGTATTTCCGCATAGAATCAAGTGAATTTAAGGCAATAGTAACTGAAAAATAGTCGTTTCTATTCCATTTCCCAAATCACAAAACTGAAGAAATGTGACTAATCTTCAACAGTGAGAACCAAGAAGTAGAATCCTAGATCCTCTGAAGTGAAAATCAGGATCACGACTTCAATTCCTAGGTGTGCACTTTCGAAGTTGAGGATCTCCGAAAGGAAAACAATTGCTTTTTTTTCAGTTTCGAGATGCTCCAAACTGAAAAGAAATGGGCGTGTTTAAGAGGGATTATATTCAAAGTAAAATGGATTGTGATTGATAAAAAGCTCTAATCCCTTAAAATCAAAGTATTCATTCATTATAATCAATTACTTAGTAGTATTTTTTACATATCCACAACAAAACTTTAAAATGTTTGCGAATCATTTTATACACTTGCATCTTTATTATCTTCGCCCTCTTAATACTTTTTTGATGCGTATATTTCAGGTACTTTTTTTGTTTTGCTTATTTCCACTTTTTTCTTGGTCACAAATGCATGCTTTTGTTTCGGGAAAGGTGATTGACGAAAATGATGCACCACTTCAAGGGATTACTGTTCAGTTACTTAGCAAGCAAAGAAGTACACTCACAGATAGCAATGGTAACTTCAAAATTACTGTTCCAGCAAGTAAAAATACAGCACTTATATTTTCATCAATTGGCCGTACCACAGTTCAAAAAAGTTTCATTGTTGCAAGTGGAAAAACAGAGAAAGTAATAATTCGCCTTCAACCTAGTATCTCAAAAATGCTAGATGTAGTTGTGAAATTTAATCCTAATAGGAGAGATGCAGGGGCAGTTAGTATTGATGCCAAACAAGCAATTTTGAATCCATCTCCCAATAGCAATATTGAAAGTTTGATAAAAATTTTTGTAGGTAGTAATAACGAATTGACTTCTAATTATTCAGTAAGAGGTGGTAACTACGATGAAAATTTAATGTATGTGAATGATTTCGAAGTCTTTCGTCCTTATCTAGTCAATAGTGGTCAACAAGAAGGATTAAGTTTCATTAATCCTGAACTGACAGGAGGAATTAAATTTTATAACGGGGGCTTTCAATCGAAATATGGTGATAAATTAAGTAGTGTATTAGATATTACTTATCGTAAACCTACCAAGTTTGGCGGTTCAGTTTATACGGGATTACTCGAACAAGGATTGCACCTTGAAGGTGTGTCAGCTAATAAAAAATTCACGTATTTGTTTGGTGTTCGTAATAAAACAAATAGAAATTTGCTGAGTAGTCAGGAAACATCAGGTAACTATGTCCCTTCTTCTTCTGATTTGCAGACTTTACTAACTTGGCAGGCTTCCGATAAATGGCAATTCGATCTATTAGCGAACCTTTCAGCAACAAAGTTTACGTTCTTTCCTCAATCGAGTCAAATGACTTCTTCTGTTTTTACTGCTCTTTATTCCCAAAGTCTTGGATTGAATATTGATTTTGCAGGTCAGGAAAAAGACAGGTATAGTACCAATTTTATTGGGTTCTCTGCTACACAAACTATACGGAAAAATTTGAAGTTGAAATGGATGTTGAGTAGTTTCACAGATGTTGAACAACAGAATCAAGACATTTTAGGTGCTTATTTGTTTGGGGAGAGAGACTATACTCAAGGAAGTAAAACCTATGGATCAATCGTAAATCCGCTAGGTGCAGGCGTTTTTCAGAATTTTAGTAGAGATAACCTTAATATCGGAGTGTTAAATGCGGGTCATAAGGGGACACTTGATTTGGGAAAGAATTTTATTCAGTGGGGTACTAATGTAGAAAAGCAGACTATTACTGATAAGATAAATGAATGGCAGATGAATGATAGTGCAGGCTATTCACTTCCCTACAATCCAAAAATTCTCCAACTCTCATCTGTTTTGAAAAGTAATAGTAGCCTCGACATTACTCGTGTCAGTGGTTATGTTCAGGATAATATACAATTCAAAGACAGCAGCGACGTGGTCATGCAGCTTGGTATGCGATATAACTACAATTCTATGAATAAAGAATTTCTCGTCTCCCCTCGACTTGGAATTTCTTTCAAGCCAAGACAATGGAAAAAAGATGTCATTCTTAAATCATCGATAGGTGTTTATCAACAGCCTCCTTTTTATAGAGAATTGCGTGGATATGATGGTACCGTAAACACCCATTTATTGGCACAAAAAAGTTGGCAGGTTACTACGGGTTTAGATTATAATTTTAAATTATTTCAACGCCCTGCAAGATTGACTACTGAAGCCTATTACAAGAGTATGTGGAATATGGTGCCCTATGATGTCAACAATGTCAGGGTTCAATACTTTGGACAAAATGAGGCAAAGGCCTATGCAATTGGAATAGAGAATAGATTATATACGGAGTTTGTAAAGGATGCTGAGAGTTGGCTGAGTTTTTCTGTTATGCAAACCAAAGAAAAGATAGACAACTTCAATTATAACCAATATACAAATGCGTCTGGACAAGTAATTACTGCCGGAATGAAAGATCAAGTGGTTTATGACAGTATTCCAAATAGTGTGGGTTGGTTACGTCGCCCCTCTGATAGAAGGTTTACCTTAGGTTTCTTTTATCAAGACTATATGAGCAATAATAAGAATTTGAAGTTTTATATGAACACTATTTATGGGAGCAACCTGCCTTACAATATTCCCGGAAGTGTCAAGTATCGAAACGCCTTAATAATACCAAGTTATATTAGAGTGGATATGGGTTTCAGTGCCTTGCTTTTAGATGGAGAAAAGCCAACAAGAAGTCATTCTCCGTTTAAAAATTTTAAGAGTATTTGGGCAAGCCTTGAAGTATTTAATGTGATTGACCATGCTAATACGATTAGTTATATGCTGATAAAAGATTTTCAGAATAATACATTTGCCATACCAAATACATTAACTCCAAGATTACTTAATCTGAAATTAGTGGCAAGGTGGTAGTGTCGTGATGCATTTAGGAAGTTGTAGGTAATAAGTAGTAAACTTTAAGTAAAAAACAGACTTAATTGAGATAAGCGTTGCTCAACTTATTTCAATTGCATTCCTCATTGGAACTATAATGCCGAGAAATAATGGTTATTTAGAATAATTTTCAACAAAAGAATGTTAATTCATAATCACTTCTTCGTCATCCTCATTCAATTAATAAATAGTCTATTCAAAACATTGATTTACCTCACTCAGAGAAGAAATAGAATTTCATTATAGAAATCATAGGTACCCCATAGTTATATTAGTGTTGATGCAACTTATATTAAGCTTAATGAAACATTCAATTAGATGAGCCGAAGAATATTTAGCGTAAATGGAACAATTTCTAGGTATAGTTTTACCTATAGTAGCGTTAATCTGACACTCATTCACACTAACGGAACCTGTATTAACAAGTATATTAGTCGAATTAACACTAATATAAGTTACAATAACGCTAAAAAAACTTTTATTAATGCTAAAATAAGTTGCATCAATACTAATTATTGACCGAAA
>Ga0194037_1002189_pt1 | contig 13300 bp, 10 predicted proteins | sample JunL306m_MetaG_FD_148653 | JGI IMG/M metagenome (GOLD analysis project Ga0194037, IMG submission 148653) | Anoxic zone freshwater microbial communities from boreal shield lake in IISD Experimental Lakes Area, Ontario, Canada - Jun2016-L304-6m | ecosystem: Environmental > Aquatic > Freshwater >...
AGTTTGACCAGAGGGTCGTTGAGTTTTGTGAGCTTTTCAAGCAGAAAATGCTCGTCAAACATACCTGACGGGTTGACGTTTTTCATGATAATGGGCGAAATGATATGATTTCTTCAAGATACGAAATGTCTCGCTTATTTCATGATACTAACGCATTTAAAATTATAAAGATATATCATTCGATAATAAATAGAGGTGCCCTATAGTGTTTGCGTTGTTTAATTTTAACAGTCAAATCTATTTATTGCATCTCACCTGAATAAATATAGATTTCAAAAAAAATTACACTGTTTTCGTATATATACTTCATCAAGCGCCTACAAAATCAGCTTTAACAAAATAACACAACGATTTATAATAAGATACCGCATTCATCCCCACATGCAACACCTTCCCTTTATCTTCCGAAAGCCGTCAATTGTCTGACAGTATAAAAACGACACGTCATCTTTAAAATTTAATGTATTTTCCTATTAATGAGCAATAATAATTAACGATACCTCATGAACAGCACTCTTCAGTGGGTAACGGCCTTCATAACAATAACCTGCCTCTGCATTCTCAGCTATTCCTTTGTGGATATTCAGACTGCGTTATGGTTCCACTCATTGGAAAAAAACCTGGTTTATGAGCTTTTTGAAAAGATAACGCTTTTTGGCGACTCACTCTACTACCTTTTAGGTGGCTTGTTGCTTTTTGTCGTTTTCAGGAAAAAAAAATCAGCTACGGCATATTCCGGGCTTTTTCTCTTCTCCTCTGTCGCGTTATCCGGATTAACCGCAGACCTGATCAAATATATCGGAGGCAGAGCACGACCAAAACTCTATTTCAGTGAACGGCTTTTCGGTTTTGACTTTTTCCATTGGGAATACGCATGGACATCCTTTCCCTCCGGCCATTCAGCAACGGCGTTCAGTGTCGCCATGCTTATTTCCATACTTTACCCTCGCTGGCGATTTGCGGCTTTTTTTGCCGCTCTATTGATCGCCTTCAGTCGTATTTTTCTTTCCCAGCACTACATCAGCGATGTCATCGCCGGTTCTTTCCTGGGAATTGTCTCTTCGGTTCTTCTTTATAACCACTTTTTCAAGTTGAAATTAGATGTCTCTGAATCAAATAAAATCTGAACCCGCCTGGCTCCCTGCAACACTGGCCATCCTGATTCTGGTCAGTTTTTTTGCGGCATTGGGATCCGCGCCACTTTTTGATGTCGATGAAGGGGCATTCAGTGAAGCAACACGTGAGATGATCATCAGTAAAAATTATCTGACCACCTACCTGAACGGTGCTCCCCGATTTGATAAACCGATACTTATTTACTGGCTGCAACTCGCTGCGATCAGACTTTTCGGACTTAACGAGTTTGCCTTCAGGCTGCCTTCGGCGCTAGCAGGAACCGCCTGGGCTACATCGATTTTTCTCTTTGTGCGCAAAGAGTCCGGCAATCGTCAGGCTTTTCTTGCTGCGGCAATGATGGTGCTGTCACTGCAGGTAATTGTTATTGCAAAAGCGGCCATCGCCGATGGGGTTTTGAACTTCTTTCTTGCCGTAACCATGTTTGCACTCCTCGACCATTATAAGACCGGTTCAAAGCAGGCGCTGCATCTTGCCTTTGCCGCAGCGGGGTTCGGTATGCTCACCAAAGGGCCGATAGCACTTGTTATTCCGTTTGCGGTCACCTTTTTGTTCTCCCTGCAGGACAGAACATTGAAAAAATGGCTTGGAATGATTCTCTCTCCTTCAGGAATTATAATCTTTCTGGCCATTGCCCTTCCCTGGTATCTGCTTGAATACCATGACCAGGGCATGGATTTTATCAACGGCTTTTTCTTTAAACATAATATCAGCCGCTTCAACACTTCGTTTGAGGGGCACTCGGGCTCCCTCTTCTATTACCTTCCGGTCATTATTCTTGGCCTGATGCCTTTTACCGGCCTTTTCTTTACGGTTTTGTTCAGAGCAAAAACCCTGCTTTCTGACAGAACTAACCGTTTTTTTTTCATCTGGTTTGGTTTTGTCTTTCTCTTTTTCTCACTCTCCGGCACAAAACTGCCGCACTACATCATCTATGGCTATACCCCTCTTTTTATTCTTATGGCCAGGGCACTGCCTTTAAGCAGCCATCCCTGGCGTTTTGTGCTGTGGCCGTTGCTTCTGCTTGCAGGGCTTGCGTGTCTTCCCCTGTTCCTGGAAAGAGCTTTGCTCGAAATTAATGATGGCTATATACATGCACTGCTTGTCGGTGCAACAGAACTCACGGGAGCAACGTATCTCTTCGTGGTTATTTCCGCCATTATCGCGGTCACCGCCATACAATTTTTACCTCACTTGCCTGCTGCCGGCAAGCTTATTGCCTCAGGCGTTGTCTTTTCTGTTCTTATCAATTTTTACCTTATGCCTCTTGCAGGAAAACTTCTCCAGGAACCGGTAAAAGAAGCGGCTCTTCTGGCTAAAAAAGAGGGCTATAAAATCGTCATGTGGGAAAGCTATAACCCCTCTTTTTTAGTATATTCGGAGTCTTTTGTTGAAAAACGGAGCCCTGAACCGGGCGAGGTTGTTCTGACAACGGTCAAACAGCTTGATCAACTTCAACATCCAACCGTGCTTTACAGCAAATACGGCATTGTGATGGCAAAACTAAGGCAATGAATACAATATCATGAAGCTTTCGGTCGTCATACCGGTCATGAATGAAGCTGAGAACATCAAGCCCCTGTTTGCAGCTCTCGCACTCTCTCTTGCTGCCGTTGAGCATGAGATTGTTCTGGTTGACGACGGCTCTACCGACGGCACCGTAGCTGAAATCCAAAAATATGCTCCCGATAATGCACATCTCGTTGTGCTGAACAAGAATTACGGGCAGACAACCGCAATGGCCGCCGGCATTGATCATGCGCGCGGCGAGCTGATAGCTACGATGGACGGCGATCTGCAGAATGATCCGTCAGATATTCCGATGATGATGCGATACCTTCATGACCACGATCTTGATGTTGTCGCAGGCCGGAGGGCGGGACGGCAGGACGGGATGATTCTGCGAAAAATTCCCAGCAAGATAGCCAATGCGATGATAAGGAACCTGACCAATGTGCATATCCGGGACTATGGATGTACCCTGAAGGTCTTCAAAAAGGATGTGGCAAAAAATCTTGGCCTCTACGGTGAACTGCACCGCTTTATACCGGTGCTTGTGCAACTGTACGGCGCAAAAATGGAAGAGGTTGATGTCCGGCATCACCCGAGAAAGTTCGGCACATCGAAATATGGCATCGGGCGTACCTTTAAAGTACTGAGTGACCTGCTGTTCATGGTCTTTTTCCAGAAATACAGCCAAAAACCGATGCATCTTTTCGGCACCCTTGGTTTTCTCTCCCTTTTTATTGGTATAGCCCTGAATTTTTATCTGCTTGCCCTCAAAATTCTTGGTGAGAAAATCGGTGGCCGACCGTTGCTTTCTCTGGGAATTATCATGACCTTTATCGGCATTCAGTTGATCACGACCGGCTTCATTGCTGAATTCATCATGCGCACCTATTACGAGTCACAGAACAAGAAACCCTATATCATCAAAAAGATTGTCGGGAAAGAGTAAATTCAACCTGAAAAAGCTGCTCAAACCTCTGCTCCAGCTTCTTGTCACTGGCTTGGCCCTTTATCTGGTACTGAGAAAAACAGATGTTGCCAAACTGTTCGGTATCATCAGAAGCGCCAACCCATGGTATCTTCTTCTCTCTCTCCTGTTTTTCAATATCTCCAAGCTTTTTAATGCGGTGCGCCTGAATCGTTTTTTCAAGGCGATCGGTATTGAGCTTTCCGCCCTGTATAACCTGAAGCTTTACTATCTCGGAATGTTCTATAATCTCTTTCTTCCAGGAGGTATTGGCGGTGACGGCTACAAAATCTATGTCCTGCAGAAAAACCACGGCATGAAGATGATCAATGTCTTTCACGCCGTCTTGTGGGACAGGATCTGCGGGATTTTTGCCCTTGTGTTTCTCTCCGTCATACTGCTGCTGCCAAGCACTTTTGCCTTGAAACTTCCCCAACTGGTTCCCTATGCATGGCTCTTGCTCGTCGCAATCTACCCTCTGGCGCTGCTTCTGAACAAACTTTTCTACACACAGTTCATCGGAGTGTTTACCATCACTGCACTGGAATCGATGCTGGTGCAGATCGCGCAGGTCATATCGGCATTCTTCATTCTCCAGGCAATCTCACTGCAAGCCAACCATATCGACTATCTGGCAATCTTCCTGATGTCAACGGTGGCCACTATTCTGCCAATTACCATCGGAGGTGCCGGTGCAAGAGAGGTAACCTTCTATTATCTTCTTAACTTTATCCAGCTTGAAACCAATGCCGGTGTGGCGCTGTCGCTCATCTTTTTCGGTATTTCCGCTCTTTCATCACTTGCAGGAGTACTGACAAAAATCCACCATGAAAAAAAAGTGCCTGAAACTTAAGGCCGGTTGCGAAGATCAAGGTCTTTCAGCTTCATCTGCCACTGCTCCCTGTTGTTCCATATCCTTTTTTCAACTGAGTAGACCATGCTAAATACCGGACGAGCGACCGACAGCAACTCTGCATGGATATCGGGACGATCAAACCCGATAACATCAAAGGTTCTTCCATTTTTATCTCTGACAGAAAACTTTACATGCCTCTCTTTGAGAAGTTTTGGCTGACCGAACAACACAAGATCTTCTGTAACAAATAACGGCTCCCGATTACCATGACCAAAAGGAGCAAACTGCTCAACAACATTAATAAATTTAGCAGTGATATCTTCAAGGTCAAGTTTTGAATCAACAACAAGCTCCTTCTGTCGTTGTGCCATTGAAAGAAAGTCATCACACACTTCGTCGAATTTTTTACGGAATCCCGCAAAGTTTTCCGGACGAAGGGTAAGACCTGCTGCCTGGTGATGACCGCCGAATTGGTCGAGATATTCGCTGCACTGCTGCAGTACCGCGTGAATATCGAGCCCTTCAACACTCCGCACTGAACCCCTGATAAGCCCGTTCATACCACCGAGAATAACCGTAGGCAGATAATGTTTTTCAATCATTTTTGAAGCAACGATACCAAGAACTCCGAGATGCCATGACTCATCATAAAGCACAACCGAAGAACACCACGAGGCAAAATGATTTTCAAGCATCTTTTCTGCTTTCACCATAATATCTGCATCGAGTTCTCTTCGCTGCACATTGATACGATCAAGCTCTTCAGCATAACTTAGCGCATCGGAGGACGAATCTGAAAGCAGCCAGTCAAGAGCAAGGTGGGCTGAGTGCATTCTGCCCGCAGCATTGATACGGGGAGCAATACCGAACGCGATATTGAACATGCCGAATTCTGCTGGCAGAACCTTCATGAGAGAAAACATCGCCTTGATATTGGCTCTGGGTTTTGATCGCATTCTCTGAATTCCCTCACGAACCAGTGCGCGATTTTCTCCCTGAAGAGAGACCATATCGGCTGCTGTGGCAATCGCGACAAAATCAAGATACTGTTGCCAGCTCTCCGGTTCGGCATTGATATGCTCGCCTATAGCCTGAATAAACTTGAACGCCACACCGCATCCGCATAACTCCCTGAATGGATAGGAAGAACCCGGAACCTTTGGATTTAATATAGCATAGGCTGGCGGAAGCTCTTCAGACTCATGATGGTCACAAACAATCACATCAATACCATATTCAGCGCATCGGGTTATCGCGTCACTCTCTTTTATACCACAATCAACCGTAATGACAAGTTTGACGTTCCGCTCAACAGCCGAATCGATGCCTTCCGTGGATAGACCATAGCCCTCCGCAAAACGATCATTAATGTAATAAGAGACCTCACCGCCCAGCTCTTTCAGAAAAAGCAGAAGCATTGCTGTACCAGTAGTGCCGTCAACATCATAATCGCCATAAAGCATTATTTTCTGATGCTCCCTGATGGCATGTAATACCCGTTCGACAGCCCGCTCCATATCCTGAAGAAGAAACGGTGATGGAAGATTGTTGATTGTCGAACGAAAATAATCCCTTGCTTCATCAAAGGAAGAGATGCCTCGGTTGCACAAGGCTCTCGCCACAGGCATACTGACATTGATTGACTCCGAAAGAGCAAGCACAACCTGTTCATCAGGAGAGAGTAAATTCCAGCGGAATCGTTTCATGAATATTTGGCCGGTATTGAAAACTGTCAATGTAGGGAACACAAAACCATTTTGTGGCAAAAAACATTTAAACACTCATCAGCAGCTCTCCGGTTGTGAAAGATAGACTGAATATTTCTTACATTTGAGTTCGATGTTTACACTGAATCCATCACGTCAATCAACACATTAACTATCGGAAGAGCATGAGCAATTTGATTACCATTGAACGCCACATTCTTGAACAGCAGAAATTTTTCCCGGAAGCACATGGCGAACTTACCGACCTTCTCAACGACGTTGCCTTTGCCGCAAAACTGGTAAGGAGAGAGGTTGTTCGTGCAGGTCTGGTCGACATTCTCGGTTTTGCAGGAAGCACCAATGTTCAGGGTGAAGAGGTCAAAAAACTTGATCTGTTTGCCAATGAAAAAATCATCAACGCTATCGGCCAGCACGGAAGGTTTGCGATCATGGGCTCCGAAGAAAATGAAGGGATCATTATCCCTCCGAAAAACGAGACCGGCAACTATGCACTTCTTTTTGATCCCCTTGATGGCTCCTCAAACATCGATGTGAATGTCAGCGTCGGTACCATTTTCTCGATCTACAAACTCAAGGGTGACGATCCCGGCCAGGCAAGCCTCAGCGACTGCCTGCAGCATGGTTACGAGCAGGTCGCTGCTGGCTATGTCATCTATGGCTCATCTGTTGTCATGGTCTATACCACCGGACACGGTGTACACGGTTTTACCTACGACCCTACCATTGGTGAGTTTCTTCTTTCACACGAGAATATCGTAACTCCAAAAACAGGCAAGTATTACTCGATCAACGAAGGCTCTTACGCACAGTTCAACGAGGGTACCAAGAAATATCTCGACTATATCAAAGAGGAAGACCCTGCAACAAACCGGCCTTACAGCACCCGTTACATTGGATCGCTTGTCGCCGATTTCCACCGCAATCTTCTGACTGGCGGTGTCTTCGTTTATCCTCCGACCACAAAACACGCCACAGGAAAGCTCCGGCTCATGTATGAAGCCAATCCGCTCGCCTTCATCTGCGAACAGGCTGGTGGCCGCGCCACCAACGGCAGGGATCGTATCCTTGATATTCAGCCGCTTTCCCTCCATCAGCGGACACCTCTCTATATCGGAAGCGTCGATGATGTTCTTCTTGCTGAAGAGTTTGAGCAGGGATTAAGGTAAAAATATTGAATTTTCTTCAACAAAAAAGCCCCCTTGCAATGGAGGCTTTTTTGTTTGTTTATTGTATCTCTCCGCGATCAAACTCCGGGTAAAAAATTCGATTGATACCCACCGTTTTTCCGCTTGACACATCCAGCGACATGAGCACTCCGGAGAAATGAACATCATCTTCGGCACATTCATATTTGTGAGGTGTCTGATACAGCATCCGGTCGGTTGCTGATTTGATCTGCATGCCGATAACTGACTGGTGAGGCCCGGTCATGCCTGCGTCAGTGCAGTAGCCAGTCCCCTTCGGCAGAATACGCTCATCAGCCGTCGGCACATGAGTATGCGTCCCGATAACGGCTGATACCCTGCCGTCAAGGTACCATCCAAGCGCTATCTTCTCAGCCGTAGCCTCAGCATGAATGTCCACAAAAATATGCCGCACCTTCTCTTTTCCCTGCTCTTTAATCTGCTTGATCACCCAGTCTGCAGTCCGGAACGGGCAGTCGATTGAGTACATGAAGGTTCTGCCCTGCAGGTTAACCACCGCAATGTCGCCCATTCCGTTTGGCAATTTGTAGATTCCATAACCCTTGCCATACGTACCCTTGGGATAATTCAGCGGACGCAAGACCTGAGGATGTGTTTTCAGGGTATCAAAAAAATTGAAGTTGCTCCAGGTATGATTTCCGCCTGTCACCACATTAACCCCTGCCTCAAGGAGCTGGTTCAGTGCCTCAAGACTCAACCCCTTGCCATGATGGGCATTTTCTCCGTTACAGATCACAAAATCAACATGATACTTGCTGATAAAACTTTTCAGCATCCGCGCCACCATCTGCAGACCCGGAGTACCGACAACATCGCCGATGAACATGACGTTCAGGGTTTTCTGTGCCATACCATTTCCTTAACGTATTGTGTTACTTGAAACTGACTGTCGGGAAGTTACACATTGCTCCGCACAATGAACAATCTTATTTACCCGGCCGCACAGCAGCTTGAACCACCTTTTTTTTGATGCGTAAATTATCATTAGATTAACTCGATAGACTCCTCGAAAACATCATCTCATCGGAGAAACTATGACCACAGCTCTTGGTAAACTTGACTCCTTTGTTCAACACTGGACAGGACGCACAGGAGATTATATTATCACTCCGGAAGCTCTTGTCTGCAATAACATGGATGAAGAATCTGGTCGTGGCGGGTATTATCAGTGCAGGGCAAGCACCTCAGAGAGTCAGGTGATGATGTTGCGGGGATACCTCAGAGCATATCAGACAACAAAAGAGATCCACTACCTGACCTTTGCCCGCTCTCTTGCGGATGCACTTGTCAAGTATTTCTTTTTTGGCATGCTTCCTTCAGCAGGGTCTCAATGGCGATCTCACTGGATTGTCAATGGTGGCGCGGCATTCAACTCGAAAGAGAAGGGTCATGAATCGGAATTAATCGCTTACGGTGAAGCTTATGAGTGCTGGCCAACGTGGCGTAAATTGCGGCCAAATGAATTTGCAGCGGCTGGCGATTCCCTGCACTGGTTTATGGAGACATTCGACCTCTTTTCCCTTCTCGAAACAGGAGAGATGAAAACAAAATGGTTGAATGCAAGAAATTCTATGACTCGTGAATTTCAACTGATCACGTCTCCTCAAAAGAAAACCGTCTACAAGGGAGCCATACCATTTGAGTACACCAACAAAGGACCGAACCTTTCAGTTCTTCCTGCAGCAATTGTTCGAGGGCCTTATTATGCAGGATACCAGAATCCTCTGCCCTGGCATTACATGAAAGATTACACCGCAGCGGCAAACATGTTGCAATTTTTGATAGATGCGCAGACCGCATATACCAAAAGCACCAAAATCTCAGGTCCGTTTGCTCCTGTGTATCATTATGACGACTCTTTGTTGGGCAGCGCAGTCAAAAACAGTTTTACCTGGAACGGCCCTGATCCAAACACCTTCTGGGGCGGATTTCAGTATCGTCCTTTTGCTGCGGTGGCGGATTTCTGGCAGCGATGCAACGCGTCTAAATTGAATAATTCTGCTGTTTCCAGTGCCGCAACCGTAAGCATCGCGTTTCTGAACTGGCTTGACCTTTGGCTCACCGCTCACCCCTCTGCAACGAATATTCCGAGTACCTTCAAAGAAGGAGTCGCTCCTGTGGCTGATTATAAAGAGCCACACATGACAGCTCTTGCGCTGAAGGGTTCACTCTTCTGCAAAAAGGCAGGTGCAAATCCGCAGATGGTTGGGCGCGTCCTATCCAGGCTTTATGCGATGCTGGCAAACGGCCTGGTCACAACCGGTGATATGGCCGGTTCTTATGCGCCTGACCCAAACAGCCATTCATTTAATGGATTCTGGGCTGGAGAGATCATGGATTCTCTGGCGCTCTACGCCATCGGATGATGAGACCAATATTCCGCCCCTGCAAGGCTTGTATTCAGAACGTTCAGCAACAATCAATTGAGATCGGAGATAAACACAAAAACCTGGAGTAACATCCAGGCTTTTGTGAAATCGAATAAATTATATTTATATCCTCAAAGTGCGTCAATGATCGCATTCAGCGTTGCACTGGGACGCATCGCTTTCGTTGTCAATGCTTCATCCGGGTTATAATAACCACCCATATCGACCGGTTTTCCCTGTGCGGCAATCAGCTCTTCATTGATTTTCGCCTCATTGTCACCGAGCTGCTGTGCAACTTTGGCAAAACGGGCCTGCAACTCCTGATCCTTGTTCTGTGCGGCAAGTGCCTGGGCCCAGTAGAGTGCAAGGTAGAAATGGCTTCCACGGTTGTCAATCTGCCCAACTTTTCGGGCAGGTGACTTGTCATTATCGAGGAATTTACCAATGGCCTGATCGAGAGTCTCGGCAAGAACAGCAGCTTTGTCATTCTTGAACACACGGGAAAGATGGTCAAGCGAAGCGGCAATAGCTGAAAACTCTCCGAGAGAATCCCATCTCAGGTAGCCCTCTTTCTGGAACTGCTGAACATGTTTCGGAGCTGAACCACCTGCTCCGGTTTCAAACAGACCACCGCCATTCATGAGCGGCACAACCGAAAGCATCTTGGCGCTGGTGCCAAGTTCAATGATCGGAAAAAGATCGGTGAGATAGTCACGAAGCACGTTACCAGTAACGGAGATCGTATCCTTGCCTGCCCGAATTCTCTCAAGAGAGAAATTCATGGCCTCTACCGGGGTGAGAATACGGATATCCAATCCTGTGGTATCATGCTCTTTCAGATATCTGGTCACTTTTTTGATGATCTCTGCATCATGCGCCCGTTTGCTGTCGAGCCAGAAAATTGCGGGTGCTCCCGTGATCCGGGCTCTGTTGACGGCAAGTTTAACCCAGTCACGAACAGGTGCATCCTTTGCCTGGCACATTCTGAAAATATCACCGGTCTCTACCTGCTGCTCAAGCAATGTCTTGCCTTCGGTATCTACAACACGGATGGTACCATTGGCCGGAGCGGTGAAGGTCTTGTTGTGTGAACCATATTCTTCTGCCTGCTGCGCCATCAGCCCGACGTTCGGTACACTTCCTATGGTGGCAGGATTGAAGGCACCATGTTTTTTACAATCTTCGATGATCGCCTGGTACATGGTTGCATAACAACGGTCTGGAATCATCGCTTTTGTATCGTGAAGCTTGCCATCAGGCCCCCACATTTTACCTGAATCGCGCACTACAACAGGCATGGATGCGTCAACAATGATGTCGTTAGGCACATGAAGGTTGGTGATGCCCTTGTCGGAATCAACCATTGCCAATGCAGGACGGGTGGCATAGACTGCCTGAATATCTGCTTCAATTTCAGCTCTCTTTGCTTCCGGCAGATTCTGGATTTTAGCATAGAGGTCACCAAGTCCGTTGTTCACATTCACGCCGAGTTCCTTGATGGTTGCGGCATGTTTCGCGAAAACATCCTTGTAGAACACAGTAACTGCATGGCCGAACATAATCGGATCGGAGACCTTCATCATTGTTGCCTTGAGGTGCAGTGACAACAGGACGCCGGTTGCCTTTGCATCGGCAATCTGATCTTCAAAAAACTTGCGAAGTGAACGAACATTCATGACTGAGGTGTCAATAATCTCACCGGCAAGTAATGGCGTTTTATCTTTCAGTATCGTTGTCTTGCCTTCTCCGTCAACAAACTCGATTTTTACCGTTGCAGCTTCTTCAATAGTAACTGACTTTTCGCTGCCATAGAAATCACCGGTGCTCATAAAAGCAACATGTGATTTTGAGTCGCCGCTCCAGGCACCCATTTTATGCGGATTCTTTTTGGCAAATGCTTTTACCGAAAGCGGCGCCCGACGATCGGAATTTCCTTCACGCAGCACCGGGTTTACAGCGCTTCCAAGCACCTTTGCAAACCTTGTCTGGAGCTCTTTTTCTGCTTCATTGGCGGGAGCTTCAGGGTAATCGGGAATGTTATAACCATGCTCCTGCAGCTCCTTGATCGCGGCTCTCAACTGAGGAATTGATGCGCTGATATTCGGCAGTTTGATGATATTTGCTTCGGGTGTCAATGCAAGTGCACCCAGTTCAGCCAGATAATCCAGTATTTTCTGGCTTTCTGTCAGATTATCCGGAAAGTTTGCAAGAATTCTTCCCGCAAGAGAGATGTCTTTAGGCTCAAAATCAACCCCGGTACCCTTTGCAAACCCCTTAAGGACAGGCAGGAGAGAGTAGGTCGCCAGAGCAGGCGCCTCATCAATTTTGGTATAAATAATTTTTGCTGTTTCTGCCATCTCTATTTTCGTTTTATGTATTTTTTAAAATATATGAATAAAGACACTCCAAAAAGAGGCACCAGGGAAATTGCACAAGAGCAGGCAGAACCCGATCAAAGCAAAAACAAAGTATATTGGTGTGATAAGCCTTTGATGAACAACTGCAAGTATTCCAGAAAATCAGCCTCTGGTGATTTTGGCACCCGAGGCTGGTTCTGCATAGAGCTGTTCAGCTTTATCTACTAACAACCGGGGAGAGCAAGCTACAGCGTTGCACTTCCGGAAAAACAAACTCAGGAAGGCATAAACTCATCAAGACCCACCCGCTCTGCAAGCTCACTATCGTTGAGCACCTCATGGGCAAGCTTGATCATGGGAATGGTAGCCCCCATCGAACTATACCCACCGTCATGGAAAAGGTTCTGCATGGTGACCTTGCGAGAGAGGTCACTGAGAATTGTCATGGTATATTCAGCACACTCTTCAGCCGAAGCATTTCCGAGAGGAGACATGAGATCGCTGTATTCGAACATTTTCTCAAACCCGGGAATGCCGCTTCCAGCCTTGGTATAGGTTGGGCTTTGTGATATGGTATTGATACGGATAGCTTGCCTGGCAAGCCGAGGTCCATAACTGCGGACAATGGACTCAAGCAGTGATTTCGCATCTCCCATATCAGAGTAGGTCCAATAATTTCTCTGAGAAGCGATATACGATAGAGCAAGAATGCTTCCTCCTGGATTAATCGCCTCATTTTTCAACGCATAAGAAACCAGTCTGTGGAGCGACAATGCCGAAACATCAAGAGTTTTTATAAACCATTCGTAGTTGAGATCTTCATAGGGCAACTGTTTGCGAATATTCTGTGACATTCCGATGGAATGAACAATAAAATCAACTGAACCGATTTTTTCCTTCAGCTCTTTGAAACAATTATCGACATCCTCATTTTTTGATGCATCGCAAACAATCATCGGAGCATTACCGCATAGTACCGAGAGTTCTTCGATATTACCGAAACGCAATGCGGCCGCAACATTTGAGATGGCAATCTCTGCGCCTTCCCTGTAGGCGTGAAGCGCTATCTGCCAGCCGATACTGCTTTCATCAAGCGGGCCGAACACGATTCCCTTTTTCCCTTTCAACAAACCATAGTGCGCTTTCTCGGACATGATATAAGCTGATTCTTTAACA
>Ga0194037_1002191_pt1 | contig 13289 bp, 3 predicted proteins | sample JunL306m_MetaG_FD_148653 | JGI IMG/M metagenome (GOLD analysis project Ga0194037, IMG submission 148653) | Anoxic zone freshwater microbial communities from boreal shield lake in IISD Experimental Lakes Area, Ontario, Canada - Jun2016-L304-6m | ecosystem: Environmental > Aquatic > Freshwater >...
AGCAATATGAGTTCAAACGCAGCAAGCCTTGGGTAAATGATGATGCACCCGGATTTGGGGCAAGTCATGCTAATTACGAAACCAAAGTGATTGCCGGCAATAGTTTTGATTATCCATACATTCACGGAAGAGCCATTAAAGCAGCTGGATTTTCTTATGTCTCGTGCAGCCAAAAATCCATTGAAAAAGGCGACATTGATATGAATCAATATAAAATTGTAGATTTAATTTTGGGAAAACAAAAGCAAACTTACATAGGAAATGGAAAAAAAGTACCGGAATTCAAAACTTTTCCATTAGCTTTGCAGCAAGTTATCCATACTTATTGTCAGAATGGGGGCAACTTGATGGTTAGTGGTGCCTATATAGCTTCCGATGCTTGTGAAAGTGCTCATCCAATGCGAGAAGACCGCTTATTTCTTGAAAACGTTTTGAAAATCAAATTCAGAACCTCTAAAGCAAGTGTTACTGGGGCAGTGAAAGTACTCAATTCGCCGGGTCGTTTTTTCAAGAAATCGAATATCACTTATTATGATCAACCCAATGCGATTTCGTACTATGTAGAATCGCCAGATGCCATTGAGCCAATGGGTGAAGGAGCATTTACAATCTGCCGTTATTCCGAAGACAATTTAAGTTCAGCGGTGGCATATAAAGGAAAATATAAAATTTGTGCTTTTGGCTTTCCGCTCGAAACAATTAGAGATGAGAAAGATATTGCGAAATTGTTTGAGTCGGCATTGCGATTTTTTGTAGATACCAAGGAGTAAGCTATTTTTATTTTTGGCTAAAGCCTAAAGACCTAATCAACATTTTCCTCCAGCTAAAGCGGGAGTCTATTGAAAAGAGTGCGACATAAATGCAACTTATAAATATAAAAGGTCTGGTTAGAATATTAAAGAAAGTGTAACTCAGCAAACAGCAATAAAAATAAAATTGTATTTATTAGATTGATAGTAAAATAGCTATCCTGCCCCAGCGGGGCTGACTATGCATAACCCCCAGTGGAGCTTGCGGAACTGGGGGTAAAAGAATAAAATAGACCTCACTTTTGATTTTCAGTTCGACTTCGTCGAACTGAAAATCAAAAGGTTACAAAACACAAAGGGGTGCTGAGTTTGTTACAGCAACAGACATACAAATCTGAAATAAAAATTCCTAAACAAAAACAATAAAAACACAACTAATTAATAGTGAAAGATATTATGGAAACAGAAAAAATAATCATTGGAATAACACATGGTGACATTAACGGAATTGGATATGAAGTGATATTAAAAACCATGTCGGATCCACGCATGTTAGAAACCTTTGTTCCCGTTATTTACGGTTCGTCAAAAGTGGCTACGTTTTACCGCAAACAACTTGACATACAAGGATTGAATTTCAATACTGTGAACTCAATTGAGGAAATTAATCATAAAAGGGTGAATATCATCAATTGTGTAGATGAAGACATAAAAGTTGAGATGGGAGTTTCTACAGCAGAAGCAGGGAAAGCAGCTCTTGCATCCTTGGAACGTGCCACTGAGGATTTAAAAAGAGGAGCATTACATGCCATTGTTACCGCTCCCATCAATAAAAAGAACATTCAATCACCGAATTTCCACTTCCCTGGACATACAGAATACTTGGAGCAAAAGTTTGGCACTGGTACACCTGCCTTGATGATGCTGGCCAACGATGTAATGCGGGTCGCGGTGGTGACTGGCCACATCCCCGTGAAAGATGTTTCTATTGAAATAACTGAGAAGTTGATTCTGGACAAATTGATAGTTTTGAACAATTCACTCAAAAAGGATTTTTCGATTATCAGACCTCGCATAGCCATATTGGGTTTAAACCCCCATGCTGGTGATGCTGGCGTGATTGGCATGGAAGAGCAAACTATTATCATTCCTGCCATGAAACAAGCTGAAAAGCTCGGAATTTTATGTGTGGGACCTTATCCTGCCGACGGATTCTTTGGCTCGGGCAATTTCGATAAGTTTGACGCCATATTGGCTATGTACCACGACCAGGGATTAATACCCTTCAAAACAATTTCGATGGAAAATGGCGTGAACTTTACAGCAGGATTGTCTGTTATTCGGACTTCGCCAGCCCATGGAACAGCTTATGACTTAGCTGGTAAAAACTTGGCTTCGGAAGATTCATTCCGTCAAGCTTTGTACATGGCGTATGACATTTACCAAAACCGGGCCATAAACAAAGAAATTAGTGCCAATCCGCTCAAAACAGAATTGAGAACAGAACGTGCCGGAAGGGTGGAATAGAATTAAACTCCGCTCAACCGCTTTTTTTGCGGTTTATCGGATGAAGATAAAGATTAAGAATGCTCCAACTCCTTTTTATGCTTCAAACAGCAAAAAAGCGGTTGGAAGCATAAAAAAAACCTCAAAGTATTAGTTTAAACTGAAACTTTGAGGTTTTTTTAAATAATACTACAATGGCTTATTATGCTTCAAACCGCAAAAAAAGCGGTTGGACGCAATCGGTTTAAACGTTTTGCCTTTTCAATTGCAACTGTTTTGATTTCAAACTTACAACACCATATACACCTGCAAACATCAACATCAACCATACACCATCACCAATTGGCAAACTGCCACCTGCACCTGGATCACCTGGATCTGGAGGAGCATTCTTTGATTTCTGTTTTCCATTCACATCCGTGGTAGAACTGCTTGAAGCAGCCGTTTGAGCTAAACGTTTTGAACCTTGCTTTGCAGAAGATGCAACTTCAGCATTATGAGCCTGAATAAGCATAAACGAAGCGTCAATATCAGTCCTGGCAAGATTTTGAGTATTGCTAATATAGCTCACATCCGTTGTTCCTACAATGGTAGTAGCCACCAGTTGACTGCGTAGATTCGCTGCATTATTATTTGTGAGAGCAATACTCACCCTATGATTGGATTGTACATCCACTGAAGCAACCTCACTACTGCCTGAAAAAGCAACATCTGCAGATTCCGAATAATTTGCGGTAGTATTAGTACCGGTCTTGAATGAAGGTAAACTTACACCCGTAAGGTCCGAACGACTTTCCGATGCGGCATACTTTGCTTCAATGGCTTTTGCTTTATTGGCAGAAAAACCACTAGGCATTGCAACAGCGCCATAACTTGCTGAGAGGTTTTTCTGTTCAACCTCTTTGCCAAAAAATGTGATAGCAAACACCACAGCAGCCATAACAATTGCAACTAGGATTAATCCGCCCGTTTGATTTGATGAGTTACTCATAACTTTAAAATATAATAGTGTTGTGTGATTCTATTTATAAATTTGAAATTAATGTCGCAAATATACGCAAATATACGCAAGTTACTTACTAATTAGTTTATTTTTAGTTTATTTGCTTCAAATAGCGTCGCAACAAAAAAATAACCCCTAGTCCGCCAGCTTGCGGAGAATTATGCAAGTATTGATTTTGATAAACATCGACTATAGTCTACAATCTACTATCTATCGATTGTAAACTATTTTCTTAGTCCAACTTCTAACTCCCGACACCAATTGAATGGTATAAATACCTTCAGTATTCAGCGGAATTGCCAAGGAATTATTATAGCTAGTTTTAGAGGTCACCAATCGGCCAATGGCATCATACACACGCACACTGGTTTTTGCATTCAAATTATCCAACAGCAATTTGCCATTCACCATTTTGATGGTTGCAACATTATTGTCGCCTTCGTTTATAGTTTCAATACCGGTTGGTACACGTTGCGCTGTAATTTTAAAACGCGTATTGTCGGTTCCTGCAGTGGCATCATAAGCATAACTTGTCAGCAACAAATCGGTAACAGCTACCGGAGTGGCTTTTGTATCGGTAAGCAACAATTGTGATAAACCAGGTGCCAAAGTAGCATCAACGCTAATGATAGTTTTACCTGCAGTTTTTGTATAAACACCCACTGGCAAATTCACTACGCTAGACATTGGCAATGCATTCTTAGCATAATTAACGCCAGCTATCGAAGTATAAATTTGTGGTCTTGGTGTTCCTGTACCGATGGTTTTTTCAAAATCCGAACCAATTTTATAATCAGTAGTTTCGGCATTATCCATTACAAGAATAGTTCTGTCAGTACCAGTAGTACTTGTAAAATTAAGTTGTACTCTGTCTGATAATTCTACGGCTACAGAGGCAGGAGCATTTACACGACCAGCGGCATCGAAAGAAAAACCAGCAGCATCATTAACCTGAACAAAATATGCTGCAAATGGATCAATTGTTTTGCCTGTACTATTATCTTCTAGGTCATAAGTAGTTCCTGTAATATCGCCTGGGAAATACATATTTAGTGCTTCTACATTAGCTCCAGAGTAAGGATATTTACTCAAGAAAGGCTGACCAACCAAATTCCATCCTTTATGTACAGTTGGGTTTGCACCATTTGTTGCAGGATTTTCAGCAGCAGGTATCTTTTTTGAATCAGCTGTTGTTCCTTCACTTAGAACAATTGAATTTGGTAATGGGAATTTTACTGAATATGGTCCATTATTTATACCAAAAATATATCCTTTTTTGGCAGTAAGAACAAGATCTGTATTCGGTTTCCAATTTGAACCTATAGAACCTGAAGCACGATTTGCTCCATCGTAATACTTAATAATCAAATCTGCACCCAATGTACCTATATCACTACCATTGGCTTGTTTGATAGCCGACACGGTAATAGGAACAGGGAAAGACATGAAATACCAATGTGAACCGTCCATATATTTCACATAACTAACTGTTTTTCCTACAGGTACAACAATGCTACCAGTACCAATGTTGGCACTAAACGAACTTGTATTGTCCGAACTGAATACTACATCTCCATTTACTGTCAAAGTATTAGACCCTAACTTAAGATTTGAACCTGCCGCAACAGTTACATTTTTCACTTCTTTGGGTTCATCAACCGATAATGTTGTATTCGTACCAGTAACAGCCATATCACAAGTTGCACAACTAGCAAATGTAGAAGCATTTGTATTTGTACCTCCGGCAATTGCAATAGCAATCACATCAAAGTTGGCAACCAACGTTTTAGCGGCAGTCGCAGTAAATATGTAAGGATTAGCTGAAGAAACAATTGTTGAACCTTCCATCCAGTTTACAAAACGATGTGTAGTGCTATTATCAGGAGTAGCAGTTAATGTAACCGTTGCACCTGCGTCTTTTGTTCCAGTACCCGACACGCTTCCAGCACCATAGGCACTTGCTGCAATTGAGTATGTACCCAAAGTAGTAAAACTCACTTCTGCACCATAACTTGTACCAGCACTATTTGTGGCATAAGAGCGTACATAATAAAGTGTAGCTGCACTCAGACCAGTCATGTTGCCTGTATAACTTGTGGCTTGTATCGAATTTGTTGTTTTTGTCAACAAAGCTGTAGTTGGACCTGTAGTTGTACTCCAGCAAATTCCACTTGCTGTTACCGCCACACCACCATTGCTTGTTACATTTCCTCCACTTGTAGCAGTGGTTGAAGTGATAAGAGAAGCGGTAGATGTGGTGGCTAGGGTTGGAACTGAGATAGCTTCACCAATTGCAAAATCCCCAAAACCAGTAACACCAGTCGCTTGAGTATTAGTTGGATTTTTTGTTCCAACAGCTTCTGAAGCCCAAACTAAGCTTGCATATCTTTTCACCACAAAATTTGAAGTTGTTGCAGTGCCATCAACATCACCAGTTACATAATTAAATGTCGGGCTGTATGAGGTCAAACCTTCCAAAGTAATTGCACTTGTCAAAGTCCAAGTTCTATTTACTGTTTTTGCAGTTATTAAACCTGATGAAGCTATTTGTGCATGGTCGCCAGATGCAGTACTTGCTTGAATTGAACCAGTGCTGTTAGATATTGTACCAGCGAAATCAAGCGTAACTGGAGCATAAGTTGTAGCATCCCCAATTTCAAAGGCTTTTGTAGTTGAGCCCGAGGCAATCAGTTTTATCAAGTTTCCATACACATAAGAACTTGAACTTGCATTTGAAACTGTTCCCGAAGCACCCACTGTTAATGTATTTACTCCTGTCGAAAGTTTACCACTTGTTAAGTCTAATGTACCATTAACAGTAATATTACCAGCTACTAATGTTTTAGTTCCAGAACCATTTAGCTTTAAAGTATTATAAGTAGCTAATGGTATGTTCTGGTTTACACCATTTAACTCATAAATACCGCTAAAATTCATTGTAGGTGCTGATGCTGTAGAATAAAAATTAGTACTTTTTCCAGCTTTAAATATACCCGTAGAAGCAATTGTAAATGTACTTGCATTAACATTGCCAACTGTTATTAATGTTCCATTTACTGTAACAGAAAGCAATGGATTTGTAGTAGTTGTTGAACCATACATCGGGCACGAGCTATTAGACAAATCAAAGGTTGCACCAGCATTAATCGTAATTGCACCTGTATTTGTTGTTGGAGTGTAAATTTCACAAGAAGATGCTGAATTACTTACTGTTCCAGAGTTAATTACAATATTATCTGTGAATTTAAATTTTTTGCTAAAAGAACTCGAATTACCTACACCTGGGTCAAAAGTCAAATTTCCAAAAATGGCACTAGCTCCCCAATTAGCTCCTATAACAGCACCAGTACCAGTAAGTTTAATAGTACCTGTTCCTCCTATACAGTCACTTCCTGGAGCGGCATCAGCATCTAATAAACCAGAAACTGTCAGAACAAAGCCAGTACTCACTGTTATTGAACCTGCCTGATTTCCCTTCACACTAAGGTTTTTACAACTTGCATCAGATGCTACGGTTACTACATTTGTACTCAAAATTGAAACATTATTACCTATACTTGGCACAGTGCTTGCTGCAGCCCAACCGGTTAAACCATCTGAGGAACTTTCCCAAGTTCCTGTTGCATTCCAGTTACCTGTTGCTTTACTTCTGAAAAAGTCTGTGTTTAAAGAAACGGTTATCGTTTGCGTAACATCTGGTGCTGCATTATAATTTGCACTTCCTGATTGTGAAGCGGTAATCGTTGTTTGGCCAGCTACCCCAATAGTTACTGTGCTTCCTGAAACTGAAGCTACAGTTGGAGTTGAACTTGAATAACTAACAGTTCCTCCAGGAGCAGTTGCGGATAAACTATAAGTTCCACCCCCTACATTACGTGTATCAGTTCCATTAAGTCCTGTAATGCTTTGATTTGCTTTAGTGATTGTTGCAGCTTGCGGACTTTGAATAGTCAAACTATAATTGCTGTTATTTAAAGTCAAACCTCCAAAAGTAACAGTAGATGCACTGACTACATTGGCATTGTCGTATGTACCAGTAGCAGTACCTGTGATGCTAACTATATCGCCTGTATAAGGTTTTCCATCGATAGTATTTCCTGCCCCAACTGCTTCGGCTGATTGTAAAGTTTTGGCATCAGTAACTACGGTAGTCGTTGTTCCATCGTAAGTTTTACTTGCAGGAACTGAAAGACCTGACATAGTCAAGGTTTTGGCAGTGATATTAGCCGTACAAGTTGGGTTGGCAGAAATGCTATAATTGCTAGTAGGCGCATTATAACCTGTAATGGTAATGGTTTTGTTAGGATTAACGGCAGCCGTTGCAAAGCTAGCCGATGGTGTACCTATTACAGAATGGGTTTCATTATTTTGAAGACCTACATAAGCAGCTGTTCCAGTAAATGAAGCACTAGTTGAACCGTCATAAACTTTGGCAGTACCTGTTAAACCGGTAATGGTTAAACTTGCTACTGTAATATTACCTGTTAAAGTTGGTTGAGAAATTGAGTAGTTTCCATTATCAGTTCCAGTTAAAGAAAAGTTAGTAGTAACTCCAATTCCAGTGGCAACATTCACGCTATTGAATGTATTACTTCCAGCCACTAAAGTTACTGCATCAGGTGAAATCACTCCCGATAATGTAGCTCCAGTAATCGTAGCATTATTTGTTCCTGTATAGGTTTTGCTAGTAACTGCTGCATTAGTTACAGTTAAGCCTTTGGCAGTAATGGTTGCCGAAGCTGGACTTTGAATGGTTAAGCTATAATTGCCAGCATTTACACCAGTCAAGCTCAAACCACTAAAAGTAACAGTTGCAGCGGTTGCTACATCTTTTGTATTATATGTTCCAACAGGGGTACCTGTTATACTTACCACATCGCTTGTATATGGTTTTCCATCGCTACTTGTTCCTGTTCCGAATGTTTCTGAAGCTTGCAAGGTCTTCGAATCAGTTACAACAGCTGAAGTTAATCTATCATATTGTTTGCTTACAGGAACTGAAAGTCCACTCATAGTCAATGCTTTTGCTGTAACAGCATTTCCGCTAGCTGCCGAAGTTATGTTTACATTCGTTGCACCAGTTGCTGAAAGTACAATAGTTAGACCATTGTACGTACCAGCCACAGTGGCTGTACTAGCTAAACGAACATAAATATTTCCACTGGCACTACCTCCCGAATTGGCTAAAGTAGCAGTAGTTCCAAAAGTAGAGTTATCGCTTGATACTTCAAAGCCTGTTGGTGCTGTAGCTGTAATATCAGTAGTCAGACCACTTCCAGTTACAGGGAAACTTTGAGATGCTGAAGCTGTACCATAAATAGTTGTAAAGGCAGTAGCAGTAGCAGTTCCCGTGATTACACAACTGGTAATATCAGCAGTTAAACCTGCAGGTTGACTCAATGTATAGTTCCCGATTGCACTCCCTGTCAAAGAATAACCGCTAACGGTAACTGCAAGCCCTGTTCCTGTGGTTGATTGAGAAAAATCTGCTATATAGGTACCAGCAATTGCAACATTACTTGCATCAGCTAGAACGACTCCAACCAATGAAGGAGTTCCACTTAAAGTGGCAGTGGTATTACCATTGGCTATTTTGTTATTGGCAGTTAAACCTGAGATGGTTAAACCTTTAGCAGTAATGGTTGCCGAAGATGTACCTTGAATAGTCAGACTATAATTGGTATTATTCAAGCTTAAACCACTATAAGTAACAGTAGTTGCACTTGCCACATCTTTGCTGTTATAAGTTCCAACAGCAGTTCCAGTAAAACCTACCACATCGCCAGTATAAGGAATACCATCGCTTGTAGTTCCAACTCCAACCGCTTCGGCTGTTTGTAAAGCAGGAGTTCCACTCACTACTGCGGTTGTACCACCATCATACGCTCTGCTGGCTGGTACCGAAAGACCTGACATGGTCAATGCTTTTGTGGTAATGGTTGCCGATGAAGTACCTTGAATGGTTAGACTGTAATTAGTATTGTTCAAAGCCAATCCACTATAAGTAACAGTAGTAGCTCCAACATTTTTAGTATTATAAGTACCTAAAGGTGTTCCTGTAATACTAACCACATCACCAGTATAAGGTTTTCCATCACTACTTGTACCAGTTCCAATAGCTACGTCTGTTAGTAATGCTTTTGCATCCGTTACAACTGCCGTAGTTGAACCATCATATATTTTACTTGCTGGTACTGAAAGACCAGACATGGTTAATGCTTTTGGAGAAACTGTATTACCTGATGCAGCGGTAGTAATATATAATGTAGTTGCGTTAGTACTTGTCAAAGAAATTGTTTGACTATTATATGTACCTCCAACTACAGCATTTGCAGCTAAGCGAACATTTAATGTACCACTTGCAGTTCCAGCTGTTTGAGTAAATGTAGCCGTACCACCATAAGTACCTGCACCATTAGCTACCTGAAAACCTGTTGGTGCTGTAGCTATCAAATCAGCAGTTAAATTACTACCTGAAACAGAAAAACCTTGTGTTGAAGACGCTGTACCATAGGTATTAGTAAAAGTTGTTGCTGTTGCAGTACCTGTAATTGAAGGTCCTGCAGCTGAAATATAACCATTTACACTAAAATCAGCAGCTACTGAAGCTGTACCATCATAAAAAGCAAAAGTAGGGGTTCCAGAACCATTTGTATTGTAGGCGACTATTCTAAAGGTAACAGTTGTAGTTACGGGCACATTTTGAAGTGCCGAGATACTACTTAAATCTATTAAGCTATAATTATTGGCTCCGCCAGTTACAATAGTTAAATCTGTAATACTAGTAAAGTTGGTTCCATCTATGCTATATTGCCATTGCGCTTTTGAAGGTCCAGTAGTACTTGAATACAACTGACAAGCAGGTATATTATTAAATGATAATACATAATTTGATTTTGGTTTTATCGTAAAAGATAAATAAGCACCTGCAGTAACTGCTTCAGTTACAGTTGCAGCAGTAGTCCATCCTCCTCCACCCCATTCCCTAGCAAAAGCTGTTCCAGAAGTTGTTACTCCACTACCTCTTGTAAGTACACCAACTGTTACATTGGCATTGGCTGTTGCGGTTGGTGCAGCTCCAGTCATTGTAGTAGTAGAAATATCCCAACTTGCAAAAGGAACAGCAACTAAACTAACTACTATACTTGGGCTTGTACTTGCTGTTTTTGCTCCATCGGTTACATCTGTAGCAGTTATTGATGTAGAAGCAACTGTATTTAAAGTTACAGAAAAAGCTTTTGTTCCAGCTACCAGAGTTGCATTTGCGGGTAAAGTTGCAGCACCATCAGCAGATGTTATAGCAATATTATCTGTTGAACTAACGATATTCCAATTGGCATCAACAGCATTTACGGTTACTGATAAGGCTGTGCCAGTAGATTGACCAGTGGGTGTTCCTGTTTTACCAGTAGAAGAACCTGCAGCAGCAGTTTCTCCGGGAACTAATATTTGAAGTTTTGTAAATGCACCTGCACTTATAGTTGTAGAAGCTCCAGTATTTGCAGTCAATGTTGCTGCATTATCAGTTGCTGTTACAGTTTTACTTCCTGCAGTTTTGCAGGTTACACTAAATGTACCTGTTCCTGCCACCAATGCAGCATTTGCAGGTAAAACAGCATTAGCATCACTACTTGATATTACTATTGTACTTGTATTGCTTGTAACTATGTTCCAGTTTGCATCCACAGCATTTACGGTTACATTATAAGATGTACCAGCAGTTTGGGCAGTGGGAGTTCCAGTTTTACCAGTAGAAGTACCGGGTGCAGCAGTTTCACCAGGCATTAAAAGTTGAAGTTTAGATACAGCACCTACATTTATTGTTGTAGAAGCACCCGCACTAGCAGTTATAGCACCATTAGTTGAATTAGTAGCAGTCACCGTTTTGCTTCCTGCTGTTTTCAACGTAACTAGATACGTCTTTGTTCCACCAGATAAAGCTGCACTAGATGGTAATGCTGCATTCGCATCGTTACTCGTTATAGCTATAGTATTGGTATTTGTTACCAAATTCCAGTTTGCATCCACTGCATTTACAGTAACACTAAATTGTGTGCCGGCAGTTTGTGCATTAGGAGTACCTGTTTTTCCAGTAACTGTTCCAGGCGTAGCAGTTTCACCCGGCATTAAAAGTTGTAGTTTATTTATTGCTCCTGCACTTACAGATGTAGAAGTCCCTGTATTTACGGTAATAGGTGAGCCACTTTGATCGGTTGCTGTAACAGTTGCAGCAGCAGCAGTTTTAAATGTTACACTATAAGTACCAGTTCCAGCAGCTAAAGCAGCATTTGCAGGCAAAGTTGCATTGGCATCGCTACTTGTTATTGCTATTGTTCTGGTTGAACTTACCACATTCCAGTATTGGTCAGTACTATTTACGGTAGTATTAAATGCAGTACCTGCTACTTGTGCTGTTGGTGTTCCAGTTTTACCTGAAGTTGTATTTGCAGCGGCAGTTTCGCCCGGCATTAATAGCTGAAGTTTATTGGCAGCTCCAGCTCCGATAGGCTGAGATACAGTAGCATCCAAATAACCAGTGGCAGAAACAGTAATGGTTTGCGTTCCAGCCAATCTCAAAGCACCATTTACTGTACCTGAAGGTTTCAATGTAAGTGTGCCTGAAGTAATAGTATAATCCGTAGTGGCAGTTAAAGTGGTTAAACCATATCTAACCGTTGGTGTAACTCCTCGCCATGTTGCATCGTCTGTAAATGTGATATCAAAATTAGCATCTACAGTTGGTGAAATTGCAGCGGTAAGGGTTGGTGCGGTAAGTTCGCCAGCAGCTGTTGTAGCCTGATTGTTTGGATTCCCTGTTGCAGTACTGGTAAAGTAGTTAATTGTAGTTGCAGTTGGTGTAGTATTGTTATCCGAATTATATTCAAAAGATTGGATGTAATAAGTTGTACTTGCAACTAAATTTGTTAAGGAGACAGATGTCCCCGTACCATCATATATACAGTAATATCCTGAAGTTCCTAATTGAGTTCCTTTTGAGTTCCAATCTGCACTCGCAGAATATGCTACCCCATCGGTAGGATTTGTTATAGCACCTGAAGCAGCTTTCATAAAAACAGCTCGCCTGCCACCATTTCCACTTGTCCAATTCACAGTCATTGATGTTGTTGATACAGGTGAAAATGTAATTGCTGATGTTTGAGTTGTTGGCTCTGCAGTTTTTATAACAACATCATCTATATATAATGTACCTGCAGTTCTATAAAATTGAACTTGTATATTATCACTCGCATCATTAACAGTAGCTGTATATTGTGTAACGGTAGTATTTAAATTAAATGTAGATCCAACTTGAACAAAAGATCCACCATTTTTTGAGATTAAAACTTGTAGTGCACTACCCGAGCTTGAAGATCTCGAAGCATAAAAAGTAATAGTACTAATTCCACCTTTTGCAATTGTAGGAGATATGATATTTGAGCCTGTTGATGATTCCAACTGACAGCAATAAGTTCCGGTTTGCTTTCCAGTTGTTCCCCTTATAATTCTTGTTCCTGTCCAAGTTCCTGTTCCCAATGTTGCAGTACTTGTTGTATAACTAGTTGGCATACCTGTCTCAAAACTTTCAGAAAGTTGAATCTGCCCCCTCCCTTCCACACTCACAAGCAGCAGCGCAAAAACAACAGCAACAATTTTAAAACCTTTAAAACTAAAAAAACGATGGATACGAGAATTAACGGACGGAAAGAGGAGAGAATTTGTCATAAACTATAATCTTTGAGATAAAACCAGTGAAATAAAAACAATAAACCTTTCGGAGTGCGAATGATTTATTGTAACGGATACATATTAAAAAATAACAACCTATTAAAAAAACAATTGATAATCAGCGTACTACTTAAATTATTACGCAGTAGTGGAAATTAATGCCACAAATATATGAATAATTATTAGATTTTATGCAATAACCGCATTCATATATTGTATTCTTTTAACAAGAACTTTTCAACAACTTATTAGAACCTTGCGTAGAATGGCTTTTTGTAGCAAAAAATAAAGATTCAGATTACAAA
>Ga0194037_1002193_pt1 | contig 13284 bp, 13 predicted proteins | sample JunL306m_MetaG_FD_148653 | JGI IMG/M metagenome (GOLD analysis project Ga0194037, IMG submission 148653) | Anoxic zone freshwater microbial communities from boreal shield lake in IISD Experimental Lakes Area, Ontario, Canada - Jun2016-L304-6m | ecosystem: Environmental > Aquatic > Freshwater >...
TCCGGAGGGCGTGAACACGCTCTTGCCGCCGCCCTCAATAGAGACCCTGCGCTAGAAGAACTCCATGTAGCACCCGGCAATCCAGGCATTTCTGAGATTGCACTCTGCCATCCCATCAACACCGATGAAAACGCAGAAGTGATTGATCTTGCGAAGAAACTAAATATTGATCTGATTGTCGTGGGTCCAGAGAAGCCACTAGTAAATGGTTTGGCAGATGCTGCAAAAGCCGCCGGCATTCCGTGTTTTGGACCGTCCAAGGCAGCTGCCCAACTTGAAGGATCGAAAGATTTTGCAAAGCAAGTAATGCGTGATGCCGGCGTTCCGACTGCCAGATTCTTCACATGCACGAAAAAAGAAGAGATTGAAATAGCACTAGATACTTTTGGCGCACCCTATGTTGTGAAACATGATGGACTTGCTGCCGGCAAGGGTGTTGTTGTTACAGATGATCGCACCTTCGCAATTGAGCACGCACTTCAATCTGGCCAAGTAGTAATTGAAGAATTTCTTGATGGACCAGAAGTTTCACTCTTCGGCATTTCAGATGGTCACAACATTATTGCGATGCAACCAGCCCAGGATTTTAAACGCGCATTTGATGGCGATCTAGGACCTAACACTGGCGGGATGGGTGCCTACTCGCCGCTTCCTTGGGCACCCGATGAAATTATCGAAGAGACACTTACTCGAGTATTAAACCCAACAATTAAAGAGATGGAAGCACGCGGAACTCCATTCGTTGGACTCCTGTATGCAGGACTTGCAATTACACATACCGGAACAAAAGTTATTGAATTTAATGCACGCTTTGGTGATCCAGAAACAGAAGTTTTACTTCCTCGGTTGAAGACCCCTCTCGCGCAATTATTATTAAAAGCAGCAACAGGAAAACTTAAAGGTGAAACCCTGGAGTGGTCACAAGATTCTGCAGTGACTGTTGTCTTGGCATCTGAGGGTTACCCAGCTAACCCAGTGCTCGGTGAGCCGATTATGGGAATTGCCCCAATAGCGGGCTCAAACGTATTTCACGCTGGCACAACGATCCGCGATGGAATTTTGCATTCCTCGGGCGGTCGAGTCCTCGCTGTGACTGGGGTGGGTTCAGATCTCACTGAAGCTCGTAATAAGGCCTACCGGGTTATCTCTGCAATTACGCTTCAAGGCAGCCATTACCGCAGCGATATCGCGCTAAACGCGTCGGTAGCAGAGAAAGGTAATTAAATGCTTTCTAAATACGAGAGAATTACGCCATGAGCCTCCTCGCTGACCGTTATGCATCGCCGCAAATGCGCGAGATTTGGTCGCCACAGGCAAAAATAATTAGTGAACGCAAACTTTGGGTAGCAGTAATGCGCGCACAATCCAAACTAGGTCACTCGATTCCAGATTCAGTAATTGCAGATTATGAAAAAGTTATTAATAAAGTTGATCTTGCATCGATCGATGCTCGCGAAAAGTCCACTCGCCATGATGTAAAAGCTCGAATTGAAGAATTTAACGCCCTGGCCGGACATGAAGCAATTCATGCAGGAATGACCAGTAGAGATCTCACGGAGAATGTCGAAGCGATGCAGGTCCGCGACGGACTTGCATTGGTTCGTGATCGCGTAGTCGCAGTTCTCGCAGTTCTTGGTCAGCGCGCAACTGAATACATTGATCAACCAATTGCTGGTCGCTCCCATAACGTTCCTGCTCAAGTCACAACTCTAGGAAAACGTTTTGCAACGACAGCAGAAGAACTTCTCTTCGCATATGAGCGTTTAGATAATTTAATTGAGCGATATCCAATTCGTGGAATTAAAGGACCGGTAGGAACTTCACAAGATTCTGTGGACCTTCTTGGATCTAGCGAATCTCATGCACAACTCGAACAATTGGTGGCATCACACCTTGGATTCAGCCGCGTTTTGGATTCAACCGGTCAGGTTTATCCACGATCATTTGATTTCGACGTGGTGACCTCACTCGTTCAGATTGCCGCCGGACCTTCTTCTCTTGCAACCTCAATCCGTTTGATGGCTGGCGCAGAACTAGTAACTGAAGGTTTCAAAGCAGGACAAGTTGGATCTTCTGCAATGCCACATAAGATGAATACTCGCTCCTGTGAGCGTGTAAATGGATTGGCAGTAATACTTCGGGGATACGCCTCAATGGTTGGTGAACTTTCAGGCGATCAATGGAATGAAGGCGACGTTTCTTGCAGCGTTGTGCGCCGAGTTGCCTTGCCAGATACGTTCTATGCAATTGATGGCCTGATCGAAACTTTCCTCACCGTACTTACAGAATTTGGCGCCTTTCCTGACGTAATTGCAGCAGAACTCACAAGATATTTACCTTTCCTCGCTACAACCAAAATTTTGATGGCTTCAGTTAAAGCTGGAGTAGGCCGGGAAGAAGCTCACGAAGTTATTAAGACACATGCAGTGGCTGCAGCACTTGGAATTCGTAAAGGCCAACAAAATGGAATGCTCGATGCAATCGGAAATGATTCTCGCATTCCACTTTCAAAAGAAGATTTAGTTGCTCTCATCTCCAAACCGTTGGAGTTCACAGGAGATGCACATGCACAAGTAGAGCGAATTGTTGCTCGCATTGATGCGATCACAAAAGCTCACGCTGCGGCAGCGCAGTACCGTCCCGGCTCTATTCGATGATTAACGACGGCTGGAAGCACGTTCGTTCCGGCAAGGTCCGCGACCTGTACACAAATGATAATAATGAATTGCTGCTTGTTGCATCAGATCGAATCAGCGCATTTGATTATGTTCTACCAACCCCAATTCCAAATAAAGGAAAGTTATTAACCCAACTTTCACTTTTCTGGTTTGAATACTTGCAAGATATTGTTCCCAATCACCTCATTGAAAAAAGTGTTCCAACAGAAGTAGAAGGTCGAGCAGTAATTGCAAAACCATTAAATATGTTTGCAATCGAATGTGTTGCACGCGGATACTTAACAGGTAGCGGATGGGTTGAATATCAAAAGAGTCAAACAGTTTGTGGAATCCCACTTCCTGCTGGCTTGCAAGATGGATCTAAATTGCCAGAGCCTATTTTTACGCCAGCGACAAAGGCTGAAATTGGCGACCACGATGAGAACATTGATTTTGATCGCGCTGTCCAAATTGTGGGACGAGTAAACGCCGAGATACTCCGGGATTTAACTTTAAAGCTTTATTCAAAGGCTCATGATTACGCCGCCACTCGCGGAATCATTCTGGCCGATACAAAATTCGAATTCGGCACCGATCAAGACGGTAACATTCTCTTAGGCGATGAAGCCTTAACGCCTGACTCTTCCCGCTTTTGGTCGGCTAATGAATGGAAACCAGGTGGGGTTCAACCTTCCTTTGATAAGCAATATGTTCGTGATTGGTTGCTATCAAGTGGATGGGATAAAGCCTCAACACCACCTGTATTACCTGAAGAAATCATTGCAAAGACGCAAGAACGCTATATGACTGCTTATGAACTGCTAACGGGAAAGGCGCTTATTTAAATGGCCATTATTGTTGTTGAGGTTATGTTGAAGCCAGAAATTTTGGATCCACAAGGCCAAGCAGTCGCCTCCGCTCTTCCTCGTCTTGGATTCACATTTGCTAAGTCAGTTCGTCAAGGAAAGCGCTTTGAAATTGAAGTGGATGGCGAAGCAACAAAAGCCCAAATCGAAGAAGTAGAAAAAGCTGCGCATACCCTTCTTTCAAATCCTGTTATTGAAAATTTCCTAGTAAGAGTTGAGAAATAATGCGAATCGGAGTTGTCACATTTCCCGGTTCACTCGATGATCGCTCAGCACTCCGCGCCATTGAATTAGGAGGAGGAACCCCGGTCCCACTTTTTCATGGAAGTAATGATCTCAAAGAAGTTCAGGCAGTAATTCTTCCAGGTGGATTTTCATACGGCGATTATCTTCGCTGTGGAGCAATCAGTCGCTTCTCTCCAATAATGGAATCAATCATCCTTGCCGCAGAACACGGTTTTCCCGTTCTCGGAATTTGTAACGGTTTTCAAATTCTCTGCGAGTCACACCTTCTTCCAGGGGCACTAACACGAAATGCGGATTTGCACTTTATCTGCGCGGATCAAAAAGTTTCTGTTGAAAATACAAATACACCGTGGACAAACAATTACAAAAAAGGTCAAGAGATTGTTATCCCAATCAAGAATGGCGAAGGCTCGTTCCAGTGCAGCGATGAAACACTTAAAGAGTTGGAAGATGAAGGCCGCGTTGTACTTCGTTATGTAGGCAAAAATCCAAATGGTTCTCGTAACGCAATCGCAGGAATTTCCAATAAGCGTGGAAATGTAGTGGGCGTAATGCCTCATCCAGAACAAGCTATTGAGGATTTAACAGGTCCAAGTGAAGATGGATTGAATTTCTTCACATCAATCTTGAAAGAGATGGTGGGGCGCTAATGGCACTCGATACCGTCAAGCATGCGCAGGAAAATCCTGACGCGGTACAGCCGTATAAAGAACTTGGTTTGAAAGATGATGAGTATGAAAGCATTAAAGAGATTTTGGGGCGCCGTCCGACATCATCTGAACTAGCGATGTATTCGGTTATGTGGTCAGAGCACTGCAGCTATAAATCTTCAAAGATTCACCTCAAGCAATTTGGCGAAAAGGCAGTTAAATCCGAGGCTCTCCTCGTGGGAATAGGCGAAAACGCTGGTGTTGTAGATGTGGGTCAGGGCTACGCCGTTACATTCAAAATTGAATCTCACAACCACCCCAGCTACATCGAGCCATACCAAGGCGCTGCAACTGGCGTAGGTGGAATTGTGCGCGACATCCTTACTATGGGCGCGCGACCAATTGCAATCATGGATCCGCTTCGTTTTGGAGATCCGGAGAACCCAGATACCCGCAGAGTTCTTCCAGGAATTGTTTCTGGAATTGGTGGTTATGGCAATTGCTTAGGTTTGCCAAACATTGGCGGAGAAGTTGTTTTCGACGACACATATCAAGGAAATCCACTCGTCAACGCTCTCTGCGTTGGAGTCATGAAACACGCTGATATCAAATTAGCGACGGCGCACGGAGCTGGAAATCTTGTAGTTCTCTTTGGCGCAAAAACTGGTGGCGATGGAATTGGCGGAGTATCCGTATTGGCGTCGGAAACATTTAGCGATTCTAGTTCTAAGAAACCGACAAAGCGCCCTGCCGTTCAGGTAGGCGATCCATTTGCAGAAAAAGTTTTGATTGAATGTTCTCTTGAAATCTTTGCTGAAGATTTGGTTGTAGGTATTCAAGATTTAGGTGGAGCAGGTTTATCTTGCGCGACTTCCGAACTTGCTTCCGCGGGAAGTGGCGGAATGGATATCCGTCTTGAAACAGTTCCGCTTCGCGACCCTTCTCTTTCTCCTGAAGAAATCTTGATGAGTGAATCACAAGAGCGCATGTGTGCGATTGTTGAACCTTCAAAGTTAAAGCGCTTCATGCAAATTTGCCGCAAGTGGGATGTGACTGCAACGGTTGTTGGCGAAGTAACGACAGGAACTCGTTTAAACATTACATTCAACGGCGAACTTATTGTGGATGTCCCACCTCGCACTGTTGCTCATGATGGTCCGGTCTATAACCGTCCAATTTCAGTACCAAAATATTTAGAGACATTGAAGTCGGTAGATGTGCCACTTCCTTCAACTGGTGTCGAAATCAAAGCAGCAATCCTAAAGTTGATGTCAGCGCCGAACATGGCCGACAAAACATGGGTCACAAATCAATACGATCGATATGTGCAGGGAAATACCGTTTTGTCACAACCTGAAGATTCAGGCGTGATTCGTATAGATACCCAGACAAACCTGGGTGTTGCTATCTCTACCGATGCCAATGCGCGCTGGTCGTACTTGAATCCTTACGAAGGCGCCAAGTTAGCGCTCCTTGAATCATGTAGAAATATTGCAACAAACGGGGCAAAACCATTGGCTGTTACAAACTGCTTGAATTTCGGATCCCCTGAAGATCCAGAAGTCATGTGGCAATTCTCTGAAACAGTTCGAGGTTTGGCCGATGCATGTTTGGAGCTTGGTTTGCCCGTCACTGGCGGAAACGTCTCCTTCTATAACCAAACTGGATCAGTAGCGATTCTCCCAACACCTGTTATCGGTGTTCTTGGTGTTGTCGAGGATGTCACAAAGCGGACCCCGATGGGGATCAAGCCAGGTCAAGAGATTTATGTAATTGGAAAAGTCGACGATAACTTCAGCGGATCTGAATGGGCGCACATCCATGGAAAACAAATTGGTGATCAATCTCCAGTCGCAGATTTAGATATGGAAAAAAGATTGGTTGCCATGCTTCTTGAAGGTCAACCAATTTTTGAAGCAGCCCACGATATTTCTAATGGAGGTTTTGCCGCCTCAATTTCAGAGATGGTTCTTCGCACAAACGTTGGCGCGACAATTACATTGGAAGGAAATGTTGCTGCAGAATTACTGGCAGAAACTCCTGGCCGAGTTGTTATCGCCATCAATGAATCAAATACAAATGCGATAGTCACTCTTGCTGGGAAGTATCAAATTCCGGTAAAGAACGTTGGTGTGACTGGTGGAGATTCATTAACAATAAATGGCGGCGCACTTTCCATTGATGAATTGCGCGGCGCAAATACTGGAGTTCTGGAAGCACTATTCGGGTGATGACAAGAGATCCGCAGGTACTCGAGCGAGTGAAAGGAATACTTAAAATTATTTCTGAACTCGCGCCGGGCCATGCGGTGGAACTTCGAATCCCTCCCTATTCAGCGATTCAATGTGTCGAGGGACCAAAACACACTCGCGGGACTCCTCCAAATGTGGTTGAGATGCAGGCTGAGACTCTTTTTTCTCTGGCGTCCGGTGAAAAGATCTGGCAATCAGGAATTGAAAGCGGAGCGATTCATGCTTCGGGGGAACGATCGGATCTTGAATCACTCTTCCAACAATTAGCACTTAGGATGCATCCATGAGCCGCCGCCCGGATGGAAAGTTAACCGCCGAGCTCTTCCCTGGAGAAAAAGCTCAGGATGAATGTGGCGTATTTGGGGTGTGGGCGCCTGGTGAAGAAGTTGCAAAGTTAACGTTTTACGGGCTTTATGCGCTGCAACATCGTGGACAGGAATCCGCGGGCATCGCCACAAGTGATGGAAGTCGAATCTTCGTTTATAAAGATATGGGCCTTGTTTCTCAGGTATTTACTGAAAATGATTTAGCAACACTTACTGGCCACCTTGCAATCGGTCACTGTCGATACAGCACTACTGGTTCTTCAACGTGGGCGAATGCCCAACCAACACTTCGCGCAACGACACATGGCACCCTCGCTCTTGCGCACAACGGAAATCTCACAAACACAGGTGACCTTGCAGAATATCTTGCAAAGAATGTTCCTGGGCATGCAGATCACGCAAATCAGGCAACGACTGATACGGAAATAATGACTGCCCTTATTGCGTCGCAAGAAGGAAAGAATTTTGAAAGTTCTGCGCTATCAGTTCTTCCAATGCTTAAAGGCGCCTTTTCTCTCGTATTTATGGATGAGCACACTTTGTATGCAGCGCGCGATCGACATGGAGTTCGCCCTCTCGTAATTGGAAAACTTGATCACGGTTGGGTTGTTGCATCTGAATCTGCAGCACTAGATATTGTTGGCGCTGCCTACGTTCGCGAAGTTGAACCAGGAGAATTCATTGCGATTGACGCGGATGGACTTCGCTCACATCGATGGGCAGAGGCAACTCCAAAAGGTTGCGTATTTGAATATGTTTATCTGGCGCGACCAGACACTGCAATCGCCGGACGAAATGTCCATGCAACACGAGTTGAACTTGGCGCCCAACTTGCCCGAGAGCATCCAGTTAAGGCCGACATAGTCATTCCAGTCCCAGAGTCCGGAACCCCCGCTGCTGTCGGTTATGCAAGAGAGTCAGGGATTCCTTATGGAGCAGGTCTTGTAAAGAATTCTTATGTTGGACGTACATTTATTCAACCAAGTCAATTAATTCGCCAATTAGGTATTCGATTGAAATTAAACCCTCTTCGAGAAGTTATTGAAGGTAAGAAAGTTGTTGTCGTAGATGACTCCATCGTTCGTGGCAATACTCAACGAGCTTTGGTGAAAATGCTTCGCGAGGCAGGGGCCCTTGAGATCCACGTCCGCATTTCAAGTCCACCGGTTAAATGGCCGTGTTACTACGGCATCGATTTTGCGTCCCGCGCTGAATTAGTGGCTGCAGGCTTGGAAATTGAGGATATTCGCCGCTCAATTGGTGCGGATTCTCTCGGTTATGTCTCTATGGAGGGTTTGATTAAAGCGACCACCATTGCAGAGGACCGACTTTGTACGGCATGTTTCACCGGCAACTATCCCATTGAAATTCCCGTAGATATTTCAGGTGGTAAGCATCTTCTAGAGATTGTGAATAATCACGAGTGAGTACATATTCAGAAGCCGGCGTAGACATTGATGCAGGAGATACTGCTGTTAGATTAATGAAAGAACACCTTGCAAAAGCTCGTCGTCCAGAAGTTGTGGGAGATATTGGCGGCTTCGCTGGTTTGTTTGATATCTCGGTGGCCAAAAGTATGAAGCGACCTTTGCTCGCAACTTCAACCGATGGAGTCGGAACAAAAACTGAAATTGCTCGAGCACTCGGAAAGTACGACACCATCGGAGAAGATCTAGTTGCCATGGTTGTTGATGACCTTGTTGTTTGTGGAGCCGAACCACTTTTTATGACTGATTACATCGCTGTTGGAAAAGTTTTCCCAGAACGAATTGCTGAAATTGTTTCCGGCATCGCTCGAGGATGCGCGAAAGCGGGAACTGCATTGGTCGGTGGTGAAACTGCTGAGCACCCAGGACTTCTCGGCGAAGATGAATTCGATATTGCAGGTGCGGCCACAGGTGTTGTGGATGCCGATAATTTACTTGGAGAACATCGCGTGAGAAGCGGAGATGTTCTTATTGCAATGCCATCTAGTGGATTTCACGCAAATGGATTCTCGTTGGTCCGCCACATTATTAAAACAAAAAACCTTTCACTTGATTATGTTGTAAGTGAATACAACAAAACATCGGGCGAGGTTTTCCTTACCCCCACTGAGATTTACTCACTCGACTGTTTGACCCTTTACAAGGCGTTACAAGATGGTCTTCATGGGTTTAGCCACATTACGGGCGGCGGAATTGCTGAAAATACGGCTCGAGTCATCCCAGATAACTTGACCGCGGTTTACGACCGCTCATCATGGGCCCTGCCGGTAGAGATGGAATTTATGGCCTCCTTAGGCGGCGTCCCACAGGCTGATATGGAGCGGACCTGGAACTGTGGCATCGGCATGACCGCCATCGTGGCACCTGCCGAGGCCGATAGAGCCCTGCGCACGCTTGGAGCCCGCGGCATGAAGGCTTGGATCGCTGGCTCCGTCAAAGAGCGCCAATCTGGGGAACGCGGTTCCGCTTTGGAAGGCACCTACCAAGCGCGGTAACCTACCTCCCTGTAGATGAACACACATATTGAATCCTGATAGGAGGTCTCGCCCATGGGTCGTGGCCGACAAAAAGCAAAAGCAACTCGTGTTGCACGCGATTTGAAATATTCCGCACAAGATATGGATCTTGAGAGCCTTGCAAAAGAGCTTCATGGTGATCCCGCTAAAGATCAAGATAAAAGTGACGATGATCCGTTTGCCGAGGGCAATTATATTCGTCGTGCGTAAGTAGATGCGCCCAACTCCTTACGTCGCATCACTTCGGGTTTACGAACCCATTACTTCCTTTGAGCCTGCTGAACAATTGCGGTGGAGCGCTATTCCCATCACAACTTCAACCGGTGAAGAAGAACAAATTCGCGCTTTAAAGCGCACGATAACAATTGAACCTCCAGCACTTCGTCCAGATGGCGCGCACATTCTTGAATTTGAAGGCGCGAGATACGTTTCACCATGGTCCACTGCAACTCGTTGTTGGACAGCGCTAGATTCATTTAAGGACACTCTTCCTTCTTCAATCGTTCGTTATTTCGTTCCAGTAAATATGGAAGAAGCGATTCTGATCAATTCAGAAATAATGGAAGACAAAATTCCTCACATCTTGACGGAAACTTGGTTGATTCCTCCTCGCTGGTTTGGTCTCTTTGAGCCAACCGATCGCCTTCGTGCCCAAACAGATGATGGACCGTATGTTGTTCATAGAACTGCAATTGCGAATGCAAAGAAGAGATGTATGCGTCTGCACGAAGTGGTCGTCGCATCTTTTGGTGAGGGACCAGTTGAAGGTGAAATCGCTGATCTCCTCGAATGGTTGGACCTTTTTCATCCAGAATCAATTGTTGAGTTGGATTACGGCGGCCTGGCCATTTATATGGAGAACGCTCTTCAAGACCAAGGCGGCCTGGAAGCTGACACATCTGTTGAAGACCTATTGAGCTCACTTCGAGGTCTGGAGATGGGCAACGGAGCAATGGCTGGTCAAGGTTATGAAGCATTGATAGGTCGCTGGCGTAAAATTGCCGCATTCGAGCAAACTTCTTAGAAATCCGTACATAAATCTACATAAATCTAGTAATAGCACTTGTCAGTAACCGCTAAACACGGGGATACTTTCGCCCATAAGGTTCATATCGGAAGAAATGGACATTTTGATTTACTAGGCGGAAGGAGTGGCAGTTGAGCGAACAAGAAGTATTGCTAACTCCATCCGAAGTTGCGCACTTATTCCGCGTAGATCCAAAGACTGTCACTCGTTGGGCGAAAGCCGGCAAGCTGACATCGATTCGTACTTTAGGCGGCCATCGCCGCTATAAAGAATCAGAAGTAAAAGCGCTCCTTAATACAGTTACAAAAGAAGCTTAGGAAGGTACTGATATGGCTAACGCACCAAAAGAAGATCCAAAAGAACGTATGCGCCAAGCGCTTGAAAGAAAGAAAAATGGCGGCGCAGCTGGTGCCACCGGGTCTAATGGCCCTGCAGGAAATTCAAAGGTTGGCGGAAGCCAAGCTGGCGGCGGAGCTCCAAAGATGTTCCGTCGTAAATCTGGCGCAGCCTGATTTAATTTAACTTCCTGCTTATGCAGATATCTACGATCGATTACGCGTTACTTTTTCTGGCGACCTTTGCTGTCGTAGGGGCGCTAACTCCGCTCGCTCGAAAGTTTGCAATCAGTCGTAATGTTATTGATGCACCAAACCTTGCTCACAAAACGCACAAGGAACCTGTTCCATACTTAGGTGGCGTCGCCATCATTGTTGGAATCGGGTTGATCTCCTTCGCTGCCTTTATTTTTCGCGACGGCACGTCAAAGAATTTTTGGCTAGAAACCTCAGTTATGGGACCGGCTCTAGTTTTAGGAATTATTGGTTTATTGGATGACTTAAAGAATCTTTCACCGATGCCACGATTTATTGCACAAACGATTGCTGGGATCTTTACTTCCGTACTTTTAATTTCTGCAAAAACCGTAGGAACTCCAACATCATCTAGATTGCTTGATGCGCTGATTACTACATTCTGGATTGTCGGAATTTGTAATTCTATTAATTTCTTCGACAACGTTGATGGCGGAGCGGCAGGAACGGTCGCAGTTTCCTCGACCGCCTTGGCAATCATTGCTTACAATGGCGATCAATATTTAATTACAGCTCTTGCGACAGTTACATCTGGTGCGATGATTGGATTCTTACTGTGGAATAAGAGCCCAGCAAGAATTTATATGGGAGATGCCGGAGCGCTCTTCCTTGGTGTTTTAATTGCGACACTTACTATTCGTCTTCACCCAGATGCCGAAACAAAATGGACGTCATTTGCAACGCCAGTATTACTGCTGGCCGTTCCTATTTTGGATACATCAGTCGCAGTTATTTCTAGGCTCCGTAGAAAGATTTCACCATTTCAAGGTGGGCGCGATCATCTCTCACACCGCTTGATTCGGGCAGGCCTGAGTCGGCCAATCGCTGCAGTGGCGCTTTGGATTCTAAGTGGTCTCTTCGCGTTATGCGCAGTACTGATTCCATTAGTTGGTTTAAGAGTGGAAGAGACTATTGTTTGGATTGCAGCAATCACATGGGCATCGTTATTTATGTATTTCATCCAAACGAGTGATTCTTAAGAAATATTTCTATTCAACGTTCAATTTGAGCGTGATGTTCATGGAATTCACAGCATCACAGGTTGAGCCGATTACATAACAACCGATAATCTATGCTGATGCAGAAACGCAGATTGAGCTCGTCATCCGCGAAAGTTTGGATGCTCGTTCTCGCAAGCCTTGTTGGAGTTACAACTCCGGCACACGCGGCTCAATCACTTGCCGAGGTACAAGCACAAGTCGAGCGCCTTCAAATTCAGGCATCGGCCGCAGCCGAAGCCGGCCAACAAGCACAAGTCGAATTGGGAAGACTTACACGTTCTTTGAATTCAGTGAAGCAAAGAGATGCTGCGCAGGCCGCCTCCGTCGGTGATTTAAAGAAATCACTTGGAAAGATTGCTGTTGAGCAATATAAAAACAATGGCTTGAGCCAGAGCATGTCACTTCTTTTTTCTTCTGATCCGACTCTTTATTTGCAAGCGGCGGGAAGCCTTTCAGTTATTACTCAAAAGAAGGCGCTACAGCTCAGTCGTTACATGACTGCAGAACAAAGACTTCGAGCGACGTCATTAACGCTCAATGATCAAGTAGCCCAGGTTGCTGCAGCAAAAGCTCGATATGTTGAACGTGAAGCGGCGGCGCAGGCAAGCCTTAAAGCAGCCGAAAAACTTCTCTCTAAATTAACTGCAGCCGAACGTGTTCGCCTTGCTAAATTGCAGGCCGATTCAGATAACGCTTACAACGCAGCTTCGCTAGCTTTGGCTAAAAAAGGCGTCGCGGCGAGCGGTCGTGCTGGTATCGCCCTTCGTTTTGCTCTCAAGCAAATTGGAAAGCGCTATTACTTTGGCGGCGCAGGAATGACGTATTGGGATTGTTCAGGACTGACGATGCGCTCCTTTGGAGCTGCAGGGGTTTCACTGCCTCACTCGGCGGCGGCGCAATCGCGATATGGAAAATCGATTTCGCTGGGGTCAATCAAGGTTGGCGATCTTGTCTTCTTCGGTCGACCAATTTCGCACGTTGGTATTTATCTTGGTGGCGGAAGAATGATTGATGCTCCCCATGCAGGCGCGCGTGTAAGAGTTGAAAGTTTTTCATCATGGTTTGGCCGCGAGAAGTTTGTTGCCGCTCGCCGTATTTGATTCGTTAAGTATCTAACATATAAATGATGGTGGCTCGGGCCGGGGTCGAACCGGCGACCTCACGAT
>Ga0194037_1002196_pt1 | contig 13275 bp, 3 predicted proteins | sample JunL306m_MetaG_FD_148653 | JGI IMG/M metagenome (GOLD analysis project Ga0194037, IMG submission 148653) | Anoxic zone freshwater microbial communities from boreal shield lake in IISD Experimental Lakes Area, Ontario, Canada - Jun2016-L304-6m | ecosystem: Environmental > Aquatic > Freshwater >...
TCGCCCATGTCGGCCTGTTGTTGATAGTAAAACTTGTGGCGCCGCTAACCACCGGGATAAATTTGTACGGCTTACCGACAACGGCGATTGCAGGCGGTGCGCCGGATATGGCCGGTTGAGCCAGGCTGAATGTGGCCAGATAGGTACCGCCTACCATTGGCGCGGTGACCGAGTGCGTCAGAGAGCTGCCGCCTTCGGACCACTTGGTAAAGGTATAGAGGAGCCCGTCCGAGCCGGTCTGTGGAGAGGCCGTGGTCAGGGTATGGCTGCTTCCCGGCAGCCACAAAAAGTTCCACGGGGCGGTGTAGGCCACGTTGTCCACAGTAATGCCAAAACCGGGGGGGGTAGTCGCCACGACATAGGTCAGCCAATCTGCCGTAAAGTTTTGCATAGTCTGGCTGCTGGTCAAGGCACTGTAAGTTATTGAAATTGGGGTGAAGGCATACCCGCTTAGAGCCGGGGTGATAGAGCCGCTCCAACCGATGGCGACCGCGCATCGGTAGGCGCCTTTTTCGTCCGTAATACTGCAGTCGGCTCCGTTGACGCTGACACCGAAACGTCCTGTCCCCCCATGCGTTACTGTTCCGGAGATGGTTAAAGGTGTTCCGACGGTGAAGCTCCATGTGCTGTCCGTCGTCGGGTGGAGTCCGGGGTTGTTCGCCACACCGGTGTTCAAGGTAACGTGATACTTAACCCCAAGCGTGAGCGGCGCTGACGGCGTATAGGTGGCGGTCAGTGTGGCGGGGTCGTAGCTCACCACACCTGGCACGGCACTTTCGTAAATCGACAGAGGTGAGGTGAAGAAAGGATAGTTGCCCCAACCGACCAAGGTCCCATCCTTCTTCAACGCCACGGAGTAAAATCCCCTGGCGACAATGGTCATGATGCCGGTCAGCCCAGCCGGGACCGTAGTCTGACCGCATCTGTTATCCCCCCAGGCTACTATAGTTCCATCGCTCTTCAGCGCCAACGTGTGATACCATCCAGCGGCAATTGCGATCACACCCGTCAGCCCAGCCGGGACCGTGGTCTGACCATAACCGTTATCACCCCAAGACACTACCGTCCCGTCACTCTTCAGCGCTACTGAATGTATATACCCCGCGGCGATGGCTACCACACCGGTCAGACCGTCCGGGACCGTGGCCTGACCGGAACTGTTATTTCCCCAGGCTGCAACCGTTTTGTCGCTCTTCAACGCCAACGTGTGGCGATACCCCGCGGCAATGGCTACCACTCCCGACAGACCATCCGGGACCGTTGCCTCACCGAAACCGCTTTCACCCCAAGCATCTATTGTCCCATTGTTCTTTAGTGCTACCGTGTGATAAGCTCCGGCAACGATTGCAACGACACCGGTTAGACCGGATGGAATTGTGATCTGGCGGTAATTGTTATTATCCCCCCAGGCCACGACCGTTCCATCACTCTTCAGTGCTACGGAATGCTCCTCACCCGCGGCGAGAGCGACCACCCCGGTCAATTCAGCCGGGACCGTGCTCTGCCCGTAGCTGTTATCTCCCCAAGCCACAACTCTCCCATCGCTCTTCAACGCCAGAGTGTGATATTCTCCGGTAGCGACGGCGATTGCCCCGGTCAGCACATCCGGGACCGTTCCCTTATCACTCCCCCAGGCTACTATTGTCCTGTCACTCCTCAGCGCCACCGTGTGACTCGTCCCGGCGGCGATGGCTATCACTCCGGTTAGCCCATCCGGAATCGATATCTGACCATTATCGTTCTCCCCCCAGGCCACGACTGTCCCGTCAATCTTCAGCGCCACCGAGTGATACCACCCGGAGGCGATACCGACCACTCCTGTCAGATTAGTTGGGACCGTAGTCTGACCGCTACCGTTATTCCCCCATGCGACTACTGTTCCGTCATTCTTCAGCGCCACCGTGTGACAATACCCGGCGGCAATGGCTATCACCCCCGTCAGCCCAGCCGGGACATCCCTCTGATTAAAGCTATTGTCACCCCATGTCGTTACTGTTCCATCGCTCTTCAGCGCTACCGTGAAATAATACCCGGCACTGATTGCTACCACCCCTGTCAAACCTACCGGGACCGTCGCCTGATAGGACCAGTTTGCTCCCCACGCTACGACCGTCCCATCGTTCTTCAGCGCCACCGTGTGATACCCTCCGGCAGCAATGGCTACCACCCCGTTCAGCTCAGCCGGAACCGTGGCCTGGCCGTACCTGTTATCACCCCAACACACTACCGTGCCGTCACTTTTTAACGCGACCGTGTGATACCTTCCGGCAGCAATGGCAACCACCCCCATCAGTCCAGCCGGGACCGTCCTTTGACCAGCCGCGTTTGCCCCCCAAGCTACGACCGTCCCGTCATTCTTCAGCGCCACTGTGAACCCCAATCCGGCGGCAATAGCTTTGATCCCCACAAACCGCGAAAGAGTAAAGCTGTCTGTGGTGAGAGACGACGGGTTCATTGCTTGGTCAAAGGTTGCCGTGATTGTGGCAGTCGGAGCGACCCCCGTGGCCCCGTCGGCGGGGGTATGGCCGGTAATGGTAGGAGGTGTCGTGACCGTGATGCTGAAGGCCGGCAGTTGTACGGTGAGTGCGCCGTTGACTGCGGTGATGACGATGTTGGCATAGACTCCAGTGCCGCTCGGCGTACCACTCAGCGCACCGGTGGTCGTGTCAAAGGTCGCCCAGGACGGCTTGTTGCTAATGGTGTAATTGGCGGCTCCGCTGGCCGTTGGGACAAAAGAGTACAATTTGCCAACCGCGACAACGGTAGGCGGTGTGCCGGATATGGTCGGCTGGGCTTGGCTGAAGGTAGCCAGATACGTTGTCGGTGCCGTCGGTGCAGTAATCGTATGCAACAGTGCTCCACTATCGGACCACTTGCAGAAGGTGTAGCGGAACCCGTCAGAGCCGGTTTGCTGCATGGTTGTGGCCAAGGTATGCCTGCCCCCCGGTGTCCATGAAACATTTTGCGGAGCGGTCGCGGCCGCACCGTCCACAGTAATGGCCAAGCCGGACGGGTTGGTTGCCACGATGTTGTTCACCCGATCTACCATGAAGTCTTGCGCGGTCTGGTTTACAGCTAAGTTGCTATAGCTGTGCAAAACAGGGGTAAAGAGATACCCGACCAAGACCGGCGTGATCGTACCGCTCCAGCCGACGTAAACAGCGCAACTATAAGCGCCGTTCTCGTCCGTTGTTGTGCAGTTGGCTCCGCTGAAAGTGACGCCGCGCAGTCCTTGGCCGCCAATCATCACCGTTCCGGAAATGGATAATTGAGTCTCTACTTTGAAGCTCCAAGTAGTGTTCACCGCCGGGTGAAATCCAAGGCTACTTGCCACACTGGTGTTCACCGTGGCGCGATACGTGACTCCCGGTATGAGTGAGCTGGTCGGTGTTAGGGTTGCGGTCAGCGTGGTCGGGTTGTAGCTAACCGTGCCTGGGAGCATAGTCTGGCGATGCGAATCTTCTCCCCATGCCACCACCGTGCCGTCTCCCTTCAATGCTACCGTGTGACAGGACCCGGCGGCGATGGCCGTCACCCCGGTTAACCCCTCTGGGACCGTAGCCTGACCACAATCATTATGCCCCCAGGCCACCACCGTGCCGTCTTTCTTCAACGCCACCGTGTGCTCATCCCCGGCGGCGATGGCTGTCACCCAGGTCAACCCACTAGGGACCGTGCTCTGGCCATAACGTTTCCACCCCCAAGCTACCACCGTGCCGTCACTCTTCAAAGCTACCGTGTGATAATCCCCGGCGGCGATGGCCGTCACCCCGGTCAACCCATCCGGGACAGTTGCCTGGCCATCGTCATACCCACACGCCCCCTTCCACCAAGCCACCACCGTGCCGTTACTCTTCAAAGCTACATTGTGTTGAACCCCGGCGGCGATGGCCGTCACATCGGTCAACCCCTCTGGGACCGTACTCTGGCGACAAGATTCTTCTCCCCATGCCACCACCGTGCCATCACTCTTCAACGCCACCGTGTGCGCGCTCCCGGCGGCGATGGCCTTCACACCGGTTAACCCCACTGGGACCGAAGTCTGGCCACTATCGCTACACCCCCATGCCACCACCGTGCCATCACTCTTCAACGCCACCGTGTGACAATACCCGGCGGCGATAGCCGTCACCCTATTTAACCCGACCGGGACCGTAGTCAGGCCATGATAGTCAACTCCCCAAACCACCACCGTGCCGTCCCTCTTTAACGCCACCGTGTGCATCCCACCGGCGGCGATCGCCTTGTATTCGTCAGATGTGAAGAGGGTAAAACTTTCCTTGGTGATGGTGGCGGGGTCCATGGCTTGGTCAAAAGTGGCCGTGACCGTGCTAGTCGGAGCGACCCCCTTAGCCCCGTCGGCGGGGGTGTAGTCGGTGATAATAGGAGGAGCTGAGGAATCACCGTAAGAAACTGTCTGAGTGTAGGAACCTTTATTACTAAGACCACCAGAGCCGTCACTTACCTGAACTTCTATCGTACAGTCCTGCGAAGTTCCCGAGGTATTGGATGGCGCAGTCCATATTGGATTCTGGGCATTCGGATTGGTAAAAATTCCATTTGAGCCTAAAGGACATAACGCAGTCCAAACATAGGTCAATGCATGACCCAATGAGTCGAAAGTACTTACGTTAAGCTTTACCCGTGAGTTAGGTGAGACAGGATTTGGGATTCCTCCAGGACCTCCCGTGATTACCAGTGTATGAGGCACAGAATTTACACCCTGCTGATAAGAGCCAATCGCTGTTAACCCACCAGAACCATCACTCAATTGCACCTGTATCGAGCAAGTTTGCGGATTGCCGGTGGTATTGTATGGGGCTTCCCATACAGGGTTTTGGGCATTGGGATTATTAAAGCTTCCGTTGGAATTTAATGTGGGACACGAGGCAGACCATGTATAATTAACCACATGAAATAATGAATCTTCACCACGCGAATAAAGGCTAATAGATCCGCCCGGAGATATTGGATTCGGCCCACCGCGTGGGCCATCTGTTAACAACAAAGTATGATCTGCAGAAAATACAGACTGTGTGTAAGAGTATGTGCTACTCAGGCCACCAGATCCATCACTTACCAGAACCTCTATCTTGCATTCCTGTGAACTGCCTGTCTTATTGGTTGGCGCAGTCCAAGTCGGAGTCGCGGTATTTTGATTTGTAAAGTAGAAGTTAGTACTTAAATTGGTACATGATGCTGACCAGCTATAACTCAATTGATGGCCGACTGAATCGCTTACACCAATACTTAGTTTTACCGTTCCTTCAGGAGTAACAGGATTAAAATTGCTTTGCAATGGCGTTGTAACCGTCAAGGAATGACCTATTGAAGAAACTATTTGAGTATAGGAGGCAATATCACTTAGACCACCTGAACCATCACTTACTTGAACTTGTATAGTACAGTTTTGAGACCCGCCCGTGGCGTTCTGTGGGGCAGTCCAAGTCGTACTCTGTGCATTTGAATTTGAAAAGCTGCCATTATAACTCAACGTCATACATGTGGCTGTCCAGACATAATTCAGTGTATGCCCCAATGAATCGTTGGCACCTACACTCAAATTTACAGACCCACCTGAAGAAACAGGATTCGGGATACCATTCGGATTGCTCACAATAGTAAGCGTGTGACCTCCGGTAAAATTAGCCACCACCGTGCAATCCGCCGTGATGGAATTTGTTTTAAAAGTATTGCCTGTCAATGTGCCGCTGCAGGTTCCTCCAACCGATGCGATCTGGTATCCGCTATAGGGTGTTATCGTAAAGGAAATTGACTCGTTTTTATTCACGAATTGGGGCGTTTGCGGATCGATCATGCCGCCTGAACCGGCAGACGGTGTCACTTTATATTGTATCGATGAAAATGTTGCGATTACTGTACAATCTTGGGTAATTGCATTCGTCGTATACGTTGTACCGCTTAAGCTTCCGCCACAGGTTCCACCAACGGATGCTTTGTATCCAGCGTTTGGAGTTATCGTGAAAGTTGTGGTATAATGAAGCTCTATGGATTGTGGTATCGATGGACTTATGCTCCCATTTGGACCAGCAGTTGGGGTTATAGTTTTATGTGTTCTATCCCAGAAATATTGATAGAGTGCTGAAACATAACTTATTGCCTCTGCTTCCAGTTTTGGTTGGTGAATGTTTTTTAAAATATAGGTTGGAATTTTATGTATCAAATCGTCGTATAGAATAGGCACTATATCTGATGTATACGTTATTGATAACATTTCTGATGTGTTATCTGTGTATGTAACCTTAATATTGTCAAGTATTTGAACATCTGCTAAGAAACTCTTTGAATAGTATATGTAGAACGAATCATTTTCAAATTTGTCTGGGTAATAATCAACGCCTTGCACCATTTCCTTACTATTATTACCAAATAAGTCCGTCTTTTCAACTTTTAATACTCCCGACTTATTACTGGTTAATGAACTGAATCCGTACCATATATTACATCGTCCTTCATTACTATTGTCAGCGCAATTATTAGGAGTGTCTCCATTTTTGTCGTCACTATCATATTTACGAGCATCTATAGCAAGGTTGTACATTAATCGAGTAATATATCCGTCAAAATATGCTGGAGTATCGTTAGGATAATTTTGTAAATGTAGATAATCTACAGTAGATGTATTATTTGAATTAGAAGATATATTTTTGTAATTCATGTTATAAGCAGTGAACCGTTCATAGCTATCAAATAATAGATGTGAATCCAACAGCACATGAGCAGGCACTGACATATCCATCAACAAATGAGCTGTTCTACCTAACCAATAATAAGCTAAATTTTTGTCAACTGTATAATTACTTAACGCATTATTAAATCTATCCTGTGCAGTCTCCAATGCACTAGCTGTTGTAATTATTCCGTCCAACTCAATTAATCTTGCATCATAGGTTGATGTTGGATCCCAAAAATGATTTACCGTATTGGTCACAGGTACATCTTCTTCCCATGCTCCTTTGATAATAGCAGTTGAATTTACGCACGGAACGGGACAATCTAGCGGCTTGCTGTCTTCCAGCCAACCAGAATCTGAGGGTTTCCAACTATTATCTAACAAGGCATCATTGTCGCCTAGCTGACCTATACCAATATATTTCGATAGTTCATCATGTAACTGTCCAGAGGTTTTCTTATAGGCTTGATATGCTATCCATTGATGGACAGGTAGCCTAACTTTGTAAAGCATATTCAGTGAATCTCTGCTGCTAATCAACCGAAATGGTTCAATTGTTTTAATGTTATTTGCGATATATATATCATTATCGTTTACCACCTTAACTTCTATCATCATATTATTACTTCGATCAGTCGGAATCCAATTTGTATTTATACTAAATTTATCATTTATTGTAATATTTTTTATTATTGTTATATTTTCTCTTTTTTCACCGATAATTAATGTAAATATTACATCGCATTTTTCATATTTGTATGTACCTAAATTATGTATGGTGGCAGATATGTATATTGGCGTATCATTATCAAAAATACGAGGCTCTATTTTAACATTACCTACTGCCAAATCATGAAAATCAACTATTTTTCCCATAAGGGCGGCATCAGCATCTATCTTACCACTTCCATAGACTTTATCCCTACCCACTTCACCCATGTCTTTCGCGGACTGAGTTATCAACTTTTGAATTACAGAACCGGAAACATCAGCTCGTTCAGATGCAAGCATTGCCGCTAAAGCTGAAACCATAGGAGCAGAAGCAGAAGTCCCAGTTGCGTAGACGTAACTCCCATCAAAGCCTGTTGAAATAATATCCACTCCTGGCGCAGATACATCAATATGCTTGCCGCGGTTGGAGCCACTCCAAATTTCACCATACATATCGATCGAAGAAACCCCTATGACGTCAGGATAGCCAGCCGGATAGACCTCCTTTTCGATGCCGTCATTACCGCCAGCCGCCACAACAATACAGCCTCGCTCCTGGGCGTAGTCCACCGCATCCTGTAACAGGTAGGAAAAACCGTACCCGCCAATACTCAGGTTGATAACTCTGGCGCCATTATCCGCGGCAAAAATGATCCCCTTCGCGGTATCCTCATACGTGCCGATCCCGTTACTATCAATGACTTTTACAGGTATGATGCCGGCATAGTCATACAACCCCCTGATACCAATATCGTTGGTGTTTGCGGCAATGATCCCGGCCACGAAAGTGCCATGGCCGTTATCATCTGCTGCATCCTCCTTATTGGTGACGAAATCGTAACCCTTCAGGACTTTGCCCTTCAGGTCAGGATGAGTGGCCTGTACCCCTGTGTCAATCACAGCTACCTTCACCGATGCCTTGCTTTTCAATTTGCCCCATGCCTTGTCGAAGTTGGTATTTTGCACGTACCACTGACTATCGTACAGAGGGTCCGTCAGAGTAAGGACTCTCTGGATATAGTTGGGTTCCGGGACCTTAACTTTGTACTCTTTCGCAATTTCGCGCAGAACCTCCTTTACATCGCGGCTTTCCGACATGGTCGCCTTCAGATACCCAACCTTAGCAAGGGCGTCTGCTTTCGTAGCCGTCAGGTTGTACTTTTTAAGGATTTCGTCGATTTCCTTCTGGGTAACTCCCAGGTGGAATTTAAGGAGTAGTTCTCCCTTTACGTAGCTGACTGAGTACCCCTTCTTGTCGTTGGTTTCAGTAACAATATCCTTGCCCTTGACCCTGGTAGCGTTCTTGCCGCTGGCAAACTGCGCGCGCTTGACAAGAGTCTTGCCCTTGGTCAGGTCCATCAGATCCGTACCGGCGTTCACAACATAGACGTATTGCTTACCGGACTGCGGTTCGTACGCGACAGCGTAATTCTGAATCCCCATTTTTTCCAATAGGGTACCGATGGCATGGAAAGGTATTTCTTTTGCTTCAATGGTAATACGCCTATCTGAGACTCCTTCGAATATCTGAACTTGGATGCCCGTTTTTTGTTGGATATCCTGGAGTATTTTCTTGTAGTCGGCATTCTCTGCCCTGACGGAAACACGTCGATCCTTGACCTCAACGGCAAAGGTTCCGGGTGTTGGTGTCGAGCCGGCTATGCCATTATGCAACATGAGCTGGAGGCAAAGAGATACGAAACAAATTATTCTGAAGACTTTCATGCAATCCTCCGTGAACTATCGGATCGGTGAAACCATTCCACAATCGGAGATAAACAACAAAAAGGCCGTGTTACGAGTCTGCAACCGTAACGGCGGTCACATCCGGTAACCCGGCCAACTTGCAATCATGACAAGTTTCAGCTTCGTAGGAAAATACGGCAGAAGTTATCGAAGCACTACTTGTCCTTCTTCAAGTCCCGATGGCTTTCCGTCCCCAGATCACTCCGGGTTTGGCTTTGTAGTTTGCTGTATCAAAAAAAACCGACGCCGCGGACGAACCACGAAGTCGGTTTTAAACTGTTCAATCGAAACCAAGGGCACGAGATGTGACATCTCTACCATTATATTAAGGGGATTGCACAACTGCCAAGAGTCGCTACTCATGCAACGTCCCTCCTGATGCCGTTATGTCACAAAAGTAAGTTTATTCTACCATTACAGTTCAATAACGCAATGTTATTTTATAGCAATCTCCGCCGGACCACTATCAGTCGCCAACCCGTAGCGCATCTTCGACATTACGCCGGCCCCCGCAGCACTCAGGGGTTGCTAGACAGAAACAGAACAACCATATCTGTTAAATATCGACATGTTGAGCTATATATTCGACGGACTACATCGATTAGAAAATATCATGCAATTCTCTGATATCGGTATCCCGTTTTAGTAAATATAATTAATAAGAAATTAAAAATGTTAGGTAAATGTATTGCTGTGAGTCTCACCTGGGTTACCAGTTGGAGGATTTAGGTGCCTAAAATTCGAATCAGTTCCGTTTCCCATTTCTTCATGGCCTCTTCTTTTTCCACATCGTACTCATACAGATTATATATGTCGTCCAACTCATCTTTCAGATGATTTACAATTCTCTCCCGCCACTCGAAAGGAACTTTTAAACGTGCAAGATTGGTAATCGCTGTTCTTCTCAGATCATGAGGGGTAAATTTGGCCACAGTCAACGTATTTTGCTCAAAGTTTCGTCTTACAGCATAACCCATAGCGCCTTCTGCGATAGACTGGACTTTTGATCCATGAGGACAGGGGAAAATGTATCCCCTCTGCCTGGTTTCATTTGTCATACAGTCTGTAACTTCAAGTGACCCGATGAGATCAAGTGCCATATCTGTCAAATATACTCGGTGAGCTTTTTCGTTCTTGGTTTTTTCTCCAGAAATCGTCCACCAGTGGCCATCGATTTCATCAGAGTGCATTGCTATGACTTCCCCCGGCCGTTGGGCGGTTATAAGGGTCAATTTGAGCGCACGTCGAATTTCGTCGGACATATTGGAGTGGTCGAGGTCCTGCCAAAAAGTAACGATCTCTTTCTCTGAAAGTACTCTGTCTTTTTTATTTTTCGGGGCAGCTCTCTTAACCCCATTGAACGGATTATTTTCGAGCATCCCCTGATCGATGGCCCAGTTGAACATTTTACGGCTTGATTCGAGAACATTTTGCGCCTGTCCGGGACTACCACGTTCAACGACTTTCCGCAACAGAGATGATGCATCAAATTTGGTGATCTCCGATGCCGCCCTGTTGCCCCAAGCGGGTTTGACGTCTTTAGCCAGTGTTAACTCGTCTTTGTGCCAGGTCTTTTTATGTGTCTTGGCATACTTCTCAATATATTGTTCGATCAACGCTACTACCTTCAAAGCCTTGCATTGTTTAAACAGTTCCTCGGCCGCTTCTTTTCTCATGGATTCTGCAGCGACTTCGATCGGGTCCAAACCGCTCTTGCGAAGTTTATACGCATCACCATATTTTTGCCGAGCGTCAGCAAGAGAAATGTGGGGATATATTCCGAGGTTGAGAAAGCGGAGTTTCCCTTTGAATCGATATTTGTAGAAAATGACTTTGGTACCCGATGTTCTGACGCGAATTCCAAAGCCGCTACTGCCTTCAAAAAGATAGTCCTTTTCTATATGATCAGGCCCAACCTTGATATTTTTTACTGACAGATCTGAAAACTTGATTTTCTTTTGATCCAATTTTTCCTTCGCCATAGCTCATTCCTCAGCCAATCCGTGATACTTTGCGTGATACTTTTTCTCTGACTGCCAGAGAACTCATCCAAAACATTATGACACATTATGACACACATCCATATAATAAGATAGACATAAAGTCAAGATGTTAGGCTATTTTTGTGGAGCGATGTGAAACATCGTGAAGCACTATGAACAACAATAATTCATGCGTTCGCAACGCATAGGTCGACGGTTCGATCCCGTTCAGCTCCACCAAATAAAACAGGCACTTACGTTGATTCGTAGGTGCCTGTTTTTGATTCAATCGCTTTTTGCTGTAGTAGATGCTAAGAGTTTACGCATTTTTTGTTCTTTTTGATTTAGCAGATATAGCTGCAAACGGTGATTTTGGTGAACTAACCAAGGTGGCAAAGGGAAAATTGAAATTATTGATTTATTCTATGTTGCAACTAATATATCAAAATCACGAATCATGTAGGCATGAATTTGTATCAGGTAAAAATTTCTTTACTGAAGTAGATATTGATTCTATTTTCGATTACATTGTTGATATAGACCATTGCTGTGATTTAGAGTCAACAACAATTAAATCAAGCACTATGTCCGTCCCCGTCGCGCCGGTCTCTTTCACGATAGTCATCGATTCTTCTCTCTCGTTGCCGAGACACTTAACGTTGATGTACTCTGCATCTATTCATGCTCTTACTCCCTTTCCCGCCGCTACCGGCGTTGAAATTGCCATATTGACGGCTTTCGGCGTTAGCCCCTTGTCGGTGTCGCTGTGTAATCTGTAGTATGTAGTAGTGCGATACAACATGCTACAACATAAACTTTACCCCTTTTCCGATGTACACCTTGCCCCCGTTACTGCGTAACGCTTCCGGCCCTTGCAGGAAGTATTCACTCAAAGAGGTCTGCATGTGTGTCTGTACGCTCAAAAATAACGGTTCCGGGTTCGGTCTTGTAAATCAATATCCAGTCCGGTTCAATATGACAGTCCCGCCGTCCTTTGAAGTTTCCTTTCAAGGGATGGTCTCGGCATTCGGGATTTCCACGGGAAACGGTAGCCCCCCCCGCAGTTTGACTTGACGGAAAAACAGTTTGATAGCCTCGGTTGTCGTCAGACCCAAATGGTGAAAGACGGCTTCAACATCGGCTTTCAGGTCGTGGGGTGTCCAGTCGTCAATATTGACGGTCGCCGGTTTGCCGTCTGCGAAAAAAAGTGATTTCATTCCAGCAAGTTACGCGGAAAATTTTCATCCAGTGGCACTACATCGCATGAAATACGGCTTAGTAGACCATTTTCTTGACTCCTCCCTGAGCCGCCGAAATCTTCAATCCCTCGTAAATCTTCAGCAGCTTCGGTTCGGCCACGGTCGCCTTGCGCACATGCAGGGTCTGCCCATCGCGCTGCCGGAAGGTGGCCGTGACTCGCCGCTGTACGGATAAGATCTCCCGTAGCCCCGTCCAACTGGTGGTCTCCCCCTTCTCCTTCAGTTGCCTCCTCATGGCTTGGATGGCCTGATAGGCCAAGACCGTGATGAACTGGTGGCCATCGGCCCGCTCCTCTTTATGGTGGTACACCGGCCGCAGCCCCAGTTCCGACTTCAGACAGCGAAAGACCGCTTCCAAATCGGTCAGCATGGTGTAGGTCCGCCATAGGGTAGCCTCATTCCAGGTGACTTGGTTGGTGCGCAAGCAGTAGACCCCGGGATGAGTCAACAGCGTACCGCTGATTGGAGTTTTCTCCCAGGTCAAGGCCACCGCCTTGGCGCCGCTCTCATCCGCGGTCAGCGTGATGGTGTAATGCTGGCCGAGACCGTGACTGCGCTCTTTGAGCCGTCCAATCCGCTCCCAGAGCTTGGCCGGCTTCTTTTCCGTCCGGTGCTTGTTCAGACCCTCCGCCAGTGCCGTCAGACCCTTCTCAAAACGTTCCGTGAACTGCCGCGCCATCGCCCGTTCTTTCTCGGCCCGTTGCTCGGAAGAACAATACAGCCGGACTTCCGCGCCGTCGGCGGAGACCACCCGCTGCAACCGGATCACCTCGTCCGTCGCCGAGGTCGTCTCGACCACCGGGTTTCCCTCTTCAAACCGCCGGATCCGCTCCCGGCTCACCACCAGATACCGATACCCCTCCTTGACCAGCCACGCCACATT
>Ga0194037_1002197_pt1 | contig 13273 bp, 15 predicted proteins | sample JunL306m_MetaG_FD_148653 | JGI IMG/M metagenome (GOLD analysis project Ga0194037, IMG submission 148653) | Anoxic zone freshwater microbial communities from boreal shield lake in IISD Experimental Lakes Area, Ontario, Canada - Jun2016-L304-6m | ecosystem: Environmental > Aquatic > Freshwater >...
ACAGCACCAGCTCAATATCATCAACCTTATCCTTGAGATACTCTACATTGGGAATGATGTCGGCAGGGATGATGTAGGAGCTTGTCCCGAAGCGAAAAGGAAAGCGCTGCTTGAGGGTCATGGTGGTCATTGGCATGGTTGTTGTTGAAATCCTCTCATATTTCAAGCAAGGTAAAAAGCTCAGACTTTGCAGCTTTCTTGTCAAAGGTCAAAACCTTGTCACACCCTGACAACGCCGCATCACAGGCAATCAAAAGATCCGAAAGTTCAAGGTTATTATTTCGAGCCTCAGCAATAAACCTCCTTACGGCGGGCTGACCATCAAAGCTTACTATTGGCAACAGTAAAAGCTCTTCAATGGCATTGAGGATGTCGTTCCGTGCAATTCCATACACCGAGTCGAGCACCCATATCAGTTCAAGAAGAACAGGGATTGAGACAAAAAAGAGAGTTCTATCAGCTTCGGCTGCTTTAAAAAGACGATACACACGCTCTGCCTGTTCCTGATTGTCACGAACAAGAAAGCGAACAAGTATATTTGTATCAAGCGCTTTCACTGCTCGTCATGCTGAAATTTTTGGCGAAGCGCCTCATTGATTGCTTCGATTGAGAGCACTGCCCTGTCAGGATTAAACAGTCTGCCATAAAGATCGTCAACGTTTTTTTTTACTGGCGTAACAACAAGTCGCCCCCCTTTTTCAAAAGTAAACTCAAGCCTGTCACCAGAATGTAGTTCAAGGATATCCCGAATCTCTTTCGGAATGGTGATTTGTCCTTTGCTGGTCATGGTTGTAATGGCCATATCTCTTCTCCTTACGTTATTTCTTAAATCTTACCCTGGGTAAGGAAATATAGAAAAATATTTTACCCTAATAAAAGGAGTGCCCTTTTAATAAATAAAAATGCTCGAATCTGCCTTTAATAAAGTCAGTTATAGAAATGATCGGAAAGATGGACTGCGGAGGAACTGGTCCCGAAACGAAATGGAAAGCGCTGCTTGAAGATCATGGTGGTCATAGGTTTATTGTTATCAACGCTCCCGAATGTAAGCATTACTGATGTTAATTGCTGAGAACCATGTTTGCGGCCAAATCAAAGAGTAACCACCGAATGACATTTGGCCAAGATGAATCTTGCTGTTGTCGGTTGTTACCAGAACATTTTGGCGTGCGGCGGTTCGTCGGCATAGGACGCTGAATAGGCCATCTGCTCGCGTTGCAGCGACTCATTTGAGGCAATAACATCGCGAGTCTGACGCGAGATGTCCATTGAGACCTTTCTGGCAGCATCACGCGTTACTGATTTCACATCACTGACAAAACTCTTTGCCTGCAAATAATCCGCATGCGAAAGGCTTGTACCCCATACATAATTGCTCATAGGTAATCCAGTTTTTCCAATCCAATTTGGATGCTCAAGATCGAGTTTTAGATGTATTCATATCTGCCAAGAGAGTGAGTCATCTCTTGGCCTGAAGCAGAGTACAACGTAATACAATGACTGTTGAAAGGCAAGTTTGAGAAACCACCCCAGAGGGAACTTGAATGGGTCAGTCTCTCTGACAATAAGCGTGCTTTTGCTGATTAATTACAGTTATTGCATAAATAAACCTGTTATCACATTAAAATTAGCGTAAATTATGGTGATTGTACTTTTTTTGATCAGTCAATAATCGAAAATAATTGAGAGATGCTTATCTTTTCAAGGCACTTCAAGGAAATGCTTATACAACGGAATATTGATGAACATTGGGTGTATCGAACAGTTAACCAGCCAGACCGTGTTGACCGTCACGATGAAGGTGCCACCCTGCATTATTTGAAAAAGATTGTTGAGAACAACAACCGATGGTTAAGAATTGTTGTTAATATTGATGAGATACCCCATAAAGCTGTGACGGCATTTTTTGATCGTAGATTAAGGAGACAAACATGAAAATAACCGTTGATAAAGAAAGTGATACCCTCTATTTCCGGCTTGATGAAACCAAAATAGTTGAATCTGAAGAGGTGCGGCCCGGCATAATTCTTGATTTTGATGAAGATGACCGGGTTGTTGGAGTGGAGTTCCTCAACATTTCATCAAGAGCAACGGAGGAAGAGTTAAAGACAATGGAATTTCAATCAGCTTGACAACAGCATATCCCATTACACATACAGAACGAACCAATACTTTTCGAATAATCAGCGCCAGAAAAGCAACGAACTTGATGTAATTTCATGGTGGTCATCGGTTTTGGGGCAGTTGAAGATGAGTCATCAGTTCAGACATCGAGTGCCACGCATTGGCGCCACTCTGCATCAGGCGGGTGCTAAAAGCAAGAGCGGCTTTGCCTTCGGTGTAGTCACGAGTGGCAATACCATCGGCCAGAAAAACCGGTTTACCACTCTTGAGCGCCGCTTCGGCAAGCGTCAGGTTGACAAGGTTGCCTGAACCGAACGGCACCTGACTGAGAATAACAGCATCGGCATCATCCACCATCTTCAGCGCCTGTGCAATAACGTCAGAACCAACAGGCGAAAAGGGCTGTTCAAGCACCGCCGGAATGTTGAGCGCCCTTGCAGCTTCAGCATCGGAGTCGAGACGGTTCAGGACACCGGTGGTTACCTCATACCCCTCAATCAGCAGTCTGCGATAGAGTTCAATGCCGCTTCCCCCTCCGGCGATGACATGCACACTCCGGTTTAGCTTCTGGCGACGCCGCAGGCTGTCAATCGCTCCGGTCACCTGCAGATAGCCGGTGTAGGGATCCTGCTGCACATGGAGATCGCAGTTATAGACACGGCTCAGCACCACAGGCTCCAGCACCTCTACCGGCGTTCCTGCCTTTACTAGAGTGCCAGCCTCCATCAGCAAAAAACGGTCGGAGATACCTGCCGAGAGGGTGAGGTCGTGGCTCACGAGCAGGATGGTCATCTGCTTTTCGCGGTTGAGGTTCATCAGAATCTGAAGCACCTCCTGGCGGTGGTTGATATCGAGGTGGGAGATGGACTCGTCGAGCATGATGATTTTCGGATCCTGTGCGAGCACCATCGCCAGGGCAACCCGCTGCTGCTCGCCACCGCTTAACTCCGTAAAAAATCGTTCGCGCAAATCGAGCACATCGGTGTAGATCATGGAGCGTTCGACAAGATCGTGATCAACCGGGGAGGGGTTTCCCCACCGCCCCATAGAGCTGATTCTGCCGTTCATCACAATCTGATCGACAGTAAAAGCCATCGGCGACTCGATTTTCTGCGGCACCACGCCCAGCAGTGATGCGCGCAGAGCTGGCTTGATATGCTGCACATCCTGACCAAAAAGCTCAACCGTGCCTGAAAGTGGCTTCAGCAGAGCGGCAGCAGTTTTCAGCAGAGTGCTTTTCCCACAGCCATTCGGGCCAATAAGGGAGACAAACTCCCCCTCTTTGACGGTAAAGCTGACGTTGTCGAGCACCTTTCGCTGCTTGTACCCGGCAGAGACGTTCTTGAAGGTCATCGCATCGTGCTGCATCATGCTATCCATGCCTGTTTCATTCTCCGCTGAAGAATAATGAGAAAAAACGGCCCGCCAGCAAGGGCGGTCACCACACCGACCGGTATCTCAACTGGAGCAAGCAGGGTTCGAGCCACAGCATCACAGACAACAAGAAAAACGCCTCCCCCAAGTGCGGCAAGAGGGACAAGCTTTCGGTGGTCAGGCCCGAAGATGGCACGCATGACGTGAGGCACAATGAGCCCGACAAAGCCTATCATCCCGGAAAGAGAGACCGCAATTGCGGCAAGCAGCGTCGCAAACAGCAGACCGACAACAATCACCAGATCGGCATGAAGCCCCTGATAATGGGCCATCTCGCGCCCAAGCGCAAGTGCGTTAAGGCGTGGAGAGAGGAGCCATATTCCGGCAAGCGCCCCGAAGAGCAATGCGGCAGAGAGGAGCTGCTGGCCTGCCGAGACTGGCTGGAGACTGCCAAGCATCCACCAGATCACATTGTGCATCCCCTCAACACTGGCGGTCGAGACCAGAAACATAATAATGCTTGAGCAGATTGAGCTGACAATAACACCACTGAGAATAAGACTATAGACGGATGGCTGACCACTTGACCCCTGGCTGGCGATGCCATACACCACCATCAGTGTCACCACCGCTGAAACAAAGGCCACAATCGGCAGGCTGAACGAGGCAAGCACTCCCGTCCCGGCAAGGATCGTAAGGGTAGCGCCAAGACCGGCCCCGCCACTCACTCCGAGCACATAAGGTTCAGCCAGCGGATTACGCAGCAGCGCCTGAAAGACCACTCCGGATGCCGAGAGCGCCGCACCGGTCATCATCCCCATCAGGAGACGGCTAAACCGAAGCGAGAGAATGGCACCCCCCGAAGGTGACTCCATATCAGGGATACCGATTCCCGAAGGGCCAAGAAGCATCGAAAGAGCAAGCAGCGCCATAAGTGCCGAAAAAAAAAGCAGCATCCTCAACGCTACCCTGCTGCGGCTTTGCGTTGTAAAACTGTTATCGGCATTAACCGCTGAACACTTGAGACGCTTCATACTCATCAATCCTCAACACCCTTCTGTGCAGGAATGCCCTGCTGATAGGCATGCTTGATCATCGTCATCTCCGTCACCGTATCGGCAACAGCCACAAGCGCTTCCGGCGCATTGCGGCCAGTCATCACGACAATCTTGCCATCCTCTGACGACCGTAGCACCTCAAGCAGCGGTTCGATTGGGATAAGATTCTGGCCAAGCGCAAAACAGAGTTCATCAAGCAGCACAACATCATAATCAGGAGAAGCAAGAGCAGCAATCGCCGCATCAAGCCCCTCCCGCGCAGCAGCTCGATGCTCCTCCATCTTCGGGCTCTCTGGATCGCGAGGCAGAAATCCCTTGCCGAACTGCTCCCACTCAACTCCATCGAGCTGACTGAAAAAGCGCTGTTCGCCAACAGCATCATCAGATTTTACAAACTGGATCACTCTGGCTTTCATGCCGTGACCCAGTGCTCTTGCCAGCATTCCAAAGGCCGCTGTGCTTTTGCCTTTACCGTTTCCGGTGAAGAGGAGAATACGTCGTGGGGTCATGCGGTTTTAAACTTTCAATTTTTTCAGATTTACAATCGGTTGCTTTTCAGTAGCAATGTTAACACTCAGCATTTTAGCGAGCTTCTCATAGTATAGTTCAAAAATCAAGCGGGAATCTCCAACCCTGTACCTCCAAAGTCCAGAGAGATCGCCACGCAACGACTTACCCGTTCCAGAACCGGCTCTGCCAGATAAATATTTTCAAGATAATCGAATGCTCAACAATGGCTTCCCGAATATAATGTGATCTTGCGGCACCCGATTCTTTGAGCAAGGCTTTCAAGCCGCTTCCCAATGCTCTTCGGAATGCAGATGCTTGTCATCTGATCAACGTTCTCTTTTTCCATTATAGGCCACAATACACGTTATACAATAGCAGCAGGAATAGCAAATTCAAATTCTTTCTGAAACAATATGCCGCAATTGCCGTAAAATTTGGCCAATAATGCACTCTTTATACAACCATGGCAGATTCGCATCTACCCGTCACCGGTCAATCAAAGAATATTGTCCCTGTAGTAACGAACAATATCCCGCTGGTCAAACCCAAGCGCATACATGAGATGAATGGTGCCGAAACTCATCTGGAGTGGTATAATGCCGTTGCGGAGATATTTTCTGGCAGAGGTGGTTACCTCTGCGTCAAGGATATGGAACGGTTCAAGCCGCTCAATGCGGGTGATGATATCATAATCTTCCATGATAAGCATGGAGTCGTCAAATCCGCCAATGCGAAGAAAAAGCCCTTTGTCGATAAAAAGCGATTGATCTCCTCCGCGACAGATCAGGAACGGAAACTGTGTAAACCATCCAAACAGGTTCATGAGTGGGTGCTTGTCATCAAAACTCATCCTGAAACAGCCGGCTTTATTTCCGGCTACTGCAGCCGAACGAATATCTTCGACAAAAGTTTCGGGTGGCTGGGTATCGGCATGGAGAAAATAGAGAATCTCGCCACCAGCCAGCCGGGCACCGCAGTTCATCTGTGTGGCCCGGCCTTTCGCACCATGACAAAGGGTTACCGGAAAGCGGGATAGAATTTCGGGGGTCCCGTCAGTACTGGCATCACTGACAATGATCTCTACTCTCTCCGACTTGGCCGTCATGGCAAGGAGGTTTTGAATCGAGCTGGCAATGATGGCCTCCTCGTTGCAGGTCGGCATAATGATGCTTATGATTGGAGCGGCCATAAGGTGCTTTTTTTCAGATCCTCAAAAGTATCGATATCCGACAGTTCCGTTAGCCGTTCGTACTCAATGGCCAATCGCTGGAGCCTTGTGATGGTCTCACCAAAAACTTCGGGGGTACTCCACTGGCGCTCAAAAAAGAGTTCCGGCAGAACCCGGTTTAGACCGATAAGGTAAAATCCTCCGTCGGTAGCCGGCCCGATGACCGCCTCATATCGCGTCAGGGCAGAGAATGCCTCATTGAGAATTTGGCTGCTCAGCTCGTCGCAGTCCGTTCCGATGAGCACAACGTGGGCAAAACCAGCTTCAAACCCCTCCTTCATGGCGTAAAACATACGCTCTCCAAGATCATCTCCCTTTTGGAGTCGTGGCAAAAAATTTTCAGTACCAAAAAGGTCGGACGAGGGGATAAAGCTGGAGTAATACACCATCCGTTCTGCATCGACACACTCTGTTACCCTGGCAGTATGCTCCCTGAGCGTTTCGTATACCTCAAGGGCTTTCTTGTCTCCAATGCTTTGGGCAAGGCGTGTTTTAACCTCTCCTTTCACAGGATTCTTTGAAAAAATAACAAGAAGCCGACTATTTGTCACTGAGGGAACCCTTGAATGATCATAAAATCGATACTTTCCACCAGAATGGCACCAGATAAAGCTGCTTTTCCTGAACAAATGCTCGCGCCAAACCCTGCACGATTGTTGAAACACCCTTTTCCGCAGCCTTTTCCAGAATGATTCCTTTTGTTTAAACCAATACGCAAAGGTAAAGGTATGGATTCTTTCTGACAAAATTGAAACGACGTAGCGGCTGATACACTCAGCCGACCAAGATATTTGCATACACTACCGTAAAACGTCGTTCACTGGTGAAGCAAAAGTAAAGACTTTCGGTGCAATACGGTATTATTGGAGGCCGATCGTTTTATCGGAGAATTGTGCTTCTAAAAAACTGCTGACCAAAAAAATAATACATTGCAGAATGACAGAGAGATCGGGTCAGCTCATTTTGACAAATGGAGGGTCTCCCTTTTCTTTGACTGAATCGCTCCCATACTTGACTCCATCAAAAAAAGATATAACATCCGAAAAAGAGAATTATGCCCATTAAGTACGCCAGACGCCTGTCCGGGCGCAAACGATCAACAGAATCCGACCGGCACCTGGGGTTTGCGCTCGCTTTTGTGGCCGGTGCGACAAATGCCGGGGCCTATCTGGCTGTCAGGCTCTATACCTCGCATGTAACAGGCATGGTCTCATCGATAGCCGATAATGTGATTCTTGGCAACGTCGATCTTGCTCTCAGCGCTTTTGGTGGTGTTATCTCTTTTCTCTTTGGCGCTGCGACAACAGCTATTATGATCAACTATGCCAGACGGCAGCGCCTGAACAGTGAATATGCTTTTCCGCTCCTGCTTGAGGCTGTTCTTATGCTCTGCTTTGGCTTGCTTGGCGCAAAACTCTTTACCTTTACGGGAATGTTTGTGCCAACGACGGTGATGGTACTCTGCTTTATGATGGGGCTCCAGAATGCCGTTATTACAAAACTCTCAAACGCCGTCATTCGAACGACCCACTTGACAGGGATCATTACTGACATGGGGATTGAACTGGGCAAACTGCTCTACCTGAATAGGCACACCCCTGAAAAGCAGCAGGACGTTGTAGCTAACCGAGACCGACTCATGGTGCTGGCTGGTTTGACTTTCTCTTTTTTTAGTGGCGGGCTCTGTGGCGCTCTGGGCTTTAAGCACATCGGATACTCGGTCACCGTGCCTTTGGCTTTTTTTCTTGTGCTCTTAGCCATTGTACCGGCAATCGACGATATTCGCGTGTACCTGCGCAAAGTTTTGAAATAGGGGGGGTCTTCCCTTCCGTTGTTCTGGCTAGCTTTGCTGTGATCTTGCAGTTTCAATCCATGCGCCCGCAGGGGGCGCGACGCTGTAGCAACCGTGTCCGTCCCGCTGTCGATCCTGTTTCAATCCACGCGCCCCGCAGGGGGCGCGACCCGTTGCGATCATACTTCTGTGGAGCGACAAGCAAGTTTCAATCCACGCGCCCGCAGGGGGCGCGACCAGCCAGGAATTTTATCGCCAGAAGAGCAACAAGTTTCAATCCACGCGCCCGCAGGGGGCGCGACCACTCTAAATTCTTCTCCACAATCACCACATTCATCAGGTTTCAATCCACGCGCCCGCAGGGGGCGCGACGTTTTGCCGCTGATCACCGATCACCTGGTCAATGTTTCAATCCACGCGCCCGCAGGGGGCGCGACGGTTTTTCATTGAGGTGGTATTTAATCGTTATTGGTTTCAATCCACGCGCCCGCAGGGGGCGCGACCCACTTTCAGGGCTTGAAGGTATTCTTACAAAGTTTCAATCCACGCGCCCGCAGGGGGCGCGACCCGCAGACCGAGGCCACAACGAATGACCTCTTCGATGTTTCAATCCACGCGCCCGCAGGGGGCGCGACTTGCTGCTGGAGAGCTGGCTGAGCCGTCCGGCTGGTTTCAATCCACGCGCCCGCAGGGGGCGCGACTGCTTGATAATATGCGGGTCAGTGCGCCACTGCTGTTTCAATCCACGCGCCCGCAGGGGGCGCGACAGCGATTGCGGACGCTCTTGATAATCAAGTCTTGCTCGTTTCAATCCACGCGCCCGCAGGGGGCGCGACTCATATATACCAACTCCAAGCCCGCCGCAATCAATGTTTCAATCCACGCGCCCGCAGGGGGCGCGACCTTTTGCCGCTGATCACCGATCACCTGGTCGATGTTTCAATCCACGCGCCCGCAGGGGGCGCGACCGTTGATGGGTTTCCCGGTAAAAGTCATGTAACGTGTTTCAATCCACGCGCCCGCAGGGGGCGCGACAGCCGTTTCTGACGAGTCAAATTCAAAATAAATCGTTTCAATCCACGCGCCCGCAGGGGGCGCGACCATGGTGATGCACAGCAAGACGGAGCAGGAATCGAGGTTTCAATCCACGCGCCCGCAGGGGGCGCGACTGTCAGTAAATTGACTGCATCTATATCTATAAGCGTTTCAATTCACGCGCCCGCAGGGGGCGCGACTCGAGAAAGCTATCATCACGATTTCCATTGCAACGGGTTTCAATCCACGCGCCCGCAGGGGGCGCGACTCATTGTTACGGAAACGGCTTGACAGTGGCTCTGCGTTTCAATCCACGCGCCCGCAGGGGGCGCGACTTAGCTGCATTTCCTGGGCTGTACCGAGCTGCGGTTTCAATCCACGCGCCCGCAGGGGGCGCGACGCAACAAATGTACTTTTGCGTCAAGCATGTCAGGTTTCAATCCACGCGCCCGCAGGGGGCGCGACATAAACATGAACACCTCAATATCTTAATGCAAGGGTTTCAATCCACGCGCCCGCAGGGGGCGCGACTGACGCTTGGAGAGGCATGGAAACAGTGGAGTGAGTTTCAATCCACGCGCCCGCAGGGGGCGCGACTTACTGGACAGGGATGTTGCAAACTACTATCCGAGTTTCAATCCACGCGCCCGCAGGGGGCGCGACTCATAACCATCAAATTCAATCGCACCCACTTCGGGTTTCAATCCACGCGCCCGCAGGGGGCGCGACCAATTGTCGTTGTTGTTACTTATTGAAATGTTAGTTTCAATCCACGCGCCCGCAGGGGGCGCGACCAATACAGTCCTTTTTAACAATTGTAGGTATAGGGTTTCAATCCACGCGCCCGCAGGGGGCGCGACTATACGGCAATGTCATTTTACTGTGCTCGTCAGGTTTCAATCCACGCGCCCGCAGGGGGCGCGACTGTCACGCTCATCACAAAGCTCTTTGATTTGTTTCTGTTTCAATCCACGCGCCCGCAGGGGGCGCGACGATCGGTACTGAGTGAGACGATGGTTAATGCACCAGTTTCAATCCACGCGCCCGCAGGGGGCGCGACGAAGATTTGATATTTTCGTTTCAGCGGACTGCAAAGTTTCAATCCACGCGCCCGCAGGGGGCGCGACAAACGGCAGGCAGGATTGCGATTGAGTTACTCATGTTTCAATCCACGCGCCCGCAGGGGGCGCGACCTTGTAAGCCGAGCCGCAAATCAGCATCAAAGCCAAGTTTCAATCCACGCGCCCGCAGGGGGCGCGACACTGTGATATCAGCACTTGTGTAATTGATCTTTGGTTTCAATCCACGCGCCCGCAGGGGGCGCGACGTTATTTACAGAAGTTCAATACATACTTACGGGAGTTTCAATCCACGCGCCCGCAGGGGGCGCGACTGTGGCTGGTGTGCTTATCAAGGCGCTTATTCATGTGTTTCAATCCACGCGCCCGCAGGGGGCGCGACACCATGCACAGGGTAAACGCATTCCTGTGGAAGTTTCAATCCACGCGCCCGCAGGGGGCGCGACCGTGATGGAGCAGGATGCTGTTCTTCGGTTGTTGAAGTTTCAATCCACGCGCCCGCAGGGGGCGCGACCGCTAGTATCATTGGTTGTGTCGTCGGCAAGTCAGGCGTTTCAATCCACGCGCCCGCAGGGGGCGCGACCGAGCAGGGCTATTGATGTTGGGCCTTATGGTCGGTTTCAATCCACGCGCCCGCAGGGGGCGCGACGCGGCAAGGTAGTGCTCGATGAGTTTGCTTGGCATGTTTCAATCCACGCGCCCGCAGGGGGCGCGACTGGACTTGCAATGTTCTTATCGTCAGTATCGAGTGGTTTCAATCCACGCGCCCGCAGGGGGCGCGACTCTGCTCGTTGGCGGTAACGCGAATAATGGGGCGTTTCAATCCACGCGCCCGCAGGGGGCGCGACCTTGGCGAACTTATCCCCAAACGCAATCGCCAGCGTTTCAATCCACGCGCCCGCAGGGGGCGCGACCGCAAAGTGCAGGGTCGTTGATGGGTGGAACCACAGGTTTCAATCCACGCGCCCGCAGGGGGCGCGACAGCAGATTCTTACCATACTCATCCTCCATTGTCCGTTTCAATCCACGCGCCCGCAGGGGGCGCGACCTCTGCTATTATGCCGGTCTTGCAGCCGGTGATGGAGTTTCAATCCACGCGCCCGCAGGGGGCGCGACCATGTTGACGGCGGCAAACTCTTTGAGCGACAAGTTTCAATCCACGCGCCCGCAGGGGGCGCGACAACATCCTCATGGATCCTTAATGGCATTTTATGGGTTTCAATCCACGCGCCCGCAGGGGGCGCGACCATAAACGGGATTCTATCATGGCAAAGAAAAAGTTTCAATCCACGCGCCCGCAGGGGGCGCGACCATCCAAGCCCTGAAACAGCATCGTATCTCTTTTCTGTTTCAATCCACGCGCCCGCAGGGGGCGCGACTCGCGAAAATTGCTCGGCTCCATTACTCGAAAGTGTTTCAATCCACGCGCCCGCAGGGGGCGCGACTTGCGGCTTATCCTGCGACTACATCAAAGTCGGTGGTGTTTCAATCCACGCGCCCGCAGGGGGCGCGACAGAGTGCGAAAGAGGAGTTGATCGCGAAAGGCAGTTTCAATCCACGCGCCCGCAGGGGGCGCGACTTGCGGGTAACTCTATGGCTGGCATGGTACCTGTTTCAATCCACGCGCCCGCAGGGGGCGCGACCCATTTTGAGCTTATCGGGCGCACTGTTGACGGTCGTTTCAATCCACGCGCCCGCAGGGGGCGCGACCGCAACCAAATGCGCAGATAATTATGGACGACAATCAGTTTCAATCCACGCGCCCGCAGGGGGCGCGACTTGGTAATATAACGAGCAACATAAGCAGCGGTATTAGTTTCAATCCACGCGCCCGCAGGGGGCGCGACTTTTGAAGATGGTCTTTGTGTAGACCAAAATCCGTTTCAATCCACGCGCCCGCAGGGGGCGCGACCTGCAATAACACGTGATATGGGCGGATTTTCCTCGATGTTTCAATCCACGCGCCCGCAGGGGGCGCGACCCGTCGGCGGCAGACGGTCAATAAGACCAGCGTCGAAGTTTCAATCCACGCGCCCGCAGGGGGCGCGACTGAGCTGCAATACCTTGATTAGTGGCATTAGTAGTTTCAATCCACGCGCCCGCAGGGGGCGCGACGGTCTTTTACGGAGCATGGTATCATCCTCGGTCTGTTTCAATCCACGCGCCCGCAGGGGGCGCGACCAAAGCTATAGTACATTTAATCAGTTAGCAAACGTTTCAATCCACGCGCCCGCAGGGGGCGCGACAGTGAGCTTTGTTTGTTGGAGGTATTACAGGGTAGTTTCAATCCACGCGCCCGCAGGGGGCGCGACCAGTCATAGGGTATACGGTTGATCAGTGTATACATGTTTCAATCCACGCGCCCGCAGGGGGCGCGACCCTACATATAACTATAAACAATTACAACTATGACGTTTCAATCCACGCGCCCGCAGGGGGCGCGACGGGTTATTAACTTATTTCATTTACTAACTAATTGTTTCAATCCACGCGCCCGCAGGGGGCGCGACTTGACGCTATTGAGGTTGTTATCATCTTCTTTTATTAGTTTCAATCCACGCGCCCGCAGGGGGCGCGACGATAATCCTCTGCGCCGCACTTCATTGCTGTCATGTTTCAATCCACGCGCCCGCAGGGGGCGCGACCACTTAAATATACCATATTAATGGACACAGCAAAGGTTTCAATCCACGCGCCCGCAGGGGGCGCGACCAGCGTTTTATAGCTATAGATACGATTTTTGAGAAGTTTCAATCCACGCGCCCGCAGGGGGCGCGACCACGCTATTGAGGTTGTTATCATCTTCTTTTATTAGTTTCAATCCACGCGCCCGCAGGGGGCGCGACAGATGTTTCATTGTACGATTGAGCAAATTGTAGGTTTCAATCCACGCGCCCGCAGGGGGCGCGACCCAAGCTTGTGAAGCTCATTGTTCAGCCATATAGCCGTTTCAATCCACGCGCCCGCAGGGGGCGCGACTGTATTCATGTAACATCAGGCATTTAATGGTGTTAACGACGCCTGAGCGCGAAACACTTGTTATGCCAAAAAACATTTTACGAAATCCTGATAG
>Ga0194037_1002199_pt1 | contig 13266 bp, 14 predicted proteins | sample JunL306m_MetaG_FD_148653 | JGI IMG/M metagenome (GOLD analysis project Ga0194037, IMG submission 148653) | Anoxic zone freshwater microbial communities from boreal shield lake in IISD Experimental Lakes Area, Ontario, Canada - Jun2016-L304-6m | ecosystem: Environmental > Aquatic > Freshwater >...
TTTGTTGTGACGTCTGTTTGGCTACAAGGTAATTATTCTTCCCCGAAGACCAGGGCCGAAAAGATGTAGATATCACACTCACCCTGCCAGGCGTTCTCCGGCAGTCCGGCCTTGATACAAGTATGTTGCAGGAACTGCTCGCGATCCCAATCGTATTCCGTTGCCACCTGTGGCAGCAGCACGCCGCGATAATTCCCTTTGATGATATAGATGCCATGGACACCCACCTGGATCTGCTCAACTGAAGCGGCCTTTGACAACGGCGACAGTACCGAAATATCGAGTTGAAAATCTGCCAACTCGGTCGCTTTCATCGGATAAAATCGTGAGTCACGTGTCGCTGCCGAGATGGCCAATTCCTGAACGAGCAGATACAGCGGCTGATCAGAAACAAAGTTGCCAATACATCCCCGCAACGCCCCTTTCTGCTTAATGGTTACAAAGCAGCCGCTATGCTGGTGAAGACCGGGCAAGGTGCATTCGACAACCGGTACATTACCTCTGGTGACATACGAGACAATCGTATCACGAGCGATCTTCAGCAGTTCGGTCTGTTCCTGTACGGTTAAGAGTTCTGGCATGGTTCACCCCCTTAGTAATTTTTTCGCCGGAACAGTCCGGTCTTGATGCTGGTGACCCGGTCCAGAAAAAGAATCCCATCGAGATGGTCCATCTCGTGCTGAATGGCGACCGCTTCAAATCCGCTGGCAACGATCTCACGCTCGGTACCATCCGGCTCGCAGAAATGAACGCTGATCTCGGTGGCACGCTCTACATCTCCGGTGTAATCCGGCACACTCATACACCCTTCGCGCATGGTTGCAACGCCGCTACGGGCAGTAATCTCCGGGTTAATCATGCAGAGCAGACCATGGTTGTTTTCTTTACCGTGACGATTCTTGGAGACATCCACCACGCAGACCCTGAGCGTGACACCGATCTGGGATGCAGCCACTCCAACAGAGCCGGGGCCTTCGTGCATGGTATCCACAAGATCCTGAACCAGATCATTAATGCTTTTATCGATCTGCTTGACCTCGTGACACATCTTTTTCAATACCGGATGCGGATAACGTAAAATCGGTTGAACCGGCATGATTAGAACGCCACCGGTGTTACGACGCGCACACCGATCTCAACTTTCAGCTCGTTTTTCAGATCAGCCAACAGTTGCTCCACTCCTTCAGCACTCTGTCCTTCCGGCAGGGCTACTTCCAGCATCATGACGTAGACCGGCTCTTCGGAAGTACCGATCAGCTTGGTGTTCAGATCGGTGATATTAACGTTGCAGGTGGCCAGTTCACGAGTCACACGATAGACGATGCCCGGTTGATCGGCGCCATAGACCGAGATCATGCAGATTTCGCCATCCGTTTCCTGACGGGCCACCTCATCCAGATGCAGGGTGCGCACCCCCAGCGTCATGTCCATCCGCGTACAGATCGGCTTCAGCTCATCGATCAGTCGCGTCTTACTGAACGGGCTCTTGAGAGAGACGATCAGAATCATGGCAAATTCACCTGCCAGCATGGTACAGCTGGAATCAGCGATGTTGCACCCGAGATTAAAGAGCCCTTCGGTGATCCCGGCAACAATGCCGGGGCGATCCTTACCGACCACTGAAACAGCGTAATGAAGTATTTCCGGCTGATGTGTCATACGAGATCCCTCCGTCTTTAATCTTGTCCGGTTATCGCACCAAAACGATTTCATCTGCAAATGTTTTTTAACAACCAGACCGTTATGCCTGCCTGATATCCGACAGACGCCACTGATTATTACCGGAAGGTCGGGTGAAGGTCCAGAATTCCTCAAATTTAACCGGATCGCTCTTACTGCCGAATACAACCGCACCGGTCAGTTCATCGTTCGTATAATCAAGCAGGTTGGCGTAGATCAACGTTGTGATAAAGTCCTGCCCGTTTTCCTGCCAGGCCTCCGTAAGCTCCACATTCCTGACTGCTATATTTTCAAGCCTGTTAACCTGCTTGTCACGCAACAACTTGTCCAGATCGGTCTGAAATATCCGTTTCATCTCATCGCTAAGAAGTCCTGCCACCGGCGCCAGATCGCGATTCATCCAGGCTCCCTGGATTTTGAAAAAATTATCCATGGTCAGATCGTTGAAACGACCTGTCTCAAAAGAGGGATCCTGGCGTCGGATATCGGTGACACCCCGCTCCAGATCATCCACTGGCAGATTATTACTCAGCTGCCTGCTTTCTACCGGGATTGCAGTTACTCCCTGAAATTGTTCCTGCAGTGAAGAAATCAGCGAGCTACCGTTCTGTTTTTTTTTAAAATAGCGATAAATGAGATAGCCGATTCCGGCCAGCATAAGAATGCCGAACAGGCCGATACCGCCTCCGCCACTGCCACCCATTCCGCCGCCATGTCCCGCTCCGGCGAAGCTGCTGAACAGCATACTACCGAGCATACCGCCGGCAAGTCCACCGGCCATGCTCCTCATAAATCCGCCCCCCTGCTGTTGTTGAGCAGGCGCAGGTGCCGCTTGTTGGCGTGACGGGGCAGGCTGCGATGGAGCTGTGGCCGGTCTGGAATAGCTGCGCGAACCGCCACTGCCGGAAGAGCGACTGCCCCCAGCCCTGGCGTGAGCGGCGGGTTCCAGCACCGTGATACTTAAAAACAAGATAGCTGCCAAAACTGCGAATCCTTTTACAACATGTTTTCTCATTTTATTCTCCTCGACTTTGATTTCGTTGTGGGCAAATAAAAAAGACCTTTACCCACAACGTACTGCTACGCATTGGATAAAGGTCTTGCTGGCGATGATATCGTTCCCTGTCCGAGTCTTGCGACTGTGCTGACGAACATGGGATCAGCCATGTCTCCGGCTGATAGCTACTCCCCTTTAGAGGATATGACCCTAAATTTATCTGTTTCTTTTGTCAAGTAAAATAAGTACTGTTGCTTCGGAAGTCGCAAAACCGGAGAACCACCTTCATTTTAGGAAGGAAACATGATATGTACACAAGCATGAACTACTGGCTATTTAAAACCGAACCGGGCTGTTTCTCATTTGACGATCTGAAAAAGTGTCCGGATATGACGGAGCATTGGGATGGTGTGCGTAACTTCCAGGCCCGTAATTTTCTGAGAGATCAGATCAAAGTTGGTGATCAGGTTCTGTTCTATCACAGCAGCATCCCCGAGCCAGCCGTAGTTGGCCTTGCAGAAATTGTCCGCTCCGGGTATCCCGATTTCACCGCCCGCGACCCGAACGGGGAGCATTTCGACCCCAAAGATACCGCCGAAAAACCTATCTGGTATATGGTTGACGTTCGCTACAGTTTACCGATGACGAAGGCCGTTACGCTGGAGAGTATCAAAAACAACCCCCTGCTGGCCAAAATGCCGCTGGTATCACGCAGTCGACTTTCTATCCAGCCGGTTACTGCTGATGAATATCATATTATTTGTGCCATGGGAGGAGTAGTACGTCCGTGAGCGATCGTTACTCAATCCGCATGGAGCAGCTCTGCTACTCGATTGGCGGCAGAAAGATTCTGGAGAATTTTGACTTCTGCCTGGAACGGGGTGTCAACCACACAATTCTCGGAGTCAGCGGGGCTGGTAAAACGACGATCCTCAAGCTATTGCTGGGACTGCTGGATCCGGACTCAGGTCGGGTCTTTCTCGGAGATCTCTGCATCACCGGCCTGCAGGAATCAAGCTTTATCGAGCCGCGCAAGCGTATCGCCATCGTATTTCAGGGTGGCGCACTCTTTGACTCAATGACGGTCGGCGAGAATGTCGGCTATCGCCTGTTTGAAGAGGAACGCCTTTCGGCGCGAGAAATTCAATCGGTGGTGATTGAAAAACTCAGTTTCGTCGGAGTTGAAACAGCCTTGAATCTGTACCCCTCGGAACTGTCAGGCGGTATGAAAAAACGGGTGGCTATTGCTCGTGCCCTGGCTGCCGATCCCGATTATATCTTTTTCGACGAGCCGACCACCGGTCTCGATCCGATCGGGGTCTACAATATATGCAACCTGATGCAACGGCTGCAGGCCGAGGGCAAGACTACCCTGATGGTGACGCACGACCTTAACACCGCTTTCGCCACGTCACAGCGCTTTACCTTTCTACATCAGGCACGCATGCTGTTCGAGGGAAATGAAGTGCAGATGAAGGCCAGCTCTATTCCCGAGGTACGGGAGTTTCTGCTGCCGACCGAAAATTCGCTCTTCGTATGAGAGCGGAGAGGATGAATATGAATAGCCAGGTGGTATATGTATGAAACGGAGTAACCAGATCGGTTGGGCACAGGTACGGGCGGGGGTCTTTATCTTTTTGACGCTGATTGTCATCGCTGCCGGCGTGATTCTGATGGGGCAAAAGACCAAGATGTTCGTCCCCAAAGGCGCTGTACGGGTTATGATGGAGGATGTCGCCGGTCTCAAGGAGGGGGCTCCGGTCTGGCTGGCAGGGGTTGATGTGGGTTTGGTAACCGATATTCGCTTTGCGAATCCGAAGGTCAGTAACGAAGTCAGTATCAACCTGCAAGTTGACAGCGATGCTTTAAAAAAAATCGGATCTGACTCCAAAGTCACCATTAAAACCCGTGGCCTGATGGGCGAAAAATACGTTGACATTACCCCTTCCGGCACATATTCCGAGAAAGCACCACCGTTGTTGCGTGGCACACCGGTAACCAAACTGGATGATGTTGTTCAGAAAGCGGGTGTGACCTTTGAAAAGGTAAATGGCATTATCGACAATATCAACCAGGGACGCGGTACGCTGGGCAAACTGAGTAAGGATGAGACCCTGTATACCAATGTCGCCCGCCTGGCCGTTGAAATGAGAGATCTGGTTGTTACGATCAACCGTGGCGAGGGTACGCTTGGCCGATTAAACCGCGACCCGGAACCGTACAACAAATTGAGCAGCATCCTGAGCCGGGCCGACCAGACTCTACATGATATCCAGAAATCAGAAGGGACACTCAATAAACTGATTTATGACAAAACGCTGTATAACAAGATGGTGACGTTATCCGAAAAAAGCACCCAGGCTGCCGACGATGTCCGGGAATTGAATAAAAAGATCATGTCGAAAGAAGGTACCATCGGCCTGCTGCTCAATGATCGCGAATTTTATGACAAGGGGGTCTCTCTGTTGGCCCGGGCCGATTCATCCGTCAAGGCAATTGAGGAGGTCACCATAAAGGTTAAAAACGGCGAAGGGACTGCCGGAAAACTGATCAGTGACAAGGAATTGTACGAGCGCATGAACCGCATGGTGGATAATCTGGATGCCCTGGTGAATGATTTTAAGGAGCATCCACGGAAATATATCAAATTTTCAGTTTTTTAAAGGGAGTAGATCAATGAAACACCTCTTGTTGGCGGTTACCCTGATGGCACTCAATGTCAGCGGTTTACAGGCCGCGACGCTGGAAGAAAAGGTCGTTGAACATACCATGAAAAACGGTATGAAACTGCTGCTGGTTGAGCGGCATACGTCACCGACCGTTTCGGCCTGGATCCGTTTCCGGGTTGGAAGTGCTGATGAAAAGAGCGACGAACGGGGCATCGCCCACCTCTTGGAGCATATGCTTTTCAAGGGCACTACGACGATCGGGACCAAAGATTATGCAGCTGAAAAGCCGCTCCTGGTCCAGATTGAACAGGTCGGTCAGCAACTGATCTCCGAAAAAGCCAAGCGCGATAAAGCAGATGCCGCGCTACTTGATACGCTGCAAAAAAAACTGACCGCCCTGGAGACAGAAGCATCTAAATTCGTTATCAAGGATGAGTTTTTCGAACTCTATTCCAAAAACGGCGGCACCGGTTATAACGCTTTTACCAGTCGTGACGGTACGACCTACCTGATCAGTCTCCCCTCTAACAAGCTGGAGTTGTGGGCCGCTATTGAGGCCGACCGGCTGCAGAATGCCGTACTACGTGAATTTTACAGCGAACGCTCGGTTGTTATGGAAGAGCGGAGGCGCTCCTACGATGCCGACCCCGAGAGTAAATTGTGGGAAACTTTCCTGGCCTCCAGCTTCCTGGCCCACCCGTACGGTCAGCCGACCATCGGCTGGATGTCTGATATCGAGGGTCTGACCCGTACCAAGGCCGAGCAGTTCTTTCATAACTATTACGCACCCAACAACGCCATCGTCGCCATTGTCGGTGATATTGACACAGCCGCCACCATCAAACTGGTCGAACGCTACTTTGGAGATATAAAGCCGGGGAAAACGCTTGCACCGGTCACGACCGAAGAACCGAAACAGGCTGGTGAACGCCGCATCGAAGTGGTGGCCGAAGCCGAACCTACGCTTGTCATGGGATTTCACAAGCCTGCTATTGCAACAGCAGATGATTATGTCTTTGATGTAATCACCATGATTCTGGGGAGTGGCCGTACCTCCCGTTTTCATAAAAAACTGGTGATCGAAAAACAGCTCGCGACGGATGTCGGGGTCTTTGACGCGCCCGGCAACCGCTATCCGAACCTGTTTTTAGTCAGTGCCACTCCGCGTACTCCACACTCCGTCAGCGAAGTCGAAGCGTCTATCCTGGCGGAACTGGAGCTGCTCAAAAACCAACCGGTCGCAGAGCGAGATCTGCAGCGCATTCTCAACAAAATGGAATATGAGGAGGCCCGCCGAATGGGCACCAATGGAGGGCTGGCGCGTAACCTGACAGAGTTTGAAGCAACGACCGGCAGTTGGCGCTATATGACTGAACAGCGCGGCAAAATTTCAAAAGTGACACCGACCGATGTCCAGCGGGTGGCCCAAACCTACTTTACCCGCGAAAATCGTACCGTCGGCTTTATTACGAAAAAGGGTGGTGACAAATAATGAAGAATCTGATTCTGCTGTTCTGTTTCATACTGACGACTGTGACATCTGCGTTTGCTGCTGAAAAGCCGCTCGCCAATCCGCGCAGCATAACGTTTCCTCCGCTGAATTACCAGATCCCGAAGGCCGAACGCGTTGTCCTTGACTGCGGCATGCCGGTCTATCTGCTGCGGGACAGCGAACTGCCGATTATCAACGTGAGCGCCATGGTGCGGACAGGTACCGTTTATGACCAGACTGACAGAAGCGGACTGGCAGGCATGGTCGGCAGTGTCATGCGTAGTGGCGGGGCCGGCGGTCTGCCGCCTGAAAAGATGGATGATGAACTTGAATTTATGGCCTCCTCGGTCGAAAGTTCGATCGGCAGTGATATGGGCACCGTATCGCTGACGACCCTGACCAAAAATTTCAGCCGCACGCTGAAGATTTTCAGCGATGTGTTGCTGCGCCCTGATTTCAGTGCAGCGCGGATTGAAATCGCCCGCAAGCAAACCATCGAAGGGCTCAGACGTCAGAATGACGACCCGAAAGAAATCGCCGGACGTGAGATCGGGCGGGCCGTCTACGCCGGTCACCCTCTGGGCATCATTCCGACCTTCGCTTCGATCAACGCCATACAACGTCAGGAACTGCTTGATTTTCACCGCCGCTTTTTCCGCACCGACAACACGATTCTGGCCGTTTCCGGTGATTTCAATCGTGAGTCAATGCTGAAAGAGCTGAACACAACCTTTGGTCCAGCCCGGAAAGGAGACACGCTGCTGCTGCCTGAGATACCGCAGCCGCCCAGGAACTTCTCCGCTGAGGTCATCTACGGCAAAAAGGATGTCAACCAGACCGTGATTCGCCTGGGACATCTGGGACTCTCCAAGGATGACCCGGAATTGTACGCTGTGCGGGTGCTCGACTACATTCTGGGGGGCAGTTTTACGTCGCGTCTGACCATGGAGATCCGCACCAATCAGGGGTTGGCCTACAATGTCGGCAGCCACTTCGACATCGGACGCCGCTTCACCGGCAGCTTCATTGCAGAAACCGAGACCAAAGCGGAATCAACCGGCAAGGCCATCAAATTGATGACCGGTATTATCACCGATATGACTAAAGAGCCGGTCAGCGACAGCGAGTTGAACGCAGCCCGGGAATATATCATCAATTCCTTCATGTTCGGCTTTGCCAGTCCCTCGTCAATTGTAATGCAGCGGGCCCGTCTTGAATATTACGGTTACTCTGCCGATTATCTTGAACGGTACCGCGAAAATATCAGCAAGGTTTCCAAAGAGGACGTGCTGAATGCGGCCCGAAAATTCCTGCATCCGGATGCTTTCAAGCTGGTAGTGGTCGGTAATGCGGATAAATTTGATACGCCTGTTGCTTCATTTGGCGCTGTGCGGGAACTTGATCTGAAGTTGGAAATACCGAAGTGAGGTAACGTTATTCTGTGGCCAAACGCCCTGCAATAACATCGGCGATCTTGACACCATCTACGGCTGAACTCATGATACCGCCGGCATAGCCGGCCCCTTCACCGGCCGGATAGAGCCCGCTGAGCCCCACCGATTCGCTGTAGCTGTCGCGTAGAACCCGGACCGGCGAAGATGTGCGCGACTCGACACCGATCAGGGTCGCGTCAGCGGTGACAAAGCCTCTCAGCCTGCGTTCAAAATCAACGATTCCGGCTTGTAATGTGTTGATAACAAAGTGCGGCAACACCGTTGTCAGGTCAGCGGCCGTGATGCCGGGGCGGTAGCTGGCAGAGATGCCGCTGCCGCCCGGTAATCCCAGAAAGTCGAGCAGATTCTGGGCCGGAGCACGATAACCACCGCCACCGGCGTTAAAAGCCTGCCGTTCCCAGCGACGTTGCAGACGGACCCCCGCCAGCGGGCCGGGGCCATCGAAATCATCCTCACGGATATTGACAACCAGAGCACTGTTGGCAAACGGCGAATTACGCAGTTGGCCGCTCATCCCATTAGTCACGACCCCGCCCGGCTCGGAAGAGCCCCCTACAACGACCCCCCCCGGACACATACAGAACGAATAGGCACTGCGACCGGAGGCAGTGTCATTCCAAGTGGCTGCATATTCGGCGACCGGCAGGGCCGGGGACTGTCCGCTCCCGTACTGGATACGGTTGATCAGCTCTTGCGGATGTTCAACTCTGAGCCCCATGGCGAAAGCTTTTCTCTGCAGCGGTATCTGCCGCAGCTCTAGTAAATCATAAGTATCCCGTGCGCTATGTCCGCAGGCCAGTATCAGCTGGTCGCAACCGAGCTCCTCATTGTCGTTTACAATCAGTGCCCTTATTTTGCCATCTTTCTGCATAATATCAGACATGCGGCAACCAAAACGGACCGTAAAACCACTGGCAATCAGGTCGTTTCGAATGGCGGCGATAACGGATCGCAGCCGGTCGGTACCTATATGCGGTTTGGCCAGATACCGCACTTCCGGCTGAGCACCGAAGGCGATCAGCTGTTCCAGAACCCAGGGCACCAGTGGGTCTTTTGAACGGCAGGTCAACTTGCCATCCGAGAACGTACCTGCTCCCCCCTCGCCGAATTGAACGTTGGATTCAGCATCCAGAATCCCGGACTTCCAGAATTGCTGCACTGTCAGTGTGCGACGTTCGACCGGTTCCCCACGTTCGACGATGGTAGCAGTCAGACCGTACTGACGAAGGCGCAGAGCAGCGAACAGACCGGCAGGACCGCTGCCGACAATAACTATCCGCTTGCGGGTACTGATCCTGGGCACTACCGGTATGACCGTGTCAGCCTGCCATTCAACATTCGGGTTACCACCCAATTTCTTGTGCAGGGAATCATCGGCAGCGAAGACGAGCGTGTAGACCAGCTTGATGGCAGCCTTTTTGCGGGCGTCAACCGCCTTGCGCATGATCTGAACGTCGTGCAGCAGAGTGACAGGAACCGTCAGCCTGGCTGCCAGCAATTCCGGAAGATCCGCTTCATTGTCACACGGGGCAATAGTTAAGTTTCGATAGATAAACGGCATGAGCTCAGCTCGGCAGGTGCTTTGTACGCTCTAGGAGCTGTTCGACGATGATAACGATATCCAGCGGGCTAGTGGATTTGGGAATATGGACTCTGGCGCCCATTTCTGCGGTTGTATGTTCGTGCGGCGTCTCTTTGAACATGGAGGTCAGCATTACAATGACAGGCGGATGATCACCTGCCAGTCGGGTGATTTCGAGGCAGGTGCTGACGCCCCCCATACGCGGCATGACCAGATCCGATAAGACAACATCGGGCAGATTCTCCAGGTAGGCTTTGACCCCTTCAATACCGTCATTGGCACTAAAAACGGAGAAGCCGCTCGCGCTGAAGTGGTCAGAAAGTACTTTTAAAAAAAAGGGGTCGTCATCGATTAAAAGAATTTTTTCGCGTGGTGTACTCATGGCAGGAACGTTTTACCCCGGGCAGGTTGTGAAAAGCATGAGAGTAATACACCACTTTAGCAGATAATGAAACGGCAAAAGCACTATGAGCGGCTGATCGGAAACTCCAAACGGAAGATGGTACCTTGCGATGATGTCTGTTCAACGGCCAGAAGCCCCTCGTACATACGGGCAATACGCTGGGCGACCGGCAGTCCCATACCGGTGCCACGGCTTTTTGTACTATAAAACGGTTCAAAAATGTTCGGCAGAGCATCTTCCGGTATTCCACCACCGCTGTCAGCCACTCTGACGATCACCCGGTTTTCCTGCTGGGATATTTCTATTGCCAATCGGCCACCTTGATTCATTTCATCAAGGGCATTCAAGAACAGGTTGGTAAAGATCTGCTCCAATTCGGCAGAATCGGCCGTAATGGGAGCAGGCAGAGTAAGATAGTTCCGCTCAACCTGAATATTACGGGTCTCAATCTGGGGTGCAAACACGTCCAGGGCCGCATCAATGACCCGGTTGATCAGTACGTTGGGCGTAATGACCCGCGTTCGGCGTGAAACATCAAGCAATTTCCGGATGATTGCGTCGACCCGCTCAACCTCCTTCAAAATCTTGCCCTGATACTCGCGTTGCTCCGGGTCAGCGCTGTTTTGCCGCATGAGCTGGACAAACAGTGAGATTGAATTAAGCGGATTGCGGATTTCATGAGCCATGCCGGCCGCAAGGTAACCGAGCGCAGCAAGTTTTTCGGACTGAACAATCTCGTCCTGAGCGTTGTGTAACGCCTCTGTTTTTTCACGTACCCGTTTCTGGAGTTCATGATTCCACGACTCGATTTCGCACAGCAGTCGCTCCTGCTCACGCTGCAGCACTCTGTTCTGCAGCTCAATCTCACGAATTTTGAGGACGTTTTCGAGGCGATCAATCAGGTTACGGTTATTGAACGGCTTCAGCAGATACTCGGATGCACCGCCCTTCATCAATTCTACGGCGATCTCTTCGCTCCCCTTACCGGTAAACATCACCACATAGGTGTCGGGAAACTGTAACTTGATCTGACGCAGGGTAACCAGGCCGTTCATATCAGGCATAACATAGTCAAGCAGAACCAGCTCGGGAGAATGCGCGGCAATCAGCTTCAGCCCTTCACGGGGATGATTCGCCGTAAAAACTTTGAAACCGCGTCGGGAGAGGATCAGCGATGTAAGTTCGAGGAGATTTGGGTCATCGTCGATAATGACAACCGTGGTGACCGTGGCGCGAGATTCTGTTTCAACTAACATGGAGTATGTGTAGCCTCTTCGGTAATGTTTAGCTGGTGGCCGGCAGCCTGACCGTCAGCACCGGACAACTGGCAGAACGCACAACCCGCTCGGCAGTACTGCCAAATAGGAGATGGTCAAGACCGGTGCGACCATGAGTGCCGAGGACAATCAATGAAGCACCGCACACTTCGGCTGCGCGGGTAATTTCATCGTACGGAATACCGGCAATAATTGAAGTCTTGTAATTCGTAAACCCGCCGAGTCTGGATGCGCAGAAGGACTCCATCATTTTTACCGCCCCGTCTTCGATCTCCTTTTCAAGCTGCTCGAATGAGATGTGCGGCACATAGAAACCGCGCAGATCAACCGGTTCATTGATGACATGCACAATTGTTAGCTCGGCATCAAATTTTTGTGCCATGCTCAACGCGTATTCAAAGGCAAAGTCAGAATTTTCCGAAAAATCAATGGCAGTCAGAATTTTTGTGAAGTTTTTCATGACACATTCTCCTTGATAATCGCGGGGTACTTTCAGACGGTTTTGAATATTTTGTTAATTATTTTTTTAAGATCATCGTAGCGGACAGGTTTATTGATATATTCGAAAGCCCCCAGAGTCATGGCCTCGAGATAGGACTCAACTTCTCCGTAGGCGGTAATCATAATGACGTTGCTGGCTGGATGCCGCAGATTAAGTTCGCGTAGAAAAGATAACCCATTCATTTCCGGCATATTGAGGTCGGTTATGATCAGTTCGACGTCGCTGTTTCGCAGGTAATCGAGCGCTTCGCGGCCATTACCTGCCGATGCAACTTCAAACCCTTCGTTGACAAGAATCTTGGCTAACGCCAGGCGGGCATTCTCCTCATCTTCTACAACCAGTATTCGCTTCTGTTCGTAGTGCACTGCGAACTCCCTGCTGCATTTGAATGGAGGAAGTCTAGCACGGTGCATTCATCTGTCAAGCTGTTGCCAAAATTTTCTGGTTTATATCAGATTACTGAACGGTATCGTCGTAAGGGAACATTCTGCAAACGTACTACGGCTTGAGGCCATTGGCAGTGAATTCAACGTAGCCCGGCTTTCCCTGTGGACCAAGCTGCTTATACGGTTTCCCGTTCAATTCAATTTCGACCCCCCCCGCATTGCTGAGTTCAAGTGCAACAGCCCTGTCGGCTTTCCATTCAATAATATCGCCGGTGGAGAGGTCGTAATTCTGAACTCCAGTCCCGTCAATGGTAGCGGTCATGGTGCCATTCTGAATAACCTTTACCTTGAGAACAAACCCTTTGGGAGTTTCGACCGGACGGACATCGTTCGGTTCCTGGTCTGGTTCTGATTTCACCTCAGGCTTGTTCACGGTCGGAGGTCTTGTAATCGGTGGTGTCGGTATTTTGTTTTTAGCAGAGCTCAGCAGCGACTGGACAGCTGCAACAGGTGCTGCAGCTACAGGGACAGGACGGGGAGGAGCTGTTGACGACTGCCTGAAGAAGGTTGCCGCTACTAGGACTAAAAGCAGCAGCATGGCAGGGAAAGCCAGTTTTTTGAGGAGTATCAGCCGTCGGTCCGGACGGGTCGTTTTTTTTTCCACGGGAGAGCTGCCGGCATCGCCTGCTTCGACCACGACACCATAGAGCTTGTCATACATGCGGGAGAGGTCATCGGAATTCAGACCGAGGTAGGCGGAGTAAATGCGAAGAAAACCTTTCAGGTAGGCCCGATTGGCAAACTCGCTGATCTGGTCATCCTCC
>Ga0194037_1002200_pt1 | contig 13263 bp, 8 predicted proteins | sample JunL306m_MetaG_FD_148653 | JGI IMG/M metagenome (GOLD analysis project Ga0194037, IMG submission 148653) | Anoxic zone freshwater microbial communities from boreal shield lake in IISD Experimental Lakes Area, Ontario, Canada - Jun2016-L304-6m | ecosystem: Environmental > Aquatic > Freshwater >...
GGACAGAGCGCACACTCCGGCTTTTTTGCTTTACAAGTGTAACGTCCGTGCAAAAGGAGGTAGTGATGAAAATTGATCACCAATGCTTCGGGGATAATTTTCATCAGTTCTGTTTCGGTTTGTTCAGGTTTACTGGTATGCACCAGACCGATTCTATTTGACACCCGGTGTACATGGGTGTCAACAGGCATCACCGCCTGGTGAAAAGCATTGCTTAACACAACATTCGCCGTTTTTCTTCCAACCCCGGGGAGACTTTCGAGTTCCTCTCTTGTTCCGGGTACATTGCCGTTAAAGCGCTTAACCAGAATCCGGCTAACTTCGAGGATGTTTTTTGCCTTGTTATTGAAATAATTGATCGAGCGGACAAACCCGATTACCGTATCAATATCCATAATGCTCATGCTTTCGGCATCCGGCGCACACTTGAACAACTCTCGGGTAATGATATTCACCCGCTTGTCTGTTGCCTGAGCAGCCAGAATAGTAGCCACAAGCAACTGAAAAGGGGTTGCATACTGAAGTTCGCTTTTCGGGTTCGGGTATTTGAAGCCCAGCACCTCATTGAGAAAAACAATTTTTTCTTCAGGGGTTTGTTTCATATCCCCTCAGGTATCGATTTCCGGTTTCTCAATATCACTTTCTTTTTTCTGAACCTTTGTGACTGATTGGTCTATAAGTCCCCTTCCGTTTTTGTTGACTTTCCCTTCAGCTTTCAGGTCATTAAAAATAGCATCGAGTATGCCATTGACAAATTTGCTGCTTTTGTCCGTGCTGTTGAATTTCTTTGCAATTTCAATGGCTTCATTGATTGATACCTTTGGCGGAATGTCCTCGCAGTAGAGAATTTCCGTCAGGGCCATCCGAATGATGTTTTTATCAATGATGGCAATTCGGCTCATATCCCAGTTAAAGGTATGCTTCACAATGTACCGATCAATCTCTTCCATGTGCTCTTTGATGTTTTTCAGGAGCATATTGAAAAACTTCATGGCATTGGCATCCGCAAGAATTTCTTCGGTCAAAAGCCAGCCGGCAGCAGAATCTATATCGGTATCTCTGATTTCGATAGTATAGAGAGCCTGTAATATTTTTTCACGAATTTGTCGCCTGTATGTCTTCATAAAAGAGCAGTTAATTGATTGAGGATTGGAGTATCTCACTGATAACAATCTCGGTCTGGCTTAAGTTTTCATAGAGAATATGCGGATTGTGCTTTTGCAATTCCTCTGTGGTATACGTCCCGGTTGCTACGGCAATAGACTTCGCATTCAGAACTCTTGCGCAGACAATGTCATGTTCCGTGTCGCCAATAATGACGATTTCTTGTTCTGAAAATCTTTTTCCAGTCAGTTGGTAAGCTTTTTCAACGGCGATGGGAGGAAGTTCGTTGCGGTGCAGTCCATCATCAGCAAAAGCACCGAAGGGAAAGTAATGGTTTATTTCGGGTAGAAGCAATTTGTGCCGCCCTGACCCTTCAAAATTTCCGGTCAGCAGGCCAAGGATAAGTTCGGAACGTGCTGAAAGTCTATCAAGGAGCTCACGAATACCTTCCATCAGCATAACGTCTGAGGGTTTAGCGTGTGAGCGAAACATGTCGATATAGGTTTGTTTTGCTCTTTCAAATTTTTCAGTAATCTCAGCGTCACTCAGCCCGGCATTCTGCAGCACTTCATAGATAATGATACTGTCCATCTTGCCGGCAAAATTGTGGGTGCCTGCACTTCCTTCAGTGCCATAGACCTCTTTCAGCGCATCCATCAGGATGCGGCGGTTGACGCTGTTTACGGTCAGCAATGTTCCATCGATATCAAATAACACAAGTTTTTTCAGCATATCGTGTTCCGGTAACTCTCAACCCCTTATTTTTTCAATCCGTACAGGGATCAGCTTCGATATCCCCTCTTCTTCCATGGTGACCCCATAAAGAGCCTGGCAGGAAGCCATGGTTTTTTTGTTGTGCGTAACAATAATGAATTGGGTGTTATTCTCAAATTTTTTCAAGAGTTTAATAAATCGAGTCACGTTGGCATCGTCGAGGGGTGCGTCAACTTCATCCAGAATGCAGAACGGACTGGGCTTTACCAGATAGATGGCAAAAAGGAGTGAAAGGGCAGTTAAAGCCTTTTCACCGCCGCTGAGTTGCTCAATGGAGAGCGGCTTTTTACCTCTTGGCTTGGCAACAATTTCTATCTGGGCATCAAGAGGGTCTTCGCTGGCATGAATGAGCAGATCCACTTCATCTTCCTGTTCAAAGAGTTCACGAAAAATACCGATAAAGTTTTTTCGCACTGCCCGGAACGTTTCGTCAAATTTCTCCAAGGCTGTTTTGTTGATCTCATCAATGGTGCTGCGAAGCTGAGTCTCTGCAGAGAGCAGGTCTTCTTTCTGTTCCGTGAGGAAATCAAATCGTTCCTTTTCACCTTCATACTCTTCCAGTGCCAGTTCGTTGACTGCGCCAAATTGTTCCCGTTGGCCGTTAAGGAGTTCGAGCTGTTGCTGTGCGGCTTTCCGATTGAATGAGGGGTTAATCTCCGGTTGAGCCATTGTCGCAAGATCACAGTTGTACTTTACCTGAGCCTCTGTAAACAAATGGTCAAGGGAGAGCTCAAGCTTAATCCGGTCTTTGTTGAGTGTTGAGAGCAGTTGCTGGCCGATCTCGAGTTTTCTTCGTAGATCTCTGAGTTCTCCCTGAGTTTCGTGATGCTGTGCCTGATGTTGTCTGTATGCGGATTCAAGGTTATTGACTGTTTTCTGCTCTCCGGCAGCAACAATAAGGAGCGAGTCAAGCTGTTTTTTTATCTGTTCAGAACTGTTGCGGCTTATCTGTTTTTTCTCTTCCGCAGATTCGATGTCCGCGCTTAGTTTTTTAATTTCATCCTGCAGTGTGCGGCGGTTCTCAGAACAGGTGGTTATGTTAATTCTGAGTTTCTCAAGCTCAAGCTGTGCATCCTTATACCGGTTCTGGGCAGTTTGGACTTCCAGACTGAACTGATGATGTCGTGTTTCAAGAGCAGTAAGATTCTCCTGCATCCGGCGGATTTTTTCTCTGAACTGTGCGCTCTTTGATGTACTGTTGCCGATTGCCGGGAGCAGTTCGGTCAGCTCAGATTCAAAACTGTTGTTCTGCAGAAGTATAGCTGCAATCTCTTGCTCTGTTTGTTCCAGATCCCGGCTTCTTTCACTTTTTTCAGCATCAAGTCGTGCTGATCTTTTTTCAAGTCCCCCAAGCTCTATCGTAAACTGCTCAATCTCTTTCTGTTGTTCAGCAACGTTAATTGATGCCAGTTCATTCCGAAGTTGCTGAAGGAGTGCTTCCTCCTGCATGATCGTTTTCTCATGCGTAGCGAACTCTTTCTGCAGAAGGTTCCGTTCGGCTTTTTTCCCTAAGCGAAGTCCTTCATTGCTTTTTGAGCTTCCACCATACAGCAGGCCCTTGCCGGAAAATGTTTCCCCTTCAAGGGTTATAAACGAACAGTCGCGGTTAAGAAGCGCCAGGGTCTCAGCTGTTTCAAGATCAGGAACGATATAGCATTTGTTAAGCAGCAGCAGCAGCGCTTCATGAAGTTCAGGGGGATACGAAATAACCTCAAGGGTTTTCTTTGCCCCGCTGATTTCCTTGGAGTTGCTTTTAGAGGTATTGTCAACAAGATCGAGTACGAGGAAATTAACTTTACCTTTGTTTGACCTTGTTAGATTGGATATCCCCTCTTTGGCTTCACTGAGCGACTGGCATACATAGTAACTCATGCTTTCGCCAAGTGCGGCATTGACGGCTTTTTTGTATGAACTATCAAGCGATATAAGGTCGGACATGCAGCCCAACCCATGGTTGCCGTTTTTGTGCTTTTCCAGAAATCCAATACCTTCAGGCATCCCCTCAAAATTATCGAGAACTGAATCTGCAAGCAAAATCTGGTTTTTAACATTATCCCGACTAGATCTTGCCCGAAGAAGAGCATCTTTTATACCCTCAATTTGGTTTGACACCCGTTCCTGCGCTTCCTTTAACTCCTCAACCCGTTTTTTTACTTTGGCAATCTGTGCTGTTTTGAGCGTAATATGTTCTGAAAGCTCTGTTTCAGAAGTTTGCGACAATGTAAGCTTTTCAAGTGTTGCACGTTTCTTTATCTCAAGCCGTTCACCCGTTGTTCGCAGATACTCTCTTTTTGATTCCAGAGTTCGTTTTGTCAAGGCAAGCAGGTTCGAGGCACTCTCTGCTTCTGCGCTTAACTTGCGTTCACGGTCAAGTTCAGTTCTCTGTTCCCTAAGGGTCGTGTTGAGCTGGTCGTGTTCATCAACGAGGCTTTGAAATGTTGTAAGCAAGTTCCCACCTGCCTCTTCACAAGGGGCTTTTCGTTTAATTAATTCGGTTTCGAGGAGTTCCTGTTCCCGGATCATCAGTTCTTTTTCAGTTATGATCGCCGTGATCCGTGAGGTTTCTGTGGCAAGGTTTTTTTGTTGTTCTTCGTACTGCAGGAGTTGTTTTTCGAAAACGTGAATCCGCTGGTTGCTATCATTCAGTTTTTTCTGTAACCCTGAGAGAGTGGTTTCCTCATGAAGCAGTTGCAGCTCCTTTTCCTGTAAGGCGCTGTCCTCCGATGCGATTTTTGTAGTGCATGCCTGATTCAGCAGCTCTTCTTCCCTGATACGGCGCTGCATGGGCTCAAGCTTTTCGCGAAACTCCTCCATAGCAAGCCAGGAGAGCGTAAGATCAATGTCTCGAATCTCTTTTTTGAGTTCCCTGAGCTTCTCGGCTTTTCGAACCTGCAGTTTCAGCGTTTTTACTTTTTTCCCAACTTCAGCGAGAACATCATCCACTCTGGACAGGTCTCTCGAAGCACTTTCAAGCAGCTTGAAGGTTTGTTTTCGTCGTTGTTTATAGCGGGTTATTCCCGCAGCTTCTTCAAAAAGCTTAAGGCGTTCCTCGCTTTTGTTGCTGATAATTTCTTCAATCATTTTCAACTCGATGACCGAATAGGCATCACTGCCCATACCAGTATCGGTAAACAAGTCAAGGATGTCCTTCAGACGGCAGTTCACCTGGTTCAGCAGAAACTCGCTTTCGCCGTTGCGGTACAAACGGCGGGTGACGGTTACCTCGGTGTATTCTATCGGCAGGACGTTTCGAGTATTTTCGATGGTCAGAGATACTTCCGTAAGGCTGAGGGGCTTGAGATTTTTTGAGCCATTGAAAATAATGTTTTCCATTTTTGCTGACCGGAGCAACGATGACTTCTGCTCGCCAAGTACCCAGCGCATGGCATCCACAATATTAGTTTTGCCGCATCCATTGGGGCCAACAATTGCTGTAAGGCCCTTGTCAAATTTTATTCTGACTTTATGAGCAAAGCTTTTAAACCCGAAAAGCTCAATTTTCGAAAGATACATCTGAACGGAGCGGTTGATTCTTTCAATTCAGTTTCACAAATTCAACCGAAGAGAGCAAAGTTAAGAAAAAAACGGAATACAGGAAAAATACCCGCTCTTGCCTCAACGTTCAGTTACTCACTTTTCAGAAGTTCTTCAACGACTTGGATACTTTGCAGTGCAGCTTCCACATCATGAACCCTTAGAATACTCGCTCCGTTAGAGAGGGCTATTGTTCCTGCCGCAATGGTCGCAGCAAGTCTTTCAGAAGGAGGAGGCATTTTATGGCCGGGTCTGGTAATGGCATGACCGAGAAACGATTTTCTTGAGACGCCGGCAAGAACTGGTTTTCCAAGAGCAAGGAACGAGTGGAGTTTCGCCAGCAAACGGAAGTTCTCTGTTACGCTTTTACCAAATCCGAAACCAGGGTCAATGATAATGTCATTTATTCCATGAGCTTCAGCGCGTGCTATGGAGTCGCTGAGAAAGTTACTGACACTGGTGATAATATCTTCATTACCGGATCCTATCCCGGTGCTCCACTCCATGGAATCAGGTTTTACCTGCGTGTGCATGAGGATGACAGCCGCCTTATATGTGCTGCAGATATCGGGTAGATGATGGTCGAACGTGAAGCCTGAAATGTCGTTGACCATATGAGCCCCAGCTTGCAGAGCTTTTTCAGCCACACTGGACTTATACGTGTCTATTGAAATAAGCACATCTGTTTTTTTGCGCAAAAGGGCGATCAGGGGTGCCGTTCGCTCTATTTCCTCAGCCGCTGAAATTATTTCTGCTCCAGGTCTGGACGATTCTCCCCCGATATCGATAATCGAAGCGCCGGCATGGACCATCGCCATGGCATGGTCGAGCGCATGGTCAAGATCTACGCCTCTAAGATCATTTTGAAATGCCCCGCCATCATAAAATGAATCGGGTGTGGTATTCAGAATGCCCATGATAACCGGCCCTTTGGAGAGGTCGAGGGTGCGTCCAGCGCAGTTGATTTGGAGGCGAGGCTCCTTTGAAAGATTCTTGTTCATTGAAAAATAATCTTCACATCATATCGAAAGGGACGGGGGTGAATGTCAGAATGAAGATTGCAATTGCTATCCAGCCAACCACTGTTCTTTGCGTTGTCAAGGGATGGTCATTCCATGTTGGAGGATGGTTTATACCGATGAGCCGTAAGAGAATAAATGCCCACAGAAACCAGCCCGACCATGACCAATGCAGCAGTACGGGAGGAATCAGAGCAATGGCTGTAGGCTGGAACAGACTCAACAGAATCTCAAGCAATGACGGAAGACCAAGAAGTATGATGAACAGCAGAAAGGCTTTTGCGATTGTTGCGTGTCCTTTTCTGCCGAACATGGCGTAGGTGATATGACCGCCATCAAGCTGTCCTACGGGAAGCAGATTCATCGACGTTACGAGTGAGCCCAGCCAACCGGTAAAGAGTAACGGATAGTGGTACATCTCTGTCATTGGGGGGAGATTTTTAGGAGCAAAGGTGTGTTCCAGAGCTAACCAGAGCAGATTTTTTCCAAGAGAGAACGTTCCTTTGGGCACCAGAGTTGGAATGCCGCCCTCTGCCATGTATTCGGGGTGAATGGTATAGATAAAGTCAACCGGAGGAAGATTTAAAAAACCGTAAATCAGCAGTCCGGCACAAACGGCAAAACCGCTCAACGGTCCAGCAATACCAATATCGAACAGCGCGGTTGTTCCAGGGATTCTTTCCTTGATTTTAATGACCGCTCCCATGGTTCCCAGACTGAGAAAAAGCGGCAGGGGAGGTATTGGTATGTAATAGGGCAGGGTTGCCTTCACACGATGGTACAGTGCTGCAAAAAAGTGACCGAACTCATGGACACTTAAAAAAAGCAGCAGGCAGGTAGAGTAAGGGATGCCTGAGGCAAGAGTGTTTATAAAAAGCGGTAGCGAAGAAAACGTGAGCAAGTGCCCTCCCCAGAATGCTCCTGCCCACAGTGTTGTGAGCACCGTCAAAAGAAAGAGAAGCAAATGGAGAGGGTAGTTCTGTGCGGCAGGATTAGGTTGTGTTTTAAAAATCGGAAAACTCATAACTCCATGGATGAAACATTGATGAGGCAGCGACGGTCTACTCTTTTTTCTTGTTCTTTCTCTCGCCGAACGTTGCCACCAGACCGCTAACCAGTTCCTTTTTCTCAGCGTCATTCAGTTTAGCCTCTGGATGAGCAGGCAGATAAATAAACAGTGGCATTTTGCCTTCTCTGACTTCTGCAGCAGCTTTATCACCTTCATTTTTTCCTTGACGCTCCCATTCGGAGACGTTGAACATTTTTCGTCCAAAAGTAACATCAACCTGGGTAAGCCATGATATGGGCGCTACTGAACTGTATTTTGGCCAGACGGTTTCGTTTGAGTGGCAATCCTTACAAGCTCGGTTAAACAACTCGTGCGTTCTTTCGGAATCCCATTTTGGCTCTCCAGTGACTGGCGGATTTTTATGGTCTCGACCATAAGGCACAAACTGAATGGCTGCAAGAAGAATTACAGCGCCCCCTAAAAATTTTAAAACCTTCATGCGTGATGGACTCCTTTTCTCTTATTGTAATTGAGAGATTTTGTTCTGGAATACTCTTGTTGTAATGATGAGTAAAAAAGTAATGAAATATTCACTTATGGCTATTTATTGTGGCGAATTGAAGCTAAGCGTTTTTCGGCTGATCAAACCTCACATTCAGTATACTGAACGGCCATGAACATGAAACCGTATGATTTCTTTTTCCGGTTGCCATTTCTGCAATTATGTCAAGTTCCAATTCTGAATAGAATTTTCGTGCTGAAGTTAACCCATCAAGGGCGAATGGCCCGCTTCCCTGCAGGCCGGCAATAAGAGGAACGCCACAGGTCAGCAGTATACTCCGGTACCCATCGATTCCGATAAATGCAGTTGAGGTATATCTGGCAGATTGGGCAATTATTGTCGCGAGTTGGCCTGGGGTGAAATGGTGAAGACTTTGCGAAACAACCACAAGGTCAAATTCATCGTTATTGAATGCCTCCTTCTGCAGGTCAAATGCATTGAGCAACCGGAAGGTAACGGGCAGATTTTTTTTTGTTGCCTGACGGTTACCTTCTTCAAAGTATGCAGGGACGATATCCGAACCGGTAATGGAAACCTGTACCTTATTTCTCAGTGTTGCCTCAGCAAGTGCTAATGCAAGCCCTCCGACACCGCTTGCCAGTTCAAGTACCCGTACCTCTCTTTGTTTGTCTTCTGCTATCTCACGGATCAAGGGCAGCAGAATATCGATATATCGAGGGTAAAGCTGCATCATGATGTTTTGCCGATCAAGCGCCTGCACCATTGCAAGCTTCTCGTGATCGGGAACATTGTCCTGATCCATAATCTCACCTTCCGAGGTGCGAATTCCTTTGTCGAGAAGCTCAGTCAGCAAAAAACTTCCACCCAGCTCCTTTGATACCTCAAACCGCTCATGAAGAAAATGAGCAACAGCATCATCAGTACGTTGTTGCAGCTCATCCATTGTTGCCCAGCTCATAGGAAAGAGCCTTGCTGCGCGGATATTTCCAAGTGCTTTATAACTGGCGGTTTTCAGCTGCAGCATAGTATTGTGTTCCGATATAGTTACTGTTATCTATCGATTAAAACTTTTTTTAACTACTTGCATCAATATACGCATGCGAACGTTGTTATTGAAAATTACGGCATGAATTCCTTTTTCCATAAAAAAATTCCAATGCAAAAACGTCAATAATGCGTATCTTTCATCACTTCATTTATTAATGGTTAACAACATTCAAGCTCCGAATTGTATGGCATATTTTAACCATCTCTGTCTTGTAGAGGCCCCTCAGACAATTATAGTACCTTTTCCCCGTTTTATAACAGACTGTATTGGAGTCTGTTATCTTGCTGCTGCCGTCGAGGATGTTGTTGAAAGCCTTGTTATGCCTGATAATTTCTATAACGATGGAGTTTTCGACAGTCTCCGGGAACTTCTGAAAAAACGGCCTATAGATCTTGTCGCTATTTCTTCAATGACCGGAGCCTTTAACCAGGCAGAACGACTTGCACGTATTGCCAAGGATGCGGGTGCTTTTGTTGTTATGGGCGGGTTTCATCCAACAGCCTTGCCAGAGGAAGTTCTAAAGCTTTCCTGTGTTGATGTTGTCGTCATCGGAGAAGGCGAAGAGACGTTCAGGGAGCTGGTGCTCAAGGGCCCATCTCGTGATGTCAAGGGGATTGCTTACCGCGAAGGTGGAGGAATCGTCTATACCGGCGCAAGGGAGATTATTGCAAATATTGATTCCATTCGATTCCCTTTACGCTCACTTCGACCTGAGCGATACGGCGAAAAAGGCGATGCATATTCTATCGATACCATTTACACGTCACGCGGATGCCCCTGGTCGTGCTCATTTTGTGCCAATGACCAGATGCACAAAGGGTGGAGAGGCAGAAGTGCCGAAAATGTTGTTGAAGAGATTGCTCTGCTGCACGATCCAAACAATAAAAAACTCCTAAAAATCTGGGATGCCAATTTTCTCACCAATATTGGCAGGGCTGAAAAAATCTGTGATATGATGATCGAAAGGGGGTTGACCAATTTTCGCATCATGACGGAGTCGAGGGCAAAAGATCTTGTCAGAGCCGAACGGATTCTGGATAAACTTCGCCGGATAGGGTTGAGCAAGGTTGGTCTCGGCATTGAAAGTCCGAGCGAAGCAACTCTTGCGCTTATGAACAAAAAAAACAGCCTTGATGATGTTGCAAAAGCAATTGAGCTCTGCAGTAAAAACAGCATCGGAGCAGAAGGGTACTTTATTATCGGGCATTATACCGAGAACATTCAAGACACTGTCGCATATCCCGATTTTGCACGATCGCTTGGTCTAAGACAAGCTCTTTTTATGGTTATGACTCCATATCCCGGAACAGGTATCTATACGGAGTACAAAAACGAAGGAAAAATCAAATCATTTGACTGGGACCTCTACAACAACTACTGCCCGGTTGTTGAGACACGCAGCATGGACAGCAATACCCTCATAGCCATGCTTGTGTACTGCAATGTCGCCTTTAACCGATACAAGTCAGCAATGAAACGGAACAGCACAAATGCTGTTCTTGTAAGCTTCATGATTGATCTTTTTCAACTCACCTGGGTGATGAGAGTCAACAAAAACCTATCAAACAGTCAAATCAGTGAGCTTTTGTTTAAAGCTCTTTTAAGATTACTTGATCACGATCATGGTGTGGTTGAGCAGTCTGTCACTCCCAAATGCAAACCACTGGAGAAGCCTATTCTCCTTCGTATTCGGCACTCATCGGGTAAGAGTATTGATTTTAGTCTTACACAGCGGGATGGTAAACGGGTACTGACCATGGTAGTTCAGCAAAATAATCAACCCCACAAAGGCCCGGAGATAAGGCTTGAAGAAGTTGTTGAGCGTGCCTGCGATGTCTCGATGGACAAGCTCATGGGTGTTCTCTATCGAAACGAGTGGTTGCGAAACAACCCAGGACGGATGACAGGGTTGCTGTTATCAATTCTGACGGATAGGGAAGTTCTTGGCTTTGCCGGAAGACTTGGTCTATTGTTTCTTGGTACATACCGTAAATCTGCGTGACTTTCGTGAAAGTTTAGTAGTGTATCTTGGTGAATGCCGTAAAAAATGATATACTTGCCTCCATAGGTTTATTAATGTCAGATCTATAATATGTTATCAGAAAAGATGTTTATAATTGCCCGACCGCCCCATCTCACTGCGTTTTGAAATTGACCTGCTTAGCATTGCTCATTCTAGATTGTATTAATCGATAGAGATTATTTACAATTATGATTGTCCCTTAAAAACCTTCAATTGTGACTGAAGGAGCGTAGCTTTTATTCAGATATCAGATTATTGGATCGATAGGGTAATCTTGAAAATTCCCTTAACTTGAACGCTCACCCAAGCCATAAAAAGTTTTTTCATGCGTTATAGTCCTTTTCTTATTGCTGCGTTTTGTTTGTTAGCACTTCCATTACGCACTCTGGCTGCAGATAACACAGGCCAAGGATCACCAATAGCTTCAACAAGTGCCGGCGCAGCATATTTTCCTGCGCCATCTTCTGGAATGGTGAACTCTTCGATTACCACATCATTTTCGGATCTTCGTGATGCAGCGGCTAATGAGTCAACTACTCGAGACCAAAACAGCCGAGACCAAAACAGCCGAGACCAAAACAGCCGATTTGATGAGCAGGATCAGTTCATATCGAACAAGGCCATGCTTATCAAAAGCAGCTTTCAGCTTTATGTGGAAAACTCAACAGGAAAAAGGCTCAATGTTTTCGGCCGTGACCTGTTTCGCAATGTGCCCAGTACTTTTGCACCATTAAAAGCTGTACAGGTAAATGCTGACTATGTGATTGGCTCAGGTGATGCCTTGCAGATCCGAGGCTGGGGTATGGTAGATATCGATGTGAATGCTACAGTCAGTCGCAGTGGCGAAATCTACCTGCCGCGCGTTGGTTCTATAAAAGTTGCCGGTTTAAAATATCGTGACCTCCAGGGGTACCTGAAAAAAGCAGTCGGCAAAATATTTAAAAGTTTTGAACTGAGTGCCAGCATTTCTCAAACTCGGAGTGTGCAGATTTATGTAGTCGGCCATGCTTTGCGACCCGGTTCATACACCTTGAGCGGCATGAGTACACTGCTTAATGCCCTTTTCGCTTCTGGTGGTCCATCGGTTACAGGCAGTATGCGTAATATCAAGCTCAAGAGGGGTGGAGAGCCGCTTATTTCGTTTGATCTTTATGATATTATGATTCATGGCGATAAATCATCTGATATTGCACTTCAGGATGGTGATGTCATTTATATTCCAGCAGTTGGTCCTCAGTTTGCCTTATTGGGAGATATTAAAAAACCAGCCATCTTCGAATTGAAACAAAAGGCTTCAATTGCTGATATCGTAAGTTGGGCTGGAGGCTTCGAATCAGTAGCCGGATTGAAAAATGTCATTGTAGAAAAAAATGTTGACAGCCACTATCAGACAATAGCGGAACTACAGGCAGACTGGGCTTCGATTGAAAACAAGCTTGCTCAATTTGAGGTACAACCTACCGACATCATTCGTGTTTTTGCCCCAGGAGCTGCGCCATTGGAAGTAAAAACAGAACGCGAATTTGTTCGAGTGGACGGCGAGGTCAAACAAAATGGCGTTTTCGAGTTGCAAAAAGGAGAAACTCTCAGAGCACTGTTAACCCGTGTTGGAGGTCCTACTGAAAAAGGCTATGTGTATGGAACCAAGCTTCTGCGAGAAAGTGTCAAGATACAGCAACAGGCGAAGATAGATGACGCGGTTGATCGTTATGAAAAAGATATTGAAACCAATGCCAAACAACGGATTAATGGCCAGAATGATCCTGCGCAAGCTACTCTCATTTCAAACGAGCTTGAATCGCAACGCCGTCTGGCCCTAAAGCTTCGTACTGTGAAATCAGAGGGCCGAATTATTCTGACGCTCAAGGATTTTAATGCTAAAATCAGTGACCTGCCTGAAGTTGCTTTAAAGGATGGCGACACGGTGTACATACCCCAAAAGCCCGGAACAGTCGATGTGATCGGCGCTGTAATCCAGCAAAACGCCTTTATCTATCAGCCTGAACGTCGTGTTAACTACTATCTCACCTTGGCTGGCGGGGTAAGCAGCACCGGCGACAAGTCCGAACTCTATCGGATATGTGCGGATGGCACGGTAAGAAGCAACCGCAATAGCGGTATAGGTGGCAGAGTTAATCCTGGAGATGCTATTGTAGTTCCAGAGAAAATCCAAAGAGGCCAGACATTTATGCAAAGCCTTAAAGACTGGACGAGCATACTCTATCAATT
>Ga0194037_1002201_pt1 | contig 13263 bp, 14 predicted proteins | sample JunL306m_MetaG_FD_148653 | JGI IMG/M metagenome (GOLD analysis project Ga0194037, IMG submission 148653) | Anoxic zone freshwater microbial communities from boreal shield lake in IISD Experimental Lakes Area, Ontario, Canada - Jun2016-L304-6m | ecosystem: Environmental > Aquatic > Freshwater >...
AAACCCTCAGAATGATTGTCGAGTCTGCCTACCGCATGAGTGCCTTCCGGAAAATCAAATTCCAGATCGCCCAACAATCCTACAACATGTGTACTCACAAACTGTGAAACAATATTATAAGGCTTGTGTACGATAAAATAACGGTGGGGTTTCATATGCATCGATGCTGCTTGCCGCAATTGTATTACATTTAATCATTAAAACAATCAATGCAATGTTAAGCAATAACGACATACTGAAGAAATTACGCGTGGCCCTCTCACTCCGCAACGAAGATATTTTGGCAATTCTGAAACTAGTAGAATTTGACATCAGCAAGGGTGCCTTGGGCGACCTGTTCCGGAATCCCGATCATCCGGGTTATGTAGAGGCGGGGGATCAGGTGCTTCGTAATTTTTTGAACGGACTGATCATTTATAAGCGGGGTAAATTACCCGATAACCGGCAAGAAAAAAATCCTGAGTAATAAAAAGGCAGGCAATATTGCTTGAACACACCGCCTGCATAGAGGAAATTGAACATAATAATTTTACCTGATCTTGTGCTGCAACCCCATCCAACCACCACCGTTGTACACCGAGGTATAGCCTTTCGACTTCAACACATTTTTTGCTGCGGCACTGCGCATACCACTGGCACAACAAGTGATGATCGTTTTTTCTTTTTTTAATTTGGCCAAATTGGATTGCAGACTGGGCAAGGGGATATTAAGGGCTCCCTTGATATGGCCGCTCCTGAATTCATCCGGACTGCGAACATCAACGATCACTGCACCTTCAGCTACCATGGCAGCATAATCGGCCTTAGGTCCAATTCCCAATAATTTTTTTAAACTCGATAACATGTGTTTCTTTTTAGGGTTCAATTTTAGGAAATAAAATACTCGTCAACGATCCATTGGCAACATTTCGCCTCCGGAAGTTGACCTTTTTTTGGTTTTCAACAGGAACTATTCACCTTTTTTACAGGTGTTGATCTTAAGCGGGAGATAGAGTGGACAAAAGCTGATTACGGACGTGAGTAAAAAAGTTGCACCCAGCGCCAGCAATACAATGCCCAGTGTACCGGTAACAGTGTTCGTGAAATACAATACTGCAAATACTGCAGCCAAAATGATCCGAATGATCTTGTCAGTAGTGCCTATATTCTTTTTCATGTAATATGTTTTTAGGTTTCAGCAAAGATGCTTCAGTTATCAGTGAATTTGCGTGATAAATATCACATTCTCTTCAACTGCTCATGGGAGGGTAGCCGTAACGGGATGCCGATGCTTTTCCACAAGGTATTCCAGCAACAAAACCTTATTCCAGACAGGGCAGAAAAAATTGTAGCGCAGATAACTCCAGTGCAGCATGATCTGTTTGAACGGACTGGGATACGAAAAAGCGGCCCTGGCCTGAAAGAAAACAAAATCATCGGGTCTGCTATTTTTAAATTCAGCCAGATTACTAAATGATAGCGGAGCAGTTGCGGCGCCCAATCGCAACAGCGATGTACTGAGGATGATCTTTTCCATGGGTTCATGCGTCTTGTTCAACTCATCTGAAATATCGTTGATCAATTGAACAGTAAAAGGCTTCAATTCAGCGATCTCAAATTTTCCCATCAACCGGGCCAGATGATACATCAGGATGGCCCTGCTGCAATAGTATGGTGAAATATAAATTGGAGCATGTATATAATCGCGATGTGCCAGCATAGAGGCTATTAGGTGAATACTGGCACTGTCTTGCAGCGTAAGCGGCAATTTTTTTTCCAACACAAAATAAAGCAGGTTGCAATGTACACCCAGGTCAAAATCAGGCTGCATGCCAGAGCCCAGCCAGGTGCTGTAGGCCGGAATAGCGCGGTATCTTTTGTAAGTACTCCGGATCTTTTTTTGCGAAAGGTTGCTGACCGATTGCATTCGGTTCTTTAATACCATACAACTGCTGTCATTAGCCCCTGTGGCCATCAGGCACATCACCGCATCATCAGCATCTTGTCCGCTGCTGGCCATGCCAAACCAATGCATCATATAACTATGCGGCAAAATGCCCTTGCCCCTTGGCCAAAACTGATAATAAGGCAAGCCTTGCTTATCCTGATAAAAAGGGAAGGCCGCCTGTCCTTTTTCAATGACCTGCTCTGCCGTTCTTCTTTCGGGTTCGGGTAAATGGGGTAATAGATTTCGTAACGTGAACAGGCTGATGGCCGTGTAAAAAATATTATTGTCGGCCACCCGGTTATGAGGGATACCCGCACATCGGCGGAAGGAGGGGAAACTGCCAGGGTAAAAATTTGTCGATTCAGTTACCTGATCTTTGGCTATGGAGGATAAAAGTTCAGCCATCAATGCGCTATCGTTCGTTTGTGCCAGGGCGTGAGTGCCTGTAAACACAATAAATACAGCGATCAAAATAGTACACTTCATGGCTTATTCATATTTCCGGTTTAAAGTTATTGAAATATCCATACCGGGCAATTTTACTGCAGGGATAGCCGGATACAAGCATTTCCAAAGCCGGTGTATTTAACTTGTTCCTTGTTTTTATTCAATTATCTTTGCGGCATGACAACTGAGCATTTAAAATCTATGAGAGACCGTGTGTTGGTTTTGAGGAGGTTTCTTTGACGTCGCTAACAGAGAAGCTAAAATAGAAAACGACAAGCAACTTTCACTCTCTCCAGGCTTTTGGGACGATAACGCCCGGGCCACTTCCATTTTAAAAGAAACGAAGGTTAATGAGTATTGGGTAAATATGTTCCACCAGGTGAATACCGGTGTGGAGGATTTTGCCGTACTATTCGATTTCTGGAAGGAAGGAGAAGCCGCCGAAGAAGAAGTAAAAGAAAGCTATGATAAGGCACTTGGTTCCATTGAGGAAGCTGAATTTAAAAGCACCCTGAATGAACCCACCGATGCCTTGCCGGCTGTGATGCAGATCAATAGCGGAGCCGGGGGCACCGAGAGCCAGGACTGGGCAGAAATGCTGGCCCGCATGTACCGCATGTATGGCGAAAAGCAGGGCTGGGGCGTAACAGAGCTCGATTGGCAATGGGGCGATGGCGCGGGAATCAAGACCTGCACCTTCCAGTTCGATGGGGCCTTTGCCTTTGGATTCCTGAAAGCCGAAAGCGGTGTACACCGGTTGGTGCGTATTTCTCCATTCGATAGCAATGCCCGCCGGCATACCAGTTTTGCAAGCGTTTATGTATACCCGTTAATTGATGATAGCATCGAGATCAGTGTGAACCCGGCCGATGTGGAATGGGCTTTTTTCAGGAGTGGCGGTAGTGGCGGACAGAATGTAAATAAGGTGGAAACGGCGGTGCGATTAACCCATAAACCCAGCGGCATCATCATCGAATGTCAGCAGGCCCGCACCCAGGGCGAGAATAGGGATAAAGCCATGGCCATGCTCAAAAGCCGTCTATATGAAGAGGAAATGAGAAAGCGCCAGGAGATCGCCGATGCCAGCAACAGCAAAAAGAAAAAAATTGAGTGGGGATCACAGATCAGGTCGTATGTGTTTCATCCCTATAAAATGATCAAAGATCACCGAACCGATTTTGAAGTGGGTAATGTAGGCCCGGTAATGGATGGAGAACTGGATGGTTTTATCAAGGCCTACCTGATGAGTGAAAAAGAAATGGATAGCTAGGGTGATATAATGAAAAAGCAAATTTACTTTCTCATGCTTGTACCACTCGGTTGTAGAACATACCTTTGTTGTACCAGTCATTATTAAAACTACGATTATGCAATACGGAGATTTTTATTACCCCATGCCAGTGAATGAACCCGTGCTCAACTATGCACCCGGATCAAAAGAAAAACTGGCCTTGAAATTAGCCATCAAAGAATTAAAATCAACACGCGCAGATATTCCCATGTATATCGGTAAAGAAGAAGTGCGTACCGGGAAGCTGGTGGAGATCCACCCCCCGCACGAACGCAAACACCTACTGGGTCATTTTCATGCTGGTGAAGCCAAGCATGTAACCAAGGCCATCAATGCCGCATTGAAAGCAAAGGATAAATGGGCCGCACTAAGTTGGGAGAACAGGGCCAATATATTTTTAAAAGCAGCCGACCTGCTGGCCGGAAAATACAGAGCATATATAAATGCCAGCACCATGCTTGCCCAAAGCAAGAACTGTTTTCAGGCCGAGATCGATGCGGCATGTGAACTGATCGATTTTCTCCGCTTCAATGTTCATTTCTTAAGTGATATTTACCGCCAGCAACCAATCAGTGGTGCGGGTATGAATAACCGTATGGAATACCGTCCACTGGAAGGTTTTGTATTTGCACTAACGCCATTTAATTTCACGGCGATCGGTGGAAACCTGCCCACCAGCGCGGCCATGTGCGGAAATGTAGTGATCTGGAAATGTGCCAATACTCAAGTGTACAGCGCACAAATGTTCATGCGTATCTTAAAAGAAGCCGGATTACCTGATGGAGTGATCAACCTGGTATTCATTGATGGACCAACCATCGGTGAGATCGTGTTCAACCATCCCGAATTTGCCGGCATTCATTTTACAGGCAGTACCGGTGTATTCAATAAAATGTGGGAGACCATTGGAAAAAATATGGGCATGTATCGTTCCTATCCAAGGATCGTAGGCGAAACAGGTGGCAAGGATTTTGTGATCGCACATAAGAGTGCTGATGTAGATGTTGTTGTTACAGCACTGGCTCGTGGTGCTTTTGAATACCAGGGACAAAAATGTTCTGCCGCATCCAGGGCCTATATCCCGTCTAATTTAGCAGTGGCGGTTAAGAAAAAACTGATCGAAGCCGTGAACTCCATGAAAATGGGAACGGTTGAAGATTTTACCAATTTCATCAATGCGGTGATCGATGAAAAAAGTTTCGATAAACTGGAGGGCTATATTCGTAATGCGCGCAAAAGAAATAGTGGTGCAAAGATCTGGGTGGGCGGCAAATGTGATAAAACTGAAGGCTTTTTTATTGAGCCTACTATCATTGAAGCGCAGGATCCAAAGTACGTAACCATGTGCGAGGAATTATTTGGCCCGGTATTGACGGTGTATATTTATGATGAGAACAAATTTGAAGAAACCCTGAAATTGGTGGATCAAACTTCTTCTTATGCCCTCACGGGTGCGGTGATCGCGAATGATCGCATGGCCGTAGAACTGGCTACCAATAAGCTGCGCAACAGTGCAGGTAATTTTTATATCAACGACAAACCCACCGGTGCGGTGGTAGGGCAACAGCCTTTTGGCGGTGCACGAGGTAGTGGCACCAATGACAAAGCCGGTTCATTGCTGAACCTGTATCGTTGGTTGAGTGCACGAACCATCAAGGAAACATTTAATTCGCCTACTGATTACCGTTATCCTTTTTTACAGGAGAAATAGTTGGTTGCAGCGATATCAATTCATGAGCATTAATTAAATCATCCCGTGAAAGAAATTTTAAATCATAAGGATCTACAAATACAGATTGCCAGTCTGGCAAATGCTTTATTGAAAAAACATCCCCAGCTGGATGATGTGGTTTTTGTGGGCATCCAGCAGGGTGGGGTTGTGCTGGCCGATGATATTGTAGCAGCTATCCAGTTACTGCAACAGGATAAAAAAGTACAGTATGGCCAACTCGATATCACTTTTTACAGGGATGATATCCGCAAGGAAATACTGGCACCCGATACCATGCACCTTCCTTTTTCAATTGAGAATAAGAATGTGGTGTTGATCGATGATGTGTTGTTCACCGGAAGAACCATCAAAGCAGCCCTGGATGTATTATTGGATTATGGCAGACCCGCCAAAGTTGAATTATGTGTATTGGTGGATCGTAAAGAACACCGCCAGTTTCCCATTCAGGCAGATTTTTCGGCTATTGAAATGGCAACGGATAAATCAGATAAAGTGAAGCTGATCAAGGATTCCGACAACAACAAGCATGTAGTGCTAATGCCTAAGGGCTAAAGGAATTATGGAAAGGGTTGACGAAAAAACAATAATTTACTATAACTTTGCTTTTTAATGCAACTATCTACTAAACATTTGCTGGGCATTAAAGACATTACCACAGCAGATATTTCCCTTATTCTTTCCACCGCACAGCAATTCAAAGAAGTATTACAGCGACCCGTTAAAAAGGTGCCATCCTTACGTGAGGTGACCATTGTGAACTTGTTTTATGAAAACAGTACCCGTACACGGATGTCGTTTGAACTGGCCGAAAAGCGCCTCAGTGCGGATACCATCAATTTTACGGCTTCAGCTTCCTCAGTAAAAAAAGGCGAAACCCTGCTCGATACGGTGAACAATATTCTGAGCATGAAGGTGGATATGGTGGTGATGCGCCACAGTGCCAGCGGTGCCCCGCATTTCTTGGCAAAACATATTCCTGCAGCCATCATCAATGCCGGCGACGGCATCAATGAACATCCAACCCAGGCCTTGCTGGATGCTTTTTCCATCAAAGAAAAATTACACACGCTCGAGGGAAAGAAGATCTTATTGGTAGGAGATATCATGCATTCGCGCGTAGCCCTCAGCAATATTTACCTGCTTAAAAAAATGGGTGCTGAACTAATGGTTGCTGGTCCGCCAACACTGATACCAAAATACATTGCCGAAGCCTTACAGGTGAAAGTAGAATACAACCTTAAAAAAGCCCTTGAATGGTGCGATGTAGCCAATGTGTTGCGCATACAACTGGAACGGCAGAATCAGGTCTTATTTTCATCTTTAAGAGAATATAATCTTGCGTATGGTGTCACTAAAAAAGTACTCGACGGACTGAAGAAGGAGATCCTCATCATGCATCCCGGGCCCATCAACAGGGGCGTGGAAATAGACAGTGATGTAGCCGATGGTCATCAATCCATCATTCTTCAGCAGGTAGAAAATGGAGTGGCGGTGCGTATGGCTGTGTTGTATTTATTATCAGGGTCTAAAAATAGTTAAGGATATTGTATTAGTTTTGGATCGGTCTTTCCAATTATCAAAACCCATCATCTCGCATGAAACGAATCTGCTTGTTTCCCGGAACATTTGATCCAGTAACATTAGGGCATACCGATATCATCGACAGGGCCTTGCCTTTATTCGATAAACTTATCATCGGTATCGGCCGCAACAGCAATAAGGACCCTATGTTCAGCGAAGAAGAGCGACTGGCATGGATACACGAAATTTATAAGGGCAATCCAAAGGTAGATGCAGTTGTGTATGATGGATTAACCGTTGAATGCTGTAAAAAAGTAAAAGCCAATTTCATCCTGCGGGGTATCCGATACGTGAATGATTTTGAATACGAAAAAGCGATTGCCGACATGAACCGTAGCATCGCCGAAAATATTGAGACCATCTTTCTTACCTGCTTACCAAAATATACTTCAGTAGCCTCTACACTTGTAAGAGATGTATTGCGAAATGGTGGTGATGTATCACAGTTTCTTCCAAAGGCAGTGATCAAGTCGATCAAGAGGAGGAGGTGAGGGCTGTTGGGAGTTGGCAGTTGACAGTTGGCAGTTTGCAGTTTGCAGTTGGTTCCGTAAGCATACGGGAGCAGTTTGCAGTTTGCAATTGAGGCAAGTTGTTAGTATATAAAGTTAACGAAATCACCGAACTCCTCAACTCCTCAACCCCTAAACTCCTAAACCAGTTTTCTAAACTCTTCAACCAACTTTAAACCTTAAACTTTAAACCTTAAACGTTCTCTCCCCCTAAACAGATCACGGTGCATCAAAAAAACGATCCAGTATATCCTTTATCGATGGGTAGGTATTCTTCAGCGGGTCTTTGATATTTTTTGTCTTCACCCATTTCGCCTCGGTTATATCTTCTTCTGTTTGTGGTATGGTTTCCTGGTTAGCGGGGCAACTCATAAAGAACCAGTGCGAGATTTTTAAAAAATGTTTTCCAAACTGTTCATAGGTATGGTAGGTTTCGCCTAATTTTTTCTTTACGGTAAGATTTTTAACGCCTGTTTCTTCCATTACTTCCCGGGTAGCACAGCTGGCTTCATCTTCCCCTTTTTCCATTTTCCCTTTTGGCAGGTCCCATTTCCCCAGTCTTAAAATAAATAAGATCTCCTTATCACTATTTTGTACAATACCACCTGCAGCTTCGATGAGGGTGAAATTTTTGAAGAATGCCTTTTTCAATAGCTTCAGATCGCTGTGCCAGAGCACCCCGGCATGGAAGGCGGGCTTTTGGATCTCATGCAACATGGATTTGATAGCGGGTCCCGAGATCTCATCCACAAACACTGTCTCAGGGTGGTGAAGGATCTCATTCAATCCGGCATCTATTTCATCACAGAGATATACGGGCTTATCGCTGAAGTAAATTTTGATGTGCATAAAACGATGATTTAGAGCTAAGGCTTTTTATTAATTTGCATCATGACCAATGAAAAAGCAGTTGCCGAAAAACTATTACAAATTAGTGCAATAAAATTAAGTCCGCAACAACCATTTACCTGGGCCAGCGGATGGAAAAGTCCGATCTATTGCGATAACCGCAAAGTCTTATCCTTTCCCTACGAGCGCGATTTTATTAAAAGCGAAATGTGTAGTGTGATCTTCGAGCAATTTCCAGATGCTGAGGTACTGGCAGGAGTGGCTACTGCAGGGATAGCCTGGGGCGCCATGTCGGCCGATCAATTGAAACTTCCTTATATCTATGTGCGGCCTAAACCTAAGGAACACGGATTGGGCAATCAGATAGAAGGGGCCTATGAAAAAGGACAAAAAGTATTAGTGATCGAAGATCTTATTTCTACCGGAAAAAGCAGCTTGCAGGTATGCGAGGTGTTGAGGGCCGAAGGATTGGAGGTGATTGGCATGGTTTCCATCTTTAATTATGGATTTGAAGTGGCCGATAAGGCCTTTGCAGAAGCAGGGCTGAGCTTTAAATCCCTTACCAATTACCCTACGTTGATCGAATTAGCGGTTGAGAAGGGAATGGTTTCAGCCGATCAGCAACAGGTTTTGTTAAACTGGAGTAAGGATCCTTCAAATTGGACCGGCATTTGATATCTTTAATAAAATCGTTTTATGAAATCAATTTTCCTGGCTTTTATGGTGCTGTTTCTTGCCGGAAATGAGGCTGATGCCCAGATAAAGAGCTCCGATAAAGCAGAAATAAAGACCCCTGCCATTACCTGCGATGTATGCAAGGACCGGATCGAATTCTTTTTAGGGAGAGAATATGGAGTTACCTCGATTAAGGCCGATATCCGCAAAAAAACAACCACCGTAACCTGGCTTACCGACCGAACCAATATTGAAACCATTAGGGCTGCCATAGCCAATCTGGGATTTGATGCGGATGATGTAGAAGCCGAGGAATCGGCCTATAAACGACTCCCAAAAGAATGTAAAAAGCCGGTAGAAAAGCCAAAAACGACCCCTGTAAAAGAATAATCTAGCATAGCATTATATTATGAAGCCCTTAGCCGATTCAAGTATGGATCGGCTATTTTATTGAAACAGGGTGATCTTTTGCAGACTTTCATAATTCACCACAAAATTCTTGAACACATTGGCTTTTCCCACTTTTACGTTACCGGTGGCTTTTATCAGTACTTCTTTGTTGGCCAAACTGCTTATTGCATTTTTCAGCATATTCTTCATGTCAACCTCAATTTGCAGGGGTAGAATAAATTCGCCCCTTTTTGGAATATTCACCTGGTATTCCTGAGCGGTATGGCCAAGGTAGTTATTGTTGATCCAGATCTCCAAATCGGTGCTTTTTAACTGTAATCCAAAAATATTGGGGTTATAACATACTAGGTCAAGTTTAAGGTAAGTAGCCGAAAATCCAACTCTATCCACCTGCAGGTTCTTAAAACTATGGTACTCTAGGTCCTTTGGAGCACGACAAGATGGCGCAAATATTACCAATACGGAAAGAACAAGAAGGGGGAGGAGGGCTTTGAACTTCATAATAAAATCATTCTGGCTGTAATTTACATAAGCCGGGGGAGATGACAAATTGATTCCGAAATTTAACTGTTAAGGGGAGCTTAATAATTTAGTATTATGGCATGACGTGCTGTCAAAAGGCTCTAAATATAACAGCTAATATTAGTAGGTTATATAAAAATTGATAAAATATTGGAATACAATTTATTGTGAATTTTATTTATAATTTAAATAAATATATTTCGTATTCTAAATTGTCATTTTACCTTCTGTATTCAAAAATTGTTGATTTAAATAAATATCTATAAATAATTTATAATAATTAATTGGTTAAATTTGAATTACCGAGATTAATTGTAATAAATATTCGTATAAATTTACTTATTATACAAAAATATAAATTAAATAAATATTCATTATTAATTTAAGGCCCAAATTTGGCATTTTTTGTTTTCGGTAAGGAAATCCTATGGGTTGCTGGAGATCTTGCAATTTTCGGGAAATTGAGTTGCTGAATTTTGTAAAAATGAATTTACGCCAAATTGACTGGATTCTAAAATATTTTTGCCTGAAGAGAAATGTATAAATTTTGCCAGTGGTGAGCATAGGCAAGTGGGGACTTTAAGTGCGAGATTGACAGGCAGTCTATTTTGCCTGCTGTTTCGGTTTTTTGATTTGCGTTTTCAGCGTGAATTGGCCAAGACTAGGATGTGGATAAGATATTATTTATTTTATTGACAAAATTATTAGAAAAAATACTACAAAAATTTAATAATCTTAGTGAATATCTAAGTATATAGGTATAATTTAAAAGAAATATTCAATTGCAGTAAAATTACGGTGTAATATATTTGCGTTTTCCGAAACTTGTATTAAGTTTGTGATGAAATCATGAATGATTGTTACCTCGGTTATTCTTTTTTTCAAATCATTAATTCCAACCTCCTCCATAAAGAACCTCACGGTAATCATTCGGTATTGTGCCTAACCAACACTGAGTGAGCTGAATTTAAGAAACCGCAACACAAGGAAATGTTTACGTTATTTACTAACCTGCTATCATTATGTAATTCCTGGCTTTCAGGGATGAACCAGTCCTCTGTGCTGCTCAGTTCAACAATGATTTTCCTGCTTAAAACGGTTTCTGTTTATTTAAAGAATAGTAAAAGCAATGGAGCTGAATACGATATGAAGGGAATCCTGCATCGTGGTATACCAGCTGCTGAATTTTTATACAAACAATCCGGAATTTTCACTGGAACTCAATCTATTCTGTTGGTAAAGCTGAAAAGCAAACACTAACAGGGTATTGGTTTCCCGATGATTTCGGTGGGCATGCCCGGCATGCAATTAAAATCCTTTGTCCTGATCATTTAATGAGTGCTAAAGTATTTAAAATGAAAAGGATGAAACAATATAGTTTTTTACTGTTACTGACTGGCTTATTTGCGACAAATGTTGTAGCTCAGCCTTCGTTGGGAAATGCTAAAATTACCCTGACAAGTTTTTTGGTATATGAAAAAGCGGGAAAGGTAATGGTAGAATGGTCTACCGATGGTAAACAGGCCACCAATTACTGGGAAGTGCAGGCTAAGAATGATCAATCTGATTTTTCAGCCATTGCACTTGTACTGGGGCCAGATCCAAAAGTGACTGGGGATCACTATTCCTACAGCGAAAAAATTAGGACCGGAATCGAACCTAAAAAATACTATCGATTGAGGCATATTGACCAGGATGGAAATGAACAAATTACAGCGGCCATAATGATATTACCAGCAAAATAGAATAAAACCCTAAACCGGGTTTATACAACCAACCCCCTGTATAAACCTTCGCTTGGTTCATGATGTTTTCTTTGGGGGTTACAGAATCGCAAGATTCTTAACAAAGGCCGCATTTTTATGCGGCTTTTTTCATTTTTAAGAGGCCCATAGTTTGGCTGAAAATATGTGGAAAAATAGTATTGTTTGAGGGTTTCTTTTTAGGGTGCAGACGGGTAGTTTTATCGGATTTATTATTTATATTGCAATACTGAACTTATACTGGGCATTATGAGAAAACTTCTACTGATCAGCATCGCTGTAATGGCATCTATTGCAGCATTTTCACAAGATTTTAGTAATAAGGGAAAAGACTTCTGGGTAGGGTATGGATACCATCAGCAAATGACCAATGGAGGTGGAGGCGGAAGTCAGGATATGGTGCTTTATTTTGCCACCGAACAGGTAACCACAATTACCATCTCAATTCCAGCTACAGGATATACACAAACGATAACAACAGGTGCCGGAAATAATGTTGTTACATCAGCTACAATTCCAAAGACCGGTGTGAATGATGCGCGTTTATTAACAGAAGGAGTATCCAATAAGGGAATTCATATTACCAGCGATAAACCCATCGTAGCCTATGCGCATGTATATAATCAAAGTGTTTCGGGTGCAACTATTCTTTTTCCAACCAATACATTAGGTCGAGATTATTATTCTGTAAATTATAAGAACTGGTCTAATTCTACCAATTCAAATTGCTGGTTCTATGTGGTTGCAGCTGATACGGGTACCACTACATTACAGATCACTCCTTCCGGAAATACCACCGGCGGTTGGGTAGGGGGCACCATGTATCAGATTACCTTAACACAAGGCCAAGTGTATAATGTGATGGGTTCATTGCTTAGCAGTCCTAATAACTGTAACCCTGTATGTACCGGTGTTGATCTAACTGGTTCCATCATTAAAAGTGTAAATACCGGAACGGGTTGTAAAAAAATTGCTGTTTTTTCTGGAAGCGGAAGGATCAGTATTACCTGTAATAGTAATAATTCTTCATCAGATAACTATATGGTGCAGGCCATGCCTAAAACTGCCTGGGGGAAAAAATATTTAACCGTTCCTGCAAATGGTAACCAGGCCTATAATTTTTACCGTGTATGTGTTTCCAATCCGGCAACAGTGGTAAAAATAAATGGGGTAGTTACTGCCCTTCCTTTGCAGAATAATTTTTATTACGAAATACCTGCAACCAATCAGCCACAAATGATCGAGGGAGATAGTGCCATCATGGTGGCTCAGTATTTTACTTCCCAGGGCGCTTGCGGTAATGGCAACACCGGAGATCCGGAAGTGATCTATCTGAGTGCTGTGGAGCAAAACATCAACAGGGTATTATGGAATGCTACTCCCAATTTCCTGATCACTGCTCATGATTTTAATGTAGTGCTGCCAAATTCCGGTACTGCTGTAAGTTCATTCACTTTAGATGGATTACCGGTAACAGGGTTTCTTCCACATCCTCAGGATGCCAATTATGTGTATTTAAAAAAGACGGTCACCCAAGGATTCCATGTTATTCAGTC
>Ga0194037_1002203_pt1 | contig 13253 bp, 10 predicted proteins | sample JunL306m_MetaG_FD_148653 | JGI IMG/M metagenome (GOLD analysis project Ga0194037, IMG submission 148653) | Anoxic zone freshwater microbial communities from boreal shield lake in IISD Experimental Lakes Area, Ontario, Canada - Jun2016-L304-6m | ecosystem: Environmental > Aquatic > Freshwater >...
TGATTGCTTGAAACCACCAAATGGAGTGGAGTAGCGAACGGATGAATTGGAGTTCACGGACAAGTTACCCGTTTCGATTGCGCGAGATACTCGCAGGGCGCGACCGACATCGCGAGTCCAGATAGAGCCGCTGAGGCCGTATTCAGAGTCGTTAGCCATTGCAATTCCTTGTGCTTCATCATCAAAGGCCATGACAGAGACAACGGGACCGAAGACTTCCTCACGCCATGAACGCGCTTGGGTGTTCTTTGGCATCAATACTGTTGGAGCCATCCAATATCCAGGCCCACTTGGCGCAGATCCCGTGAATGCAATCGGCTCATCGAGGAAAGTTTGAACAGCATCGAATTGCTTGCGAGAAATGAGCGGTCCCATGTCAGCGCTAGCAAGTGATGGATCCTCCACGCGAAACTTCTTAACCGCTACTTCAAAGTGCTCCATGAAGGTATCAAAGGCGCTTCGTTCCACGAGAATTCGCGTACGCGCACAGCAATCTTGTCCTGCATTGTCAAAGACAGAACCAGGGGCCGAGGCTGCAGCTTTTGCAATATCTGCATCAGCGAAAATGATGTTGGAACTCTTGCCACCAAGCTCAAGAGTGACGCGCTTAACTTGATCGGCGCATCCAGCCATAATCGCTTTGCCTACTTCGGTGGAACCAGTGAAGACAACTTTGCGAACGGCAGGATGAGTGACAAAGCGATTTCCGACGATGCTGCCTTTGCCAGGCAAGACGCTGAAGACGCCATCAGGCAGACCCGCTTCGATCGCGTATTCACCGAGCTTCATTGCAGTTAGTGGTGTGTATTCGGCAGGTTTTAACACAACGGTATTTCCGGCAGCAAGTGCTGGTGCAAATCCCCATCCAGCAATCGGCATAGGAAAGTTCCACGGAACAATGACGCCAACAACTCCGAGTGGTTCTTTGAAGGTGATATCCACACCGCCAGCAACGGGAATTTGCTTGCCGAATAAGCGCTCAGGTGCAGCGGAGTAATACGTCAAAACATTAACGACGTTGTCCACCTCCCACAGCGCGTTTCCGCGAGTATGACCTGAGTTTGCAATCTCAAGGGCAGCAAGTTCTTCCTTATGTGAGGCAACAACTGCTGCAAAGCGGCGCAAGTGTGCGGCGCGATCTGCAGGTGCAACGTTGCGCCATGACTCAAATGCCTTTGCGGCTTTTGCAATCGTGGCATCTGTTGCTGCTAAGTCATAGTGCTCGATCGTTGTCACGATTGTTTCGGTGGCAGGGTTGATTACCTCATACGTTGTTGACACGAATTAAGACCTTTCGAAGTTGCGGAAGAGTTCCCAGCTAGTAATTGCTTTGCCGTAGGCGGCCATTTCAATATCTGCCATATTTGTGTAGTGCGCTTGAACTTCGGACCCAAATGCTTCCTTTACCCATGCGCTATTGGCCCAAAGATTTCTTGCCTCAAGCATGGTTGAAGGAACGCGCGCAGAATCTGAGGCGTAGGCGTTACCTTCAAATGCAGGCTCGAGCTTCATCTTGTTCTTGATTCCGTCAAGTCCTGCAGCAATGATTCCGGCAACGGCCATGTATGGATTGACATCTCCGCCTGGAACGCGGTTTTCAAGGCGAAGTGATTCACCATGACCCACTAATCGAAGTGCACAGGTGCGGTTGTCGCGTCCCCAACGAATTGCTGTTGGAGCAAATGATCCAGGTACATAGCGCTTATAGGAGTTGATGTTGGGTGCAAAGAGAAGGGAGAGTTCGCGAAGGTGGGCAACCTGTCCAGCAATAAACCAACGACCGATATCGCTCAGGCCTTGCTCTTTATCTGTCGCATCTGCCATAACCATCGACCCATCGAGTCCGCGGAAAGAGCAATGGATATGCGAGGAGTTACCTTCTTTTTCATTGGGCTTAGCCATAAAGGTCATGGCATGACCAGCAGCTGCAGCAATCTCTTTCGCCCCATTTTTATAGATGACGTGGTTATCGCAGTTGCTCAGCGCATCAGAATAATGGAAGGCAATCTCATGTTGTCCAAAGTTGCATTCACCTTTGATGGATTCAACGGTCATGCCCGCACCTGACATACCTAAGCGAATTGATCGCATAAGCGGCTCGACGCGCGATCCACCCAAGATGGAGTAGTCCACGTTGTATTGGTTAGCGGGAGTCAATCCGATGTAATGCTTATTCCAAGCATCCTCGTAAGTATTGTTAAAGAGAACAAACTCAAGTTCGGTACCAACCATAGGTTGCATTCCGGCATCTGCAAGTGCTGCGATCTGCTTGCGCAAAACCTGGCGAGGTGAGGCAACGACATCTTTTCCATCGAGCCACTTCACATCAGCAAGCACCATGGCGGCACCTGGCTGCCATGGAATGCGACGCAAGGTCGACATATCTGGGGACATAACAAAGTCGCTATAGCCGCGCTCCCATGATGACATTTCATATCCATCAACGGTATTCATTTCCATATCAACGGCTAGGAGATAGTTGCATCCTTCGGTGCCATGCTTGAGTGTGTCATCGAGAAAATACTGACCGTGAATGCGCTTTCCGACGAGGCGTCCTTGCATATCGGTCATTGCGACCACGACGGTATCTATTTCTCCGCTGGCTATGCCTGCGCGAAGTTCTTCAATCGTTAATGAGCTCATACCTGCGAGTATTCCAGTTTCGGGGGATAAAGAAAACCCCGCCGCAGATGCGACGGGGTTTTCCTCCTTGAATTGATCTGCTATTGATTTAGTTATCGATAGTGCGGATTGGTCCTTTGAACCATTTCTTCACTGAGAGGTGCCACCAGATCCAGAGGATGAGCAATGAAGCTCCAGTCAGAATTGGTGCGTAGTTGACAGCGGTCCAAGTAAAGGCCTTATTTCCTGGAACACCCGTTGGTGAAAATGGAAGGATGAAGTAGACCGAAATGATAAGAATTTCGGCTACTGCGATGACGCCCATCCACTTGTATTTAGATCCGAGAGTCCACTCACCTGGCACAAACTTACTTCCAGCGCGAAGGCGCAAGAAGATAGGGATCATGAATGCAAGATAGAGACCGATTACAGAAACAGATACAACGGCGTAGAACGCTGTTGGTGCACCACTTGGGCTCTTATACAAAGCTGGCAATGTGATGACGAGGGCGATAATGGAAGAGAAAAGAACAGCGTTTACTGGAACGCGGTGCTGATTTACTTTCTTCCAAATCTTTCCTCCTGGAACTGCTCCATCGCGTGAGAATGCGAACATCATGCGTGAACACGATGTGAGACACGCTGTTACGCAGAACAACTGTCCCATCGTCGTAATGACCATGACCAAGCGGAATGCGAAGCCATCACCCAGGGCTGTGTAGAGCACCGTGATGATAGATCCTCCACCAAATGGGTTGACCTTTGGATCGAATGAGTTGATGACATCTGTGTTAGTTGCAACGTAAAGGAATGACATGAGCAAGATGTATCCACCCACTGCGGAGTAGAAGATTGACTTCCAGATTCCTTTAGCAGCTGCAAGGTGGGCGCCATGTGTTTCCTCGGAAAGGTGAGCGGACGCATCAAAGCCTGTGATTGTGTACTGAGTAAGCAAGAAGCCCAGCGGAAGAACGTAGATCCAGTATGAGCTCTGGCCAAAGCCGGAGTTATTGATCTGCGTTGTGAACATCCACTTAACAGTTTGGTGATGCTTAGGTACGACAATCAAGATCCCAATTACTGCAGCGGCTCCAAATACGTGCCACCACACTGAGATGTTATTGATGACTGCCAGCATATGTCCGCTGAAGATGTTGATGAGCGTCACTGCTGTGAGGATTAAAAAGAACCAGAAGAATTGCTGCTTCAAATAATCTCCACCGAGGAAATCCGTTGCGTACTTAGGCGCAAGATCTCCGATGATGATGTTCAAGAAGCTAGCTGCACCGTAGGCAACAGATGCAACAACTGCGAGCAAACCAATCAGATTAAGCCAACCGGTATAGAAACCAGCTTTCGCTCCACCAAGTTTGGATGCCCACCAGTAAATTCCGCCGGATGTTGGATAGGCAGAGGCGAGTTCGGACATACAAAATCCGATAATCAAAATACATAATGAGATAACTGGCCAACCGAGGGAAATCGCAACAGGTCCGCCGTTATTCCAGGCCTGAGCGAAGGTTGTAAAGCAACCAGCAAGAATGGAGATGATGGAAAACGAGATTGCAAAGTTTGAAAAGCTACTCCACGAACGATTGAGTTCCTGTTTATAACCCAGATCCGCTAAGCGGCGTTCGTCATCGTTTGTTGTATTGCTCACTTCTACTCCCATGTTAGGTGTTTCACGGATGACCGTGGCATATTTTTACCCTATAAACAGGCGTACTGGAAGTGATTCGAAGGGTAATTTGCCTAAATTCTTTTTAACTTTTGGCCAACTTTGCGCACTTGGTGACTACGATTTACCAAATGGCACACGACATGGCGATTGTTGCGATCGACCAGGGCACTTCCGGTACGAAGGTTTTAGTTATAAACGAGGCCGGAGAAATACTTTCTCGAGGATACTGTGCGATTTCTTTGCGACATAGCGCTGGTGGAGGCGTTGAATGCGACGCTGAGGATGTATGGAATTCAATTGTGGCGGCAACAAATCAAGCTATCGCCGAAGTAGTCGGCACTTACACGTACTCATCAGTAGCCCTTGCAAATCAAGGTGAGTCTATTTTGGCATGGAATAGAGAAAGTACACGAGCAAACACGCCCATTATTATTTGGCAAGATTCGCGTTCGGCTGATGTTGCGCGTAAACGTCAAGAACATTCTGCATCAGTTTTAATGAAAACAGGACTAGCCATAGATCCGTATTTTGTAGCCCCCAAAATGACGTGGATGCGCGAAAGCCTTGAACCAGCGGGGGTTATTACAACTTTAGATTCCTGGCTTATTGCGCGTTTAACGGGACGCTTTGTTACCGATTCTGCGACCGCCAGCAGGACACTTTTGTTTGATATCAACACAATGCAATGGGATCCCCAGTTATGTCAGATGTGGGGATTGGATATCGATCAGCTTCCACGAGTTTTAGACAATGATGTTGTTGTCGGTGAAATCATTTGTAAAGAGATGCCAGCGATTATCGGTGTACCCCTGGCTGGAATCATCGTTGACCAACCTGCTGCACTTTTTGCTCAAGGGTGTTTTGCGCAAGGTCAAGCCAAATGCACCTACGGAACAGGTGCATTTTTATTAGCCAACATTGGCCACGTCCCGCAAATTTCTACACATGGGTTGGCAACATCGGTTGCATGGTCCATTCGAAATTCCCGTTCCTATTATTTAGACGGACAGGTATTTGCCGCCTCATCGGCAGTTCAATGGCTGCTCGATATGGGGCTGCTCTCCGACGTTAAAGAAATTGATACCTTGGCGCAGACGGATTCTGGAATTTTCGCTACCCCAAGTTTTGTCGGGTATGGCGCTCCTCATTGGAGATCTCAAGCCAAGGCAGGCATCAGCGGTCTCACGCTCTCCTCGGGCCGGCAAGAGATTTCACGTGCAGTGGTAGATGGCATCGCCGCACAGGTGAGTGAGTTGATAGCTTGTATGTCAGCCGATGGTGCGCCGATTACTCGATTGCGTGTTGATGGCGGCCTCACGCAAGCACGCTCTCTCATGCAGATGCAAGCCAATCTTGCGCAAATTCCCATTGATGTATTTCCATACCCCGATGCAACGGCCCTCGGTGTTGCATCTTTGAGTTCCCTCGCCATGGATAGCACCTTGGCAATCGGAGATACCGTTAAGGCATGGAAGATTTCCCAGAGCTATGAACCTCAATGGAGCGCCGATCGTGCAGGGGAATATATGAGTAAGTGGCGTACCGTCGTTGACGCATCACTGGGGTTGGATCATGCCTGAAATTTTTGATGTTGCAATAGTTGGAGCAGGGGTTGTAGGTGCAGCGATTGCACGCGAGCTTGCTCAGTATGAAATTTCCGTAGCCCTTATTGATGCATCTGATGATGTAGGCAACGCAACATCCAAAGCAAATACAGCTATTTTGCACACGGGATTCGACATGGTTCCAGGCTCCCTCGAATCATCCCTTGTGCGCCAGGGATACTTTCTCCTGAAAGCCTTTGCCCAAGAGTGTGGAATAGCGACAGAGCCCGTAGGTGCACTATTAGTTGCATGGAGTGATGAAGAGTTATTGAACTTACCCAAGATTCGCGAGAAAGCGATCGACAATGGCTACAACGGATGCGAAATTATTTCGGCGGAAAAAGTTTATGAACTAGAGCCACATTTAGGCGCTGGAGCGCTGGAGGCGCTAACCGTGCCCGATGAATGGATCATTGATCCGTGGTCCACGACCGTTGCCTATGCAACGCAAGCCAAGCGCGCCGGCGTGGAGATTCGCCTCAACACGAAAGTTGTAAGCACCATCAGCGATGGGGGGGTGCATACTATCGCGACCAACCAAGCAACCATCCGCGCGCGATATGTCGTGAACGCTGCAGGTTTATATTCAGATGAGATTGACGCGCTCTTTGGTTTTCATGATTTTGAGATAACGCCCCGCAAGGGCGAGTTATTAGTTTTCGATAAGTTGGCGCGATCTTTAATTTCACATATTATTTTGCCTGTGCCATCTTCCATGGGCAAAGGTGTATTGGTTTCACCTACAGTTTTTGGAAATATTATGTTGGGGCCAACGGCCGAAAATATTGATGATAAGACGGACACATCAACTACAAGAAAAGGTATTGAATTCCTCACGGCAAAGGGCAAGAAAATTGCACCCACACTCTTTAATGAAGAAGTAACAACTATGTATGCAGGTCTACGCGCCGCAACGGGGCAGAGTGACTATCACATCCATTTACGTAAAGAGAAGAATCTCGTCACCGTCGGTGGCATCAGATCAACGGGCCTTACTGCTTCCATAGCTATTGCTGAATATGTACGTTCGTTGCTGGAAGAAGGTGGACTTGCACTTGGAACGAAGTCGCAATTGCCTGCGATAGATATGCCCAACCTTGGTGAAGCAGGAGTGCGTCCCTATATGGATGACGCTCTCATCGCACGCGATGGCGCCTATGGAGAAATCATCTGCCATTGTGAGCGCGTTACTCGTGGAGAAATACGAGATGCGCTGTGCGCCGATATTGCCGCTACAACACTTGGCAGCCTTGGGCGACGAACTCGTGCCGGGCTTGGTCGCTGCCAAGGTTTTTATTGTCATGCCGAACTTCGTACGCTATTGGCAGGTGAGAAGTGAAGAGTTCATCAGTTGACGTCTTAATTATTGGAGGCGGCCCTGCAGGGTTAGCAGCGGCAATAGAGCTGCGCGCTCTGGGAGTTAACGAGGTAAGAGTTGTGGATCGAGAGGCGCATGCCGGTGGAGTGCCTCGACATTCCAACCATCCGGGATACGGGCTTCGCGATCTCTATCGATTTATGTCAGGTCCGGCATATGCGCGGGCTTATGTGGCCAAGGCGTTACACGCTGGCGTCATAATTTCGCCATCAACGACCGCAACGCAATGGGGTGAGGGAACAACTGTCGAACTTACTTCAGCTGCTGGCATCGAAAACGTTCACGCAAAAGCGATCATCCTTGCCACTGGTGCACGCGAGAGAGCACGCAATGCTCGGATGGTTGCAGGTGCAAGACCTCTAGGAATTTATACGACGGGATCATTGCAACAGGCGATTTACCTGCGCCATCTAGGTATCGGCACGAAGGCCGTAATCGTTGGGGCAGAGCATGTAAGTTTTTCGGCGCTTATGACTCTCTCGCATGCCAATGTTAAGACGGTCGCAATGATTACCGATCAACCTAAACATCAAAGCATTCCGGGTGCTCGATTGCTGGCTCAATTAATTTATCGTTTTCGTTTTCTGGCAAAAACTCGCATCGTTGAAATTCATGGCACCTCGCGCGTTACCGCAGTGACTGTGAGTGACGCGACGGGAAAGTTAACAACAATCGAATGCGATTCGATTATTTTTACAGGTGACTGGATCGGCGATACAGAGATGGCTCGTCGTGGATCTGTAGAAATCTCTCCTGATTCCTGCACTACTTCTCGCGCTGGAGTTTTTGCCATCGGAAACCTACGTTTGCCGATTAAATCCGCCGACCAATGCGCCCTTGAGGCACGCAAGGCAGCGAAGGCTATTGCCGCTCATGTATCATCAGCACCTGCGCTAAAGAATGGATAATCGTTCATGTGTCGATTGATGGGTTTCGTCGCTCACGATAAGACCACCTTTGATGAAATTGTCGGCGCTGATTTTAAGGAATTTGTCTCCCTATCCTCGGTTCATTGTGATGGCTGGGGAGTTGCGACCATTAACCATGATGAGCACGATGCCCATTTAGATCGAGCTCCTGAGACCGCGTCCACTAGTCCCGATTTTGATAAGGCTATTCATGCAGGTAAGGCTGACGGGGCGTTGCTTCATTTGCGTTGGGCCACATCTGGCTTGCCGGTCAGTGAAAATAACACCCACCCCTTCGTCTTCGAAGATTTCACCTTTATGCATAACGGAGCTATTTACCCGCCCGCTGCTTTTGATTCATTTATCTCGCCCAAGTTCAAGGCCCATCTTGTCGGTGATACCGATAGCGAGAGATATTTCTACTTTCTTATGACAATGATTGAAGAGATGGGCTTTGTTGAAGGCGTGACAAAAGGCGTCCGACAGATTGCCGCATCAATGGATTACTCGAGTATCAATGCAATGGTGATGAACGAGAAAACCATGGTGATTATCTGCGAGCACAACCCAGAGCGTCGCCCAGATTGGGCTCCCAATGATTATTACGAACTTAAATATCGCGCGGATAAGTATGGCGTCCTTATTGCATCCACTGGCTGGAACCAACCTGGTTGGGTTGTCCTACCCAATCACCATGTCATGGTTGTCGATCGCGACACTTTGACTACTTCGATCATTGCGCTCTAGCTGCTTGTGCTAGAGCTTCTGAAAGTAATCCCCGCGTTTGCGCTGACTTCGCTCTTGCTTGCAATTGTGCCAGGTCAAGGCGTTGCGATGGTTCTTCGCCAATCTATTGTTGGCGGGCGACGTGCTGCATTTACCTCCGTTGCTGGAAACAGTTCCGGGTTAGTCGTCTGGGGCGCAGCCTCCGCCATTGGCTTGAGTCAAGTATTTGCCCATTCGCACACTGCCTATAGCGTCCTTAAATATACGGGCGTTGCTTTCCTGGTTTTTTTGAGTCTTCAAACCTTATTAACGCTGCGCAATGAATACGGAAAATTTGATTATGACGGTAGCGCAAAGACAGGGATAGGGGCTGCTTATCGGTTAGGGCTCTTCACCAACCTCACGAATGTAAAAGCGGCAGTTTTTGCGGTGGCCTTTATACCTCAGTTTGTTCCCAAGAGTTTCTCTCTCGGCATGGGCATTTTTATTCTCGGATGCGTGCAGGCCTTGGTTTCAACAGGCTGGTACACCTTTTTAATTAGCGTGGTCGATAAGGCTTCGGTGCAGTTGGCAAAACCTAAAGTCCGCAGAGCTCTTACGGCATTTTCCGCCGCGGGCATTCTCTTTCTTGCAGCAACTCTATTATTTGCCTCTCCTCGTTAATTTACAAGGGAGTGGTGATGAGATCCCATTCTTCAGAAGGTGTCTTTCCTAAAGGAAGTTTCTTGCCGTCCACAGTTTTATAGTAAATATGAGTGAACGCTGGTTTGCCACCTTTATGGATCAACGCGCTTAAGCGAATATTGACATCTGCGTAGTGCCATTTTCCCGCAACACATGTGGGCTCGCAGTCATTGATTGCGTATCGTCCCGTTCCGATTGCGCCGTTGGCATCCCAGTTATCCCAAGTAATGTCGGAAACTCCGGCGCCTGCATCTGCGCAATACTGAGTAAGAGTCGTCGGTTTGTAATCCAATAGCCCGCAATTGAATGCATATATTTGAGAAGTCGCCGCACGATGGACATATGTATAGCCACCTAGGGAGATACCGATCACAGTAACGAGTGAGAGCACTATGAGAAGTGGGCGCGAGGTCTTCATGACGCCACTCTAATCTATTGCGCAAAACAAGCGTGATACCCTCGGGTGTGCGAGTGATTACATCAGAGCAACTCTCCTCGATTCTTGCAAACCTGCCACCCAATCCACGCATTGTCGCTTCAGGCAACTTTGCAACACCCAAGACTTTGTTGGATATCGCTGACAAGGCGATTCCTGAATTTCGGCTTCATATGCTCAACGCACAACCTGGTATTCCTGATCGCGAGGGGATCACCTATGAAACGGCATTTGTCGGTGAAGCAATGCGTCGCCACCCTCGTCTTAATTACATTCCCACCCGTTTGAGTTTGTTACCCGTTCTCTATCGCGACCACTACCGACCTGATGTCGTCTTTCTTCATGCATCCTCACCTCGTTTTGACACGGTCAGTTTGGGAACGGAGGTAAACATTTTGCCTGCCGCTATTGAGGCCGCGCGTGCACACGATGGAATAGTTATCGCCCAATCTAATTCGCGCATGCCCTATACATACGGTGATGCTCAAATTTATGAGAATGAGATTGATTATCTAGTTGAAGTAGATGAGCCACTCGCGATAAAGCCACCAACGCCCCTGAATGAGGTAGCCCAAGAAATTGGTACGCGTATCGCTGCTCACATCGAAGATAACTCCACGCTGCAACTGGGCATCGGGGGTGTTCCTGATGCGGTGCTTGCAGGGCTTGGCTCGCGCAAGGGTTTGCGAATCTGGACAGAGATGTTTAGCGATGGCGTTTTGGATTTACATAAGGCCGGTGTCCTTGATGATGAAATCTTATTGACCGCATCCTTTGTATTTGGTTCCCAAGAGTTATATGACTGGCTCAATCTCAACCGCAAGGTTCGAATGATGCGCACCGAGCGCACAAATGATCCAAGCCAGATTGCTCGCCAAGCCAAGATGACCTCGATCAATGGCGCCCTTGAAATCGACCTCTTTGATCAAGCAAATGCCAGCCATGTGCGAGGTCAGATTTACTCAGGTTTTGGCGGATCCACCGACTTCATCGTGGGCTCACTTCATTCACGCGGTGGCAAATCTTTCATGGCCCTTCCCTCGTGGCATGCCAAGGCAAATGTTTCAACCATCGTTCCTCGCTTAACCTCCAACGTGACCAGCTTCCAGCACAGTTTCGTGGCAACAGAACATGGCATTGCCGATTGCTTCGGCCATTCTCAAAACGAACAAGCGCGCAACATCATCGACAAGGCGGCTCACCCCAGTGTTCGCGACGCCTTGCGCGAGAAAGCTAGAGAATTTGGACTGCTAAGTTAGTCAGATGAGCGCACTCAACGGCATAAAGATTGCTGATTTTTCTCGGGTGCTTGCTGGGCCATATGCCACGATGTTGCTGGGGGATATGGGTGCTGAGGTAATAAAGATTGAACGACCAGAGGTTGGCGATGACACGCGTTCGTGGGGTCCTCCATTGGATGCGCATGGAATTGCCACCTATTACCAATCTGTTAATCGTAATAAGAAAGGTATAACCGCAGATCTCACGAGCGGTGGCGGCCGAGCGGCTGCTCTTGCTCTGATCGCAACATGCGATGTCCTGGTGGAGAATTTCGCTGTGGGCACGATGGAGAAGTTTGGTTTGGGCTATGGCGAACTCTCTTCCAAGTTCCCTCACCTTATTTACTGTTCGATCTCAGGTTTTGGATCCAGTGATGAAGCCAAGGCGCTTCCCGGATATGACCTACTTGTGCAGGCAATGAGCGGACTCATGAGCATTACCGGTCCCGATGCTCAGCATCCGACAAAGGTGGGTGTTGCACTTGTTGATGTTGTAGCAGGGCTACACGCTTCATTAGGTATCGTCTCAGCGTTGCACCATCGCAGCATAAGTGGCAAGGGCCAGAAGGTTGAGATCAATCTTTTGAGTTCCGCACTTTCTGCAATGGTCAATCAAAGCGGAGCCTATGCAGGTGCCGGAGTTATCCCTCAGGCGATGGGCAATGCCCACCCCAGTATTTCTCCGTACGAGTCCTACGCTGCCAAGGATAAGCAGATTGTTATTGCAGTGGGCAACGATGGACAGTTCGCGAAATTCTGCTCCGTATTAGGAATTGATTGCGCAACGGATACACGTTTTGCCACCAACCCTTCGCGCGTCGCCAATCGCATGGCACTCAACGCGATTCTTGCCCCAATACTTGCAACAAACACTGCCGATGAATGGGCCCAGCGCCTTACCGATTCAGGCGTACCTGCAGGTGCTATCAATAATATGGAATCAGCAATTGCCCTTGCTACGCGCCTTGGCTTAAATCCCATCATCGAGATCACTGATCCTCGCGATGGCGCGGTAAGTAAAACGATTGCTAACCCGATTACTTTTTCTGCCACTCCCGTGGAGTATCGCTTAGGACCACCACGTTTAGGTATTGACGACTAGCGAAAAGCTGCAATACCCGTCAAAGCTTGTCCAATTACTAGCGCATGAATCTCGTGCGTACCTTCATAGGTCAATACAGATTCAAGGTTATTCATATGTCTAAAAATTGGATACTCCGATGTAATGCCTGCCGCGCCCAGGATGGTCCGTGCCTCGCGTGCAATTTCGATAGCGCCATTGACGTTGTTGAACTTACCCATGCTGATCTGCTCTGGCTTGATCTGATGGGCATCCTTGAGTTTTCCAAGGTGTAGAGCAAGCAACATTGCATTATTGAGATTGGTTGCCATAGTGGCAAATTTATATTGAGTGATTTGATGGCGAGCAATGGGTCCATCAAATTGTTCGCGTGTGGAGGCATAAGCAAGCGCGCTCTCAAAGCAATCGCGAGCCGCACCTACTGCGCCGAAGATAATTCCAAATCGTGCCTCTGCCAAACACATCAGGGGAGCACGCAAGCTGGTGGCTAGAGGAAGGCGTGCGCTATCGGGTACGCGCATTCCCGTGAAGACTAATTCCGAGGTGATTGATGCACGCAAGGACAATTTATGTTTTATCACGTTGGCGGCAAAACCTGTCGTCTTTGTATCCACAGCGAATCCACGGATACCTTCATCGGTGTTTGCCCAAACGATAGCCACATCGGCCACGCTTCCATTGGTGATCCACATTTTGTTGCCATCAATGATCCAGTCATTGCCATCTCGCTTTGCGCGCGTCAACATTCCCGATGGATTAGAACCATGATCAGCCTCGGTCAGACCAAAGCATCCAATAGCTTTTCCTGATGCCAATTGCGGCAACCACTCTTGTTTTTGTTCTTCACTGCCAT
>Ga0194037_1002206_pt1 | contig 13237 bp, 8 predicted proteins | sample JunL306m_MetaG_FD_148653 | JGI IMG/M metagenome (GOLD analysis project Ga0194037, IMG submission 148653) | Anoxic zone freshwater microbial communities from boreal shield lake in IISD Experimental Lakes Area, Ontario, Canada - Jun2016-L304-6m | ecosystem: Environmental > Aquatic > Freshwater >...
CCGTGATTCAGTATTTCCATACAAAATAAAAGAATGCGAATAGCTGGTATATAAATATAAATTATCTCCGAATCGTTTTTTATAACCAAACGATAAATCCCATTCTGGTATCTTTTTTTTAATTGCCGTTTCCTGCGGATATTCGTAAATGGTTACGCGTGTATAAAATCCAAACCGACTTTTAAAAGCAATTGACGGTGCATATGAGTATCCTGTAATTCCAATATCTCTGCCACTGGAAACGTTTTTACTTGTGTAATATTGATCAATTTCAAAGTGAGAGGCTTTGTTAATACTTTTCAATACTCTCGTGATTTTCTTGTCCTCAATTCTTTCCAACGAATCAATTTTATCTTTCACAAATTCTTTTGTAGAATCGGGTAAGTCTGTTTGCTTTAAAATGTTTTTATATTTTGTAAGCAAATTGCTTTCATCATAAATATAACGCGAAGGCTGAACATCTCTTTCGTTTTGAGCCGAAAGATTAACGAAGGTTAACGAAAAGAAAATCGTTAAAAGGCTTATTAATTGAATACTATTTATTTTCATCGATAATTACTGAATGGCCAAAAGTAAAATTTTTATTTTAATACAATAGCCCTCCATCCTTAAATATATTGTCGAACGTATTCCCCTTTTTCAATCTTCAAAATTATGGGGAAATTCCTTTTTTGCGTTTTCAAAAACTTGCTTTGTTTTTTCTAAAGGTGAAATTATTTTATGAAAACTTTATCTTGCCCATCGATGAAAAAAATATGTATCCTGTTTTTGCTTTTTACAAAAACGTGTTTAAGCCAAACAACCTTCCCGGTTAACGGACCACAAAACAGTGTCAGCGAGTATTATGCTTTTACCAACGCAACACTATTTGTTGACTATCAAACCAAAATTGAAAAAGCTACATTAATCATTAAAGACGGAATAGTTGAGGCTGCCGGTATTGGAATTCCTCTTCCAAAAAATATTCGCACAATAGACTTAAAAGGAAAATATATTTATCCCGCTTTTATTGATTTGTATTCAAATCTTGGGGTAAATAATCCTCCCACAAATAAAAAATTGCCAAACGGTTATCCTCAATACACTTCAAATAAAAATGGCGCGTATGATTGGAACGAAGCTATCAGAGCGGAGGTTGATGCATCTGCAATTTTTTCTGCCGATGAAAATAAAGCAAAAATATTTCGTGAAGCAGGCTTTGCTGCCGTAACAACAAGCTTGCAAGATGGTATTTGTAGAGGAACTTCTGCTCTGGTATTAACGGGCTCCGGTAACGAACACCAATTGATCATTAAAGAAAAATGTGCCGCTGGTTTCTCCTTTCTTAAAGGATCATCAACACAGGATTACCCTTCTTCACTCATGGGTTCGATTGCACTTATCCGACAAACTTATTATGACGCGAAGTGGTATAAAAATCAAACTAAAGAAAAAAATATTTCTCTCGATGCGTACAATAACATCATGCGTTTGCCAACAATTTTTGCTGTTGATAATAAACTTTCGGTGCTTCGTGCTGATAAGATTGGAAAAGAATTTGGATTGCAATATATCATCAAAGGTGCGGGTGATGAATACCAACGTGCCGATGAAATTAAAGCAACAAATGCCTCATTAATTATTCCGATAAATTTTCCAAAAGCATATGATGTGGACGACCCTCTCGATGCAAATTATATTTCTACTGCCGATCTAAAACATTGGGAAATGGCTCCGGCAAACGCTTCTATCCTAAATAAAAAACAAATACCTTTTTCAATTACGATGAGTGGTTGTGAAAACAGTGCTGATTTTTTAAAGAATTTACGTAAGGCTGTTCAATATGGATTGGATGAAAAAATAGCCTTGAAATCTCTTACTGAAAATCCTGCAAAATTTATTAATGCCGACAAAGAAATTGGTGCTTTAAAAATGGGAATGATTGCAAATTTTTTCGTTTGTAATGGAAATATTTTTTCGAAAGAATCGCAAATACTTGAAACCTGGTGTGGCGGAAAAAAATATCTCATCAACGAAAGTGCAACAATAAAAATGATGGGAAATTATGCCGTGAAATTAAAAGGTTTCGAAAATTATCAATTAAAAATTGAGGGCGACATCAGCAAACCTGTTGCCTCATTTATTGGAAAAGATACCATCAAATCAAACTACTCCGAACAATTTGACATCATCAATATTTCTTTTAAGCCTGAAAAAAATTCAGAGAACAGCATTCGCATCAATTCATGGATCGAACAAAAAGACACAAGCGTTTTTCCATATCAAACAAAAAAAATTACCGGAAAAGCAACAATGCCCGATGGGTCAACTGAAAATTTTTCGGCTGTATTTATAGATGAACTAAAGGCGGTAACAAAAAAATCTGACAGCATTAAAACTATTTCAATTGGTGAAACTTCGTATCCTTTTACCGACTATGGTTGGAAAACTCAACCTCAACAAGAAACTATTATTTTTAAAAATGCCACGGTGTGGAGCAATGAAAAAGAAGGGGTATTAAAAGAAACTGATGTTGCTATTCAGAATGGAAAAATTATCGCCATAGGAAAAAATTTAATCATCAAAGACGCAAAAGAAATTGATGCGAAAGGCAAACATTTAACTAACGGAATTATTGATGAACATTCACATATTGCCATTTCTCAAGGTGTGAACGAAGGAACTCAAGCCGTAACAAGTGAAGTAAGAATTGGTGATGTGGTAAACAGCGAAGATGTAAATATTTATCGTCAGCTTTCGGGTGGAGTAACATCATCACAATTGCTTCACGGCTCTGCAAATCCAATTGGCGGACAAAGTGCATTAGTAAAATTGCGTTGGGGTTTTGTTCCCGAAAAAATGAAAATTGAAGGTGCTGATGGTTTCATCAAATTTGCTTTGGGTGAAAATGTAAAACAAAGTAATTGGGGTGACAGAAATGTGACTCGCTATCCTCAAACTCGTATGGGTGTTGAACAAGTTTTTTTCGATGCTTTTATTCGTGCAAAAGAATACGAGCAAAAATTAACATCAGACCCAAACACTAAAAAAGATATTGAACTGGATGCGTTGGTTGAAATTTTACACAAAAAGAGATTCATTACTTGCCACAGTTATGTGCAAAGTGAAATAAATATGTTGATGCATGTTGCCGACTCGATGGGATTTAAAGTAAATACATTCACCCATATTTTAGAAGGTTATAAAGTTGCCGATAAAATGAAAACACATGGTGTAAATGCTTCAACATTTGCCGATTGGTGGGCATATAAATTTGAGGTGATGGAAGCCATTCCGTATAACGCTTCTATCATGAATAAAATGGGACTAAATGTTGCCATCAATTCTGATGACCCCGAAATGGGAAGACGCTTGAATCAGGAGGCCGCAAAAACAATTAAATACGGAAACGTGAGCGAAGAAGATGCTTGGAAAATGGTTACCCTTAACCCTGCAAAAATGTTGCACCTCGACAATAAATTGGGAAGTATTAAAATCGGAAAAGATGCTGACCTTGTTTTATGGAACGATAACCCATTAAGCATTTATGCAAAACCGGAATACACCTTTGTAGACGGCATTTGTTTTTTCTCACTTGAAAAAGACAAACTCCTTCGTGATGAATTAAAAAAAGAAAGACAACGCTTGATTCAAAAACTTATCTCGGCAAAACAAAATGGAGAAAAGGTGGAGAAAAAAGTTTCTCATGATGAAGAGGAATATCATTGCGGGGGATAAATAATTCGCGCGTGCTTTAACTCAAATATTTTACAGTTGCCTCGTGCTTTAGCGCGTGGATATAAAAAAAATTAACCCCAAGGGCTTCAGCCCAAATATTTTGCAGACTATTTCCTTATTATTAATTTTTTACCCAATTGCAATTTATAAACTTCAATTACATATTTTTGCGCGCCAAAATAATTGAATAACCATGAACGGAAAAATAACATTTACAATGATTAAACCGGATGCAGTTGCTAACGGTCACACAGGAAAAATCATCGATCACATTATTAGCAAAGGATTTAAAATTGTTGCGATGAAATACACCAAACTAAGCAAGGAAATTGCCGGTGAGTTTTATGGTATTCACAGAGAACGCCCTTTCTTTAACGACCTTGTTGCATATATGACAGCAGGAACTATCGTAGCGATGGTATTAGAAAAAGACAATGCAGTTTTAGATTTTAGAGAGATAATTGGTGCAACCGATCCTAAAAATGCTGCTGCTGGAACAATCAGAAATTTATATGCTACATCAATTGAAGCAAATGCGGTTCATGGTTCAGACAGTGATGAAAATGCTGCAGGTGAAGCAAGTTTCTTCTTCAATGCATTTGAAAGATTCTAATTGTAACTTCTTATAAAACTTAAAAAGCCTCGCAAATAATTTGTGAGGCTTTTTTTTAGAAAATTTTATTGTTACTGGTTGTGGTTGTCTAAAATCCAATATTATACATTCAAGTATAACGGTAAACGAATGGTTGCTGTAGTTCCTTTATTATGAAAACTTTCAATGCTTACTTCTCCATTATTTCTTTCTATAAATGTTTTTACAATCATCAGCCCTAAGCCTGTTCCGGGTATGCCATCTGTGTTTTTTGCACGATAAAAAGTATTGAATAAGTATGGGATATCCGACTCCGGAATACCTATTCCTTTATCAGTTATTTTTACTAAAACATCGTCACCATTTTTCTCCAAAACAAGTTCAACATCTCCTCTTCCTTCCGAATATTTGAATGCATTATTTAATAAATTATTTAGAGAGTATGCTATCAGATTCATGTCTCCTTCTACCATTAAATTTTGAACTGGTTTTACGTGAATAACTTTTCTTCCATCTTTAATATTTGAAAAACTATTCTCTATCACTTTCAAACAAATTTCCGACATATTAAAAACTTCTATCTTGGATGTTGTTTTATTTGAATCCTCTTTTGTTAAATGCAAAACATCATTCATCAACCGAGTAATCCTCTCCACTTCTTCTTTAATTACATTTAAATGGTTAATGATATTTTTGTCTCTGTCGCCATCATTTCTTTTTAAATATAACTCTATAAGTTCGGTGCTTGACAATACAGTTGAAAGTGGTGTTCTAAACTCATGAGAAACGGTAGAAACGAGTTTTGTTCTCATCAAATTTAACGACTTCTCTTTTATCAGCGCATTATTAACTGCTTCTTGTGCTTCTTTGCGTTTGCTTATATCACGACATACCACCTGAAAAGAAGTTACGTTTCCGTTTTCATCAAAAATAGCCTTGGCTCTTCCTTCAACAAAAACAATTGTTCCGTCTTTTTTATATATACAAAACTCCCTAATGTCTGTAGGTATTTCTTTGGATAATTTTTGAAGCGACTCGATAATCTGATGATATTCTGGAAGAATTATTTTTAAAGCACTTTCTCCTACTAGCTCATTTGGTCCGTAGCCCATAATATATTCGTACGAACTGGATGCAAATGTAAAATCACCTTGCGTATTATGCATTGAAATAAGATCGATTGCCTGATCAGATATCAAACGATATTTGGCTTCACTTTCTGCTAATAATTTTTCCTGCCTTTTTTGTTCTGAAATATTCTTCACAAGTATGGAAACACTTTCCACTTTATCATTTAAAATAATCGGACTTAATTTTGCCAAATAAAATTTATCAAATCCTTTATAATCGAAATATTCGGTGGTGCTATTTTCTATGCAATTTTTAAAAAGTGGATTAAAGATTTTAGAATAATCATTACCTATTATTTCAAATACACTTTTGCCATAAAGTTTTTCAAATGATGAACTGAAATTCGATTTTTCGTTTGTCCATATTTGCTGAACATTGCCATTAATATTTAATTCAAAAACAATATCATCCAATGAAGAAACCAAAGCTTTCATGTTTGCTTCCGATTTCTCTAATTTGTTTTTTGATTCAATAATCTCTGTAAGGTCTACTCCAAATTCGCTTACAAATTTTGTATCACCGTCAACTATATAAGGGCTGATATACCTGCGATAATGCTTATCTACACCGGTATCTTGTTTTATTAGGTCATCATAAATAATCAATGTTTTATCTTCAATACTTTTATTGATAAGCTGCTCCGTCTTGCTTAACTTTTCATCTCCACTTCTGAAGATATAAGAACCCTTTTTTTCATTTGAATTCCAGATAAACTGGTCTTGGTTTTCTAAGGCTTTGGTATTTGCTTTTACAATACTTAAGTCAGTTGCATCAAGTATAACAACCTCAATTGGCATATCCTCAATTACTTTGTCGTAAAATAACTTTTGAGAAACAACCTGTCTTTTTGCTAAAACTTCATTGGTAATATCGTTATAAAAAATGATATGAGCCTCCACATTCCCGTTTTGTTTTACCGGCTCGTAGGACAGTATAAATACTCTTCCATCCTTAAACTCCACTTCAAACCCACCTAATTCAATTTTGTTTTTATAACACCTTTCAATAAAGGTTTTATAAGTTTCTGTCTCTATTAATAATTCATTGATAATATTATCGAGAGCACTCTGCTTTTGTCCAACTAGTTTTTGTTTTACATTAAAAAAATTCAGAAACCTGTTGTTTACGTATAAAATATCGCCTTCGTTTTTTATGATTACCAATCCCCTGTAACTATTGTCAATTGTTTCCAGGAAAACACTATTCATAAACTCGAGTTCCTTCGAATGTTCAAACTCTTTGGTGGTATTGCTTAAAATAATTACGATTGATTTTTCCGATTCATTTTCAAACAATGTGCACTGCAATTCAAAATGATATTTTGCCCCAGCTTTATTTTCAAAATTAATTTGTATAGAATGTGCTTTTTGCTTGATACACTCTTCCATCATTTTCTGGAACTCGTCCTTTTTTATGATACCAAGTTCATAAATATACTTTCCTATAATTTCACTTTCGGGTTTATCCAAAATTATGCGAGCCTCTTCATTGCACTCGTTTATTTTGCCATCTGTGATAATGTTTAAATAAGCGTGTGATAATTTTGAGATGACACTTTTATAAAATTCGGCTTTCATTAGTTAAATATTCATTACGCATTTTGTAGCCGCAAATATTACACGTTATTAATCAATAATCTTAAAAATTTGCATTTAAAAATTTGTGCTTTTTGTAAGAATAATAACAAACCATAATGGTGCTATGTTTGTTTCAAAATCAAAAAATATCTTTGAGAGTCTTTTAAAAAATTATTGCTCTTGATTTGAAATAGAGAGGAATGAGAGTGAACCTTTGTTTGCTTTTTAGCCTACTAAATACTGGTAACCGTTAACAGTAATTCGGTTTCGCTATTTTCAACTTTTATCATTTTGCCTGAAAGGCATATAAACCCCATTTTGTTATTCATCTTTTCAAAAAATAGTTTTGTTTTCTGAAATAAGATTTGATAAGGATTTTGATTGGGGTTTTTATAAATACTGATTTTTGCGCCTATTACTTTTCCCTTAAAAAAATGAACAACATAACATTCATTCATCTGGAAAAGCTCGTTTCTTCCAATATAAACGCTAGGCCTGTTTATGTTTCCCATCGAATAGTATAGCCACGAGTTTAACTGTTTGTTTTTAATTTGATTGGTGAAAAAATTAAGAATAGCTGTAGCTGAATTTCCTGCAATTTCACTGTTCTCAAATTTGCCCGCATTTAACTTTTCTTTTACGGCCGTTTCTTTTATGTTTTTCCACCTTAATGAAGAAGCCAAACTTTTACGTAACCAAACTGGCGTTTGATTATTATAAACTCTTAAGACCCTAACAATTGTTTGGTAAAACATACTCACAAATTAAGCAGCCCTTGAAGAGATTATTTGTTCAACCTTTTAAATTATATCGCCATTTTGGTAGCTTTAATAATACAAGTATTTGACTGAAAAACATAAAGTCCCGAATATACTCTGCATTAATTTTGATAAATGTTTATCACATTTCGTGCGGTTATCATTCTTACTTTTATTTCCTTTATTGCAATGCTCAAATTGTAAAAAAATGATAGCTCTTTTGTTATCGCTTATTGTTTAACTCCGGGCTTAAATTTAAATATCTCTAATACTTTAATTGATCAAAAAATACTCTTAAAAAAAACAACCCTTAAAGTTGTTCCTGACGATTTACAAAACATAAACAAAGTCGAAAACGACATCAAAGGATTGTCGTTTATTATTGATCAAAAATGGAAAATTATTTTTGACAGTGTTGCCACTGAAAGTGTACAATTCGCTTCCTTCTCTTTTAATCTAAACTACCTGAACATCCGCGACCCGTATGCTGATATTTATAATTATGCCCTTATTGTAAAACCCGAAAATGAAAACAAAATATTTCGGGTAACAGATGTAAATCGATCGATAGATAGAGCAAATAATATATTAATTATAACCATCGATACCCGCCATTTACTTAACGGAATATATAGCCTCGGAATGGGATGCTATATTCCTATCGGAGCATCATGGTCTGTTTCTCCCGATAACAAAAATTGCAGTGCTTGTGGAAACTGGAATATGCCAATTCCTCCTGTTGAAACAAACGACATACATATTGCAAGCGGAACACTTTTAAATGCCTGTAAAATTAAACACCGAAACATCTATTTATACGATGGCGCTTATATCGAAAACACGTTACCTTCTCAAAAAATAATTCACTTAAACAAACTGGTTACAAACTGTGACTGATTTTTCTTTTTCTTTTTTTGGACTCTTTTACTAAAACACGTTTTCGCATTTTGTTTAAACCTTAAATTCGATTTAGTTATAAATATTAAACAAGTTTTTACCTCAAACAGAATTTCTCTGCATAAAAAAAATCACGTTTTTTCTTTGTTGTCGTTTAATAAAAGGCAATTGCTTAAGTCCTTTTTAAAACCCCTCATTTTTGTTACATAAAACCCGAACCCTTTAAAAACAGCCCATCTCCTTTTAAATTCATTGTCTTTAGTTACACGTTGCATCAATATTATAAACTATTGATTATTATTTACTACTTAATGGTAAAATAAAGCCATAATGTTGCATTATAAAAAGGGTTTGCCTTTAGCGCGAAACCGATTAAACAAAAAAACAATGAAGCGTAAAATATTGGTTATTGATGATGAAAAAAGATTAAGAAGTAACCTGGCCGAAATTCTAACTTTAAACAACTATGACGTTTATGAAGCGTCTGACGGAATAGAGGGTTTGAAAAAAACAATTAGTATTGAACCCGATATCATCTTATGTGATATCATGATGCCAAAAAGTGACGGGTACGATTTTATTGACCAGTTAAGCAAAACTGATTTTTCCCATATCCCTGTTATTTTTATTACCGCTAAATCTGATAGAGAAGACGAAAGAAAAGGAATGAACCTTGGTGCTGAGGATTATATTAAAAAACCTTTTACTATAGATGAAGTTATTACAAGTGTTGAGGCACGGTTTCAAAAAATTAATAAAATAAAAGATCGGGTAAAAAACTATTCCGATAACTCTACTTATGAGTTAGCCCGATTAATAAACAGTCATAATATCCGTAGCAGTGTAAATATTATTTTAGGGATGTCGGGAATACTCAAAAATATTTCCTTTGACACTGTTGATAAGGATGATTCAAGATCAATGCTCGGCTATATTGAACAGTCGGGTTGGCAATTAATTAGTAGTACTAATAATTTATATTACTATGAATTAACCAAACTAAAGAGAACGGATTTTCTAGAGATTGGACCGTTTGAAGAAGGAGATACCCTTTCCTCAAAAACTAATTTTCTTGTCTCAAAATATGGAAAACTTTACAACAGAGAAAAAGATTTTACCGTAAATATTGTTGGCGAAAAGGTCTCTTTTTCTTTAAGTGTTTTCGATTACATCATCGAAGAGTTGATATTAAATGCAATAAAATTTACCGCCCTCAATACAAAAATAATCATTGATGTTTTTTCTGATAATTCAATTCTTAAAATCAAAATACAAGATAATGGAGGAGGCTTTAATATTAACGATCTGAAAGAAATAATACCTTTCAAAAAATTTAATGACAGGGAAGATGTTCCCGGATTTGGATTAGGATTATATAATATTAAGCACTTTACTGAATTGCTTAATGGTTCAATGAAAATAACTAATTTAAAAAATGACTTTTCCGTTTTACTTGAAATCCCTATGACCTATGATCACAAATAAAAAGTTTAAAATTTTAATTGTTGAAGACGATCGTACTTTAAGAAACGATTTGAACGAAATGATTAGTTTATATTTTTCTTGTTTTGCGGCTTCAAATGTTGATGGTGCTTTAAGAATATTAAGTGACGAAAAAATTGATCTTGTTTTATCCGACATTTTGATGCCCGGAAAATCAGGGCTTGATCTAGTTAAAATAATTAAGCACAACGCCTCCTATAATGAAATTCCTATTCTGTTATTATCAGCCCTCGATTCTGATGAACATATTAAAAAAGGCTATGAAGTTGGTGCAATTGATTATATCACAAAACCTTTTAGAATATCACAACTCCTTGATAAAATCAGAGCTTTATTAACTTATAAGTTTGATCTTTTACATAACCCCGTTAATACTGTTTTAAATAAAAATAAAGAGTTTTTAGATCGAAGTGTTGGAAATGATTTTACTGAAAAACTAGATAAGCTTATCAGCGAGAGATATGCATCATCAGAGCTCAACATTCATGAAATTTCAGATAAATTAAATGTGAGTTTATCTACTTTACAAAGACAATGTAAAAAAATAAAGCATACAACCATCAATAAATTAATTACTGAATATAGGCTTCAAATGGCCGAAATGATGGTGCTTAAAAGCAATCTTTCTATCAGCGAAATTTCGTTTTGTACAGGCTTCTGTTCTATACAATATTTCAGTAAATGTTTTAAAACCAAATACGGTAAAAGCCCAACTGATTATAAAAAACGGATCTCACTAAACGGGTAAGGTTAAAATCACTTTGGTGCCAACATTAAGTTCGCTTTCTATTGAAATGCTGCCTTGATGTAAATCCACAAAATATTTTGCAATAGATAATCCTAATCCTGTTCCCGGTATATTATCAACATTCGAACCCCTGTAAAACGAATCAAACATTAATCCTAGCTCTTCTTTTGGAATTCCCATTCCACTATCGCTAAATGAAATTTGTATGTGCTTTTTCTTACACTCAATCGATACAATTATAGTTGACTCAGATGGCGAATACTTTACGGCATTACTCATTAAATTATTAAAAATATGGCTGAGTAATTTTGGGTCGAAGTGAACCAATAGAGAGTCGCAATCTTTTACAAAACTAATTTCATGGCTTTCAAGAAATCTCAGCGATTCGTTGGTTAAATAATTATAAATAAAAACGATGATGTCTGACTGCTCTGGTTTGTAAGGCACTTTCGATGATTCAATTTTGCCGATGGTAAGAATATCAATTAACAATGAGGTAATCCTGTCGACATCAAAAATAATGCTTTCAATTTTTTTATCCATCCCCGCTTTTTCAACCTGCTTTTTCAAATCAATATTGCGTTGCGAATAAATTTGCATCAACTCTGCACTGCTTCTAATTCCGGCAAGTGGTGTTCTAAATTCGTGCGATGCCATACTCACAAAACGCGATTTTAATTCGCTTAATTGTTTCTCTTTTTCAAGGGCATTCTTAGTTTCTTCTTCTCCCTTTTTTCTGATGGTGATGTTTTCAATTGAACCAAATGAACCAATATGTTCTCCGTTTTTACCAACAACTTTATTTATCTCAATATCAAACCACAACTCCTCGCCCGACTTATGCTGAAAGGCTATTTCACTATGAAGGTTATGTGCTTTTGATGGTTGTGTAAACTTTTTGAAAATTTCATTGAACTGCTTTTTTGAACCCTCTGAAATAAAATCTGTAACTGGTTTTCCAACCGATTCCTTAATTGAGTATCCCGTTAATTTACTCCATGCCGAATTTAAAAATATGAACGTTCCGGTTTTGTCAATTTCAAAAATAATTTCTCTTAAATTTTCAACCAAATCTCGATAACGTTTTTCGCTTTCCAGAATTTTTGCTTCAGCTTTTTTATTAGCCGTAATATCTAAAATAAACCCTATGGTGTTTTTTGAACTTCCATCTTCTGCATATTCTATCACCTTGCCAATATCCAAAACCCAAATATAGTTTCCGCTCTTGGTTTTGATTCGGTATTCATAATTAAAAATGCTTGTTTGATTGCCGGTGTCTCCTCTTTTTTGCTTAGCAATTTCGGCCAATGCAATTGCTCTGTCTTCGGGGTGAAGATCATTAAGCCACGATTCTCTTGTGTGCTTTTCTCCTTGACTGTATCCTAAAATCTGGTTATAGGTTTTGTTGCTTTTTACCTCATCACTATCACTGCTCCATTCCCACATTCCTAAGTTTGATGCGTTAATGGCCAACTCAAGTTTTTGGTTTACCTGCTCTAATTCTTTCATGCTTTGCTTTAAAGCCGAAATATCTCTGGTAATACAAACTAATGTGCCATCGGGCAAAAGCCTTAAGGTAATATCCTGATAAATATGTTCGCCTTTTTTAGTAACGCCTAAAGCTTCTCCTCTCCAAAAACCTTTTTCTTTAAGCTCCGGAAATATAAAATTGTTTATTCTGTCAACCTCATCTTGTTCATATAAAATAGGCCAGGCTTTTCCAATAAGCTCTCCGGTATTGTAACCATAAATTTCTTCGTGTGCCCGGTTCATATAATAGTACGAACCATTTGAATGCAATAGTGCAATGCCTTCGGGAGAATACGAAATGGCCTCCTGCTGTTTATGAATAATTTCTTCCTGCTCACTGTTTTTGGTAATATCAATTCCGTATCCTATTGAAAAAATCACATTGCCCGACTCGTTAATAATTGGATGTTGAGCTCTTAAGTGATGCCTGAACTTTCCGTTTCCTAAGTCAAATTTTTCTTCAAACGAATACGGCTCTTTATCGATCAACATTTGATTGAACCGCTCTCTTCTTTTTTCTGCCAGTGCAATATCTTTTCCTCGATGTCGGCAATAATCAAAATCATCTTTGCCTATGATCCACTCTCTAGTATTATCATCTTGTATCGAGTGTTTGTTTACAAATAAATACCGCTGTGCATTATCAAAAACAACAATATCGGCAGGGATATTATTAAAAATTGATTCGTAAAAATCTTTTTGTTTGGCTACTAATTCGTTCTGTTTTTTTAACTCGGCACTTAACTCTTTTCTTTTTAAATATGCTCCAATATTTGCCGAAATA